>Ga0209075_1002304_pt1 | contig 16934 bp, 15 predicted proteins | sample Stecom2011_FD_187523 | JGI IMG/M metagenome (GOLD analysis project Ga0209075, IMG submission 187523) | Agricultural soil microbial communities from Utah to study Nitrogen management - Steer compost 2011 (SPAdes) (version 2) | ecosystem: Environmental > Terrestrial > Soil > Agricultural land...
CCGAATGTCCCACTGGGAGGCAATAAAGTTAATGACCGCCGACTTTACCTGCTTCAGCGTATTTCGGGATTCTCTCAAAAGTGCGCTACTGGCCTCGCCAAGCTCGCGAGATCCCTGATTGCCCGGCAGGTTGTCAATGCTGCTTCCAGACGATTCCGGTTGCCGGTCACTGTCGAGCCCGGCTAGGCTGGCTTCCACGTAAAGCAGCGCCCCGGCTATGTCCATCATTGTGCCGTCGTCGACTAACTCACTCTGGGCACTCAGTTTTTCTATAAGCTCGATTTGATCGGTAATAACTTTTCGCGGTATACCTAAGCCCAGTACAGCAAGCGTATTACCCACTTGCACCAAGCCCGGAAGAAGGTCTTCAAGTTCGCTGTTCTGACGCAGCTCTGACCGCACAAACAGGTCTAGCTGGTCTTTTAGTTTGGCAAGCTCTTCGTTGAGCGCACTGACAACAGAGTGAATCGCTTCACGGCCTGGGCCGGAGACACGATTTCGGGCAGCGACCACATCGTCGTCAGACGGCAGAGCCTCGCCTAGTTGGTAGCGGCTACGTAGATCCCGGACGTTTTCGGAATCCAAATCCCGCGCCCGTGCGACGTAATAAAGTAGGTGCTTGAGCAGGGCATCGGGTGCTGGCTGCGCGAGAATATCCGCGTGCTCGTCAGTAAGGCGGCGGATTTCGCTGTCGAGCTCCCGCAGCAGCGATTTTACTGCTGCGTTAACCGGGTTGGCTTTTGCCTGAAGGGTTTCCACGAAGGCTGCTGCTGCTTTCCAGAGTTCCCCGCGCGGAGTTCTCTGGCACAAGCGGACCAATCTGTGGATAACTTTTTGCAGGTATACGAACTGGGCGCTGAGGTCTTCTTCGCGAATAATACCCGCAAGTGCAAACTGATACATTTGCCGAAGCTTGCGGATATGGCCAAGCACCGTGGGGTCCTGCAACCGCTGTGAGACACTGCTCGCCACCTTCATGCGCGAGGGCGCCAGATCGGGCTTGAACAGCGACGTGTCTGAAAGCAGGGAATCACCGCGTGCTGCCCGGAGATCGTTCAGCAGAGGTAGCAGCACCATGGGGAAATCATCTTGGCTACTGGCCAGATGTTCCAGATACTGTGGAAGCTGCAGGATGGCCTGCATCAGTACCTCAACGGCTTCGTCCACGCTGGTGACGCTGTTATCCAGCACCGCCTGAGTGAGCTTTTCCATTTCTTCGGTCAGCAGGGCCGCACCGTAAAGCTCAACCATCTGCAGGGTGCCATGCACCTGATGGAGATAATTCAGGCAGAAACGCAGGCGTGCCGTGTCGTCACGATTTTCGACATACGCCTCAAGCGCATGCTGACCTTGGGTCAGCGTGTCCTGTATTTCGCCCCGAACCCAGTCGAGGGCGATGCTGTCATGGTGATTGCCCATAACCTCTCCGGTTATTCTTCGTCAGTCTGGCGTTTTATCCACGCCAGTACATGTTCCGAGGGTACCTTTTGAAGACCCGGGGGCTGCCAATCGGTCAGCTCTCCCTGGCCCAGAACCAGTAGTCCCCCGGGCGCCAGCCGCTCTGCAAGTCGCCTGACAATGTCCCGCCTGCGCCAGCGACGGAAATAAATCAGCAAGTTCTGGCAGAAAATAATATTCATTCCGTGCATGGGCGCTTTATCCAGATCCAGTACATTCAGTCTGGTAAAGCAGACCCGCTCCCGGATGCTTTCGATAATTTCAACGGTGTTCCGCTCGGCCGGGCGGAAGTACCGGGTTTTCATGTTTTCTTCCATGCCCAGCAGTTTGCGGGCATTGAACTGGCCGGTCCGGGCCTTTTCGATAACCGGTGTACTGATGTCTGAACCGGTTACTCCATACAGCGGTTGCAGCCCCAGTTGGGTCATGCACTCGTTCAGCACCATGGCCAAGGTGTATGGCTCTTCGCCGGACGAACAACCAACACTCCAGGCCTCAATCGGCCGCTTTCGGAACTGCTCCCTTGGCCGCGTAAGAACGTAGTCGGCAACCAGTCGGAAGGCATCAGGGTCCCGAAAAAAACGGGTTTCCTGCACCGTAAGCCGGTCAACCAGCGTTGACCATTCCCGTATGGCATCCGGCCCCGAGACAATCGTTTCGTAATAGGCCTGATAGCTGCTGCAGCCTATTTCCCGCATCCGGATAGCCAAATTGGTTTCCAGAAACGAGCGGCGCTCTGCAGGCAGCGTCATGCCGGTACGGTGTTCCAGTAATACTTGCCACTGGCTGAACTGCGCCTCGTCCATTTCAGGAAGACGGCGCAGAAACCAGGTGCTCTCGGCAGGTGACGGAGCGTTATGAAGCTCAGACATAAACCGCCATTAGCCTCGGGCTGAAAATCAGCCCACCACCGGAACGTTGCTGTCTTCCTCTTCTTCGTGGCCTGCCAGATCTTCTTCTGGCAATGTAAAGCCGGCAACGGAGGATCGAAGCTCGGAAGCCATTTCTGCCAGATTCCCGATAGACTTCGCAGTAGCATTGGTACCGGACGATGTCTGGGAGGTGATTTCCTGGATAACGTTCATCGTGTTGGAAATGTGGGCCGCAGAAGACGACTGCTGGCGTGCCGCGTTGGAGATGTTCTGGATCAGCTCCGCAAGGCTCATGGATACGTTCTCGATTTCTTCGAGGGCGATACCCGCGTCTTGTGCCAAACGTGCACCACGTACCACCTCGGCGGTGGTGTGTTCCATGGAGATAACCGCTTCGTTGGTATCAGACTGGATCGTCTTAACCAGCGCTTCAATCTGTTTGGTTGCAGCAGAGGAACGTTCCGCAAGGCGCTGAACTTCGTCCGCAACGACCGCAAAGCCTCGGCCCGCATCACCGGCCATAGAGGCCTGAATAGCAGCGTTCAAGGACAGAATGTTGGTTTGGTCGGCAATGTCGTTGATTAGGGATACGATGTCACCGATTTCCTGTGAGGATTCGCCCAGACGCTTGATACGCTTGGAGGTTTCCTGAATCTGCTCACGAATGTTGTCCATGCCGCGAATGGTGTTCTGTACCACTTCAGCGCCTTTCTTGGCGATGGCAACCGAGCGCTCCGCAACCGCAGACGATTCAGCAGCGTTAGAGGATACCTGATCGATGGACACGGCCATTTCGTTAACCGCAGCGGAGGCGCCTGCAATTTCTTGCGCCTGATGCTCGGAAGCGTCTGCCAAGTGCATCGCAGTAGACTGGGTTTCCTGAGCAGCAGACGCTACACGTACCGCTGTACCACGAATCGCTTGTACCAGCCCGCGCATCTGGTCGATCGCGTAGTTGATGGAGTCAGCGATGGCACCGGTGAAGTCCTCGGTAACCGTGGCCTCGGTAGTAAGGTCACCGTCAGCCAGATCGGCGAGTTCGTCGAGCAGTCGCAGGATTGCGTTCTGGTTCTGTTCGTTTTGTTCCTGAGTGGTTGCTAGGCGAGCTTGAGCTTCCCGGTACAAGGCCAAACCGATAAACACAACGATGGCAACCATGGCCGCAAGAATAACAAAGGCCAGAGTTGGGCTTACGAGGCGCGAGCCACTTTGGGCGCGGAAGCTCTCAGCAAGAACAGACAGTTCTGAAAGCAGAATCTCCGAGTTCTGGAAAATGTCGCTGGCCGCAGTACGTACCTTGAAGAGGTCGGGAGAGGCTTCAAGGATGGCGTCTACGTTTTGGGAAATGAACTCGAAAAGCTCATCAACCGCTTCAAGGCCATAAATGGCGTCTTCATCATCAACCTTGGAAATGCCCATGTTGGGATTTCCGGTCAGCTGGCCTTCGAGCACCCGTCCAAACAGGCTGGCGTCACGGCCGAAGCGGTCGGCAGCAATGACGGCATCTTCATCACCGGAGAGTACGTTGTTAACCGAACGCACAATACGCTCTGCAAGCAGCGATTGGCGTTGAGCCAGCGCAATCTGTTCCGCCGGAGCGCCACTATCCAGAAGGATCTGTACGATATCGTCGTACTCCACCTGAAGCTGGGGGATGGTTTCGTTCAGGGTGCGCGCTACTTCGTGCAAGCCCAGCACTGCGTCCCGAGTGGACAGAATGCTATCGGCGTTCTCGCGTACCGTATTCCAGTGCTGTTGAACGCCGCTTCCGCGGGCCATTTCACTGGCTGGCAGGCCGGTTTCCGGGTTGCCTTCGGTCACGTTGGACCAGAGCTGCTGGAACTCATCGCGGGAGCGACGCAACTGGTTAAACGCCTCGGCGGTACCGCCAGCAGCTTCAGTCGCGTTTTTCGCGATTTCCTGTGACAGCACCCTGAGTTCAGCGGCGTTGGCGATATATTCCTGATCGTTCTGGCTATCCCTGTTAATGATAAACAGGACCACAACGAGCAGGACGGTGAGTGCGATCAGTGAGGTAATCAGGCCAGCAACAAGCTTGTTGCCCCCCTGACCCATACTGATTCTTCCGGCTCTGTTTTTCATTTTCTGGCTCCCGGCCTCTATCTGGAATTTGGCAAGTTGTTTTTAATTAGGTTTCAGGCAGTCAGGGTGTTTTTCCTGCCACTGTCATCACCCTTACCACTGTGCGACGTCAAGAAAGCGTTCGTCTTCGAGCAGGTCGACGGCGGAGAACACTTTCCAGACTTCTTCGTTTCGTTCATAACCGCCTGCGACAAACGGCTGAACGTTTTCAGGCACACCAGCAGGTGCTGCCTTGAAACTGTCGGTTGCAAAGTACTGCATACCCAATACGGAATCGACGACTAACCCGCTGAAAATATCCCCCTGCTCAATGACAAGAACCCGCCGTTCCCTTTGGTTACGGGAAGAGCGGGGAATGTCGAAAAAGTTGGCTAGATCGACCAGAGGGAGGAGGCGCCCGCGAACGTTGGCAGCTCCCATGAGAAACGGCCGTACTCCCGGAATGTGCGTAAACCGGGGTACGTGCAGAATTTCAGTGACCTCACCCATGGGAGCCACATAGCGCTCGCCTGCAAGAACAAAGCCGATGCCGTTCCAAAGTTCAACGGCTTCTTCCTGTTCGGGTAGGCCAGCGGCCATGGATCGGCTACGCCGGGCGATATCCGTCAGAACGGTAAAAGGGGCGGCCTGTGCGGACATGCTTACTCCACAGTTGGGGATCAGCCAATCAGATTGTTGATTGTTTTGATCAGGTCGTCTTCGTTTACCGGCTTAACCAGATACCCTTTGGCGCCCTGACGGGTGCCCCAAACTCGGTCGGTTTCCTGATCCTTGGTGGTGACAATAATCACCGGAATGGAAGCCGTTTCCGGGGCCCGGGTTAACTGGCGGGTCGCCTGAAAGCCGTTAAGGCCAGGCATAACCACATCCATGAGCACCAGATCTGGGGTCTCAGCGCGGGCCTTGGCAACACCATCTGCGCCGTTGTCGGCTGTAAGCACTTCGTGTTTGTGCTTTTCCAGAATGGTGGAGATTTTCTTAACCTCGGTAGGAGAGTCGTCAACAATCAGAATGCGAGCCATTGGTTCCTCGATGGTTCTTTAGTGTCAGCAGGGTTTACTGTGGCGTCACGGGTATGTAGTGACGAATCGTATTGAGCAGTTCATCCTTGCTGAACGGTTTGGTCAGGTACTGGTCAGAGCCGACGATGCGACCCTTAGCCTTATCGAACAGCCCGTCCTTGCTGGATAGCATGATAACGGGCGTCTTTTTAAATGAGGAATTATTCTTGATGAGCGCACAGGTCTGGTAGCCGTCCAGACGGGGCATCATGATATCCACAAAAATGATGTCCGGCTGCGAATCGGCAATCTTTGCCAGAGCATCAAAACCGTCTGTCGCGGTGATAACCTCACAGCCAACCTTTTTCAGGAGGGTTTCTGCGGTGCGACGGATGGTTTTGCTATCGTCGATCACCATGATCTTCAAGTTCTCGAAGTTGTCATCCATTGTCCAGGTGCCTTGCGCTCAGCGACTGTCATTGTTTTCAAACGAGGGTTTTAACATAAACCTTAAGGTTCTTCTGTAAACCCCGTCCATTTATAGATTATTGATGGCCCGATAAAAAGTATTACTTTGTGACCAAATGTACTTTTGCCTGAAACATCACGTAATTTACCAGAGATTTCTCGGGATGCATTCACGGCTCGGGTACAATACCATCTGATTTCCTAGCATAGCACTTATTGGCCGGTTCGCTCTGCAGACCGGTTCTGTTTTTTCACTCCTTGGGAGCTCAAGAGGCACTATGACAGTTCGACTCGGGATAGTGATGGATCCGATTCAGGATATCCACTTCAAAAAAGACAGCTCTTTGGCGATGCTACTGGCAGCGCAAGACCGTGGCTGGGAAATCGAATACATGGAATTGCAGGACCTCTATATGGAAGGCGGCAAGGCCATGGCCTACACGCGCAGTTTAACGGTTCGAAAGGACCCTGAGGACTGGTACAGCTTTGGTGCTGACAGAGATCGCGCGCTCGGCGATCTCGATGTTATCTTGATGCGCAAGGATCCTCCCGTTGATCGGGAGTTCCTTATGGCAACCTATATCCTCGAGTCCGCAGAGCAACAGGGCGCTTTGGTGGTTAACCCCGCGGCTACGCTGCGCGACTGCAATGAAAAGCTGTTTGCTACCCAGTTTGAGGATCTTACGCCACCGCTACTTGTAAGTCGCTCCGCCAAACGGTTCCGTGAGTTTTATGCAAAGCACGGTGATGTGATCATGAAGCCGGTTGACGGCATGGGTGGCCACTCGATCTTCCGTATCAAGGAAAACGACTTCAACTTGGGTGTGATAATTGAAACCTTGACGAACTATGGCGAACATCAGGCCATGGCTCAGAAGTACATCCCCGAAATCAGCGACGGTGATAAGCGGATTTTGATGATTGAGGGCGAGGCAGTGCCTTATTCCCTTGCGCGAATTCCTTCGCAAGGCGAAAATCGCGGCAATCTTGCGGCCGGTGGCCGAGGTGAAGGTCGTGAGCTGACAGATCGTGACCGCGAAATCTGTGCGCGGGTAGCGCCGGTAATCAAGGAAAAAGGTTTGATGTTTGTTGGGCTGGACGTGATTGGCGATTATCTAACCGAAATTAACGTGACCAGTCCGACCTGTATCCGGGAGTTGGACGATACTTTTGGAACAGACATCGGGGGCATGTTGATGGACGCCGTTGAGAAGCGTCTTAACCAGAACTGACGGGAATACCATGGATCAGGGCCAACGACAGAGACGGGCGTATTAATGGCGGTGCAGGTAAGCGAGTTCGATAGGTTTTCCTTCACGTTATTCATGGCGCTGGTGGTGCATGCGGTTGTGGTGCTGGGGATTACCTTTGCGCCCGAGTCGCCGCGTTCGTCTGCCCAGACCATGGAGATCACCCTGTCGCAGTTCGATGATGAACAGGCACCGGAGAAGGCCGACTTTCTGGCGCAGACCAACCAGCAGGGTAGTGGTACGGAGGACGAGGCGCTGGAAATGACCACGCCGCAACCCTCCGAGATCAGCCAGCCTGAGGTTGCGCAAGTGCAACCGGAACCCAAGGCACAGGTAGAGCCTGTGCGCCGTCAGGAGCGGGCGGTTGTGCAGACCGAGAGCCGTTCAAGCCGACAGGTCCAACAACCGGAACAGTCCGCCGAACCGGAAGACGAGCCTCTGCCGGTAAGGGAAAAGAAAAGCTTGATGGATCGCAGTCTGGAGATTGCCAGTCTTGAGGCCCGCTTTGATGCCCAGCAACAAGCCTACGCCCGTAAACCCAGAGTTATGCGGGTAACGGCGGCTTCCACCTTAAAGTCCACCAATGCCTGGTATGTGCAGAATTGGGTGAGCAAGGTGACGCGGGTTGGTAATATCAACTATCCCACTGAAGCTCGCCGTGCTGGAGTTTATGGCACCTTGCGCATGCTAGTCTCCATGCAGAAAGATGGCTCCATCAAAGAAGTAGCCATTCTGCAGTCGTCAGGAAGCACTCTGCTCGACGATGCAGCGATTCGGATTGTCAGGATGGCTGCACCCTTCGCACCCTTTCCCGACGACATGAAAAAAGACGTGGACGAACTGGAAATCATACGTACTTGGTCTTTCCAGCAACGGGGGCTCTCATCCGGATGACGGCATCACAACACTCTCCACACAGCCTTAAGCACCACTTCCTGGTGGCCTCACCCTATCTCGCCGACCCTCGGTTTCATGGGGCGGTTGTATACCTGTGTGAACACTCAGATGATGGCGCGCTTGGTTTAATGATCAATCAGCCTCTGGATATTCATTTGGGGGAAATTCTGGAGCAGCTTGACCTTCAGGGTGGCGAGCTCGATTTACCGGTGTTTAGTGGTGGCCCGGTTGAGCAGGAACGGGGTTTTGTTCTGCACCCACCGGGCGCCAGCTGGCAGAATACTGCCGAGGTGGCCGACGACGTTATGCTGACCACATCCCGTGACATACTCGCGGGCATTGGACGAAACGAAGGCCCGCCAGAGTTTTTGATGGCGCTGGGGTATTCCGGCTGGGGAGAGGGGCAGCTGGAAGAAGAGCTGGGCAGCAATGCCTGGTTGACTTGCCCGGCAAACACCGAGATTTTGTTTCGAACGCCTTGGGCTGATCGTTACAAAGCGGTTCTGGACCTGATTGGCATTGATCTCAACCAGCTTAGCGAAACGGTGGGGCATGCCTAAAGCCGGCCAGCGCAGTGTCATGGCATTCGATTTCGGCCTGCGCCGAATTGGTGTGGCGACCGGGCAAGAACTGCTCGGTACAGGTCAGCCTCTAGCCATGATTCCTGCCGATAACGGAACCCCTGATTGGGGCCAGCTTGAGAAACTGCTGGTGGAGTGGCGGCCAGATCTGGTGCTGGTGGGCTTGCCTCTGAATATGGACGACAGCGAAAACGATATGTGTGGTCGTGCCCGCAAGTTTGGTAAGCGCCTGCACGGCCGCTTTCACGTTCCAGTAGAAATGGTAGACGAGCGCTTGACCAGCTACGAGGCCAAAGGCCAAGTGATGGCTGCCGGTGGAAGCCGGGATTATGGTCGCCACGGCGTGGATGACCGTGCAGCAGTGCTGATACTAGAAACCTGGTGTCGGTTGCAAACAGAATAAAAAAGCGAGGATGGAATGAGCGCATTGCTTGATGTAGACCAGCTGATGGATAAGTTGGAAGCGGGGCTACGCGGCCTGCTTAACGAGCGGGGTATTGAGTCGCCGGTGCTTATTGGCATCCGCACGGGTGGTGTCTGGGTCGCGGACATTATTGGTAAGCGCTTGGGAATTGAAGAGCCGTTCGGCGAGTTGGATATTTCCTTCTATCGGGATGATTTCAGCCGAATTGGTCTCAACCCGAAAGTGACGCCTTCTAGCCTGCCTTTTGATACCGAAGGCCGGGACATTATTCTGGTTGACGATGTCATCATGAGTGGCCGCACCATAAGGGCTGCGATGAATGAGTTGTTCGATTATGGTCGCCCAGCCAGTATCATACTCGCCACTTTGATCGATCTAGGCGCCCGTGAACTGCCTATTCAACCTGATGTGGCCGGGCAGTCGCTGACCTTGGGTATGCAGCAGCGTGTGAAGCTGCGTGGCCCAGACCCGCTCCGGATAGAGCTTCAGGAAACCGAGCAGTAAACCCCCGAACTCGATAGCAGGCAAATCATGACCGCAAATGCAGCTTCCCCTAATCACTTACAGCTAACCCGGGACGGCCAATTGCGGCATTTCCTGACTCTGGACGGTTTAGGCAGGGAGTTGCTGACCGACATACTCGATACCGCTGATTCGTTTATTGAAGTTGGCGAGCGAAGCATCAAGAAGGTGCCTCTCCTGAGAGGGCGCACGGTAGTCAACTTATTCTTTGAGGCCAGCACCCGCACCCGCAGTACCTTTGAGCTTGCTGCCAAGCGGCTATCGGCCGATGTGCTGAACCTCGATATTAATACCTCGGCCACCTCCAAGGGCGAATCGCTTTCAGATACGCTTCTCAATCTGGAGGCCATGGCTAGCGACATGTTCGTGGTGCGCCATGCTCAAAGCGGAGCCCCGCACTTTATTGCCCAAAGTGTGACCCCTGGGGTCGCCATTATCAACGCGGGCGATGGCCGCCACGCACACCCCACTCAGGCCATGCTGGATATGTTGACCATCCGGCAACACAAAGGCGGTTTTGAAGGCTTAAAAGTCGCCATAGTGGGGGATATTTTGCACTCTCGGGTGGCTCGCTCCCAGATACGCGCCCTGAATGAACTGGGAGCCGAGCAAATACGAGTTATTGCACCCGGAACCCTCTTGCCAAGAGATGTAGAGAGCCTCGGCTGCACCGTGGAATACGATATGGCCAGAGGTATGAAGGACCTGGATGTCGTTATCATGCTGCGCCTGCAAAAGGAACGCATGGAGGGGGCGTTACTGCCTAGCGAGCGGGAGTTTTACCGGCTTTATGGTTTGAGCCAAGACAAGTTGGCGCTGGCGCACCCAGAGTGCATTGTGATGCATCCCGGGCCGATCAACCGAGGTGTAGAGATAGAATCAGCGGTCGCGGATGGCCCGCAATCGGTTATTTTGAATCAAGTAACGAATGGCATAGCTATCCGCATGGCGGTGATGTCCATGGCGATGGGTGGGCAGGTCGCCGAGCGCCAGCAAAAATTGAACGAACTGAGCGAGTTGAATGAGAGAGGTCTGGCATGAGCGGCAACACACTATCCTCCAGCGCCAGCCTTAAAATTACCGGCGGTCGCTTACTTGATGGCCATGGCAGCGAAACTCCGAATCGCGCTTTGTTGATACGAAATGGGCGCATTGCCGCTACCGGAGCGACGGCTGAAGCAGCCGACGCTGAGCAAACGTTTGATGCTAAAGGCTGTATGATTACTCCGGGGTTTGTTGATTTGTATTGCAACCTGCGCGAGCCGGGCAATGGCCAGAAGGGCAATATAGTTTCGGAAACAAGAGCCGCGGCCCGAGGCGGTTTCACCACAGTCTGTGCGTCGCCAGAAACCTCTCCCGTTAATGACTCGCGGGCCGTTACTCACTTGATCCAAGATGGTGCCGACGCTGGCTCGCCTATCCGTGTTTTGCCCGTAGGTGCGTTAACTCGAGGCCTTGAGGGCGAGATGCTCAGCGACATGGCGGGTCTAGCCGCCGCTGGCTGTATTGCCTTGGGCAATGGCTCCCGTGGCGTACGTAATGCCCGAGTGTTGCGCCGCTGTATGGCATACGCCCAAACATTTGGACTGACCGTGATGCTGCGCCCGGAGAACCAGTCCTTAGCCGCAGACGGCTATGCCCATGATGGTCTGGTAACAGCTCGCCTCGGCTTGCTGGGCATCCCGGAAGTGGCAGAAACTGCATCCGTTATGGAAATGCTACTGCTTGCCGAGGAAACCGGTGTAAAGCTGCATCTGAGTCAACTTTCCTGCGGGCGCAGTGTAGAAATGCTTGCTGACGCGCGCCGCCGGGGGATTTCCGTAACCGCAGACGTAGCCATGCACCAGCTTGTGTTTACAGAAGACGCCCTGTCAGGTTTTGACAGTCGCTTCCACTTGCGCCCACCGCTGCGTTCAGAGGCCGACCGTAAGGCCTTGGTAGCAGGGGTTCGCGAAGGGGTAATCGATGCAATTGTAAGCCAGCACCTGCCCCATGAGAGTGCTGCGAAACAGGCGCCGTTACCAGACACTGAACCAGGCCTTTCCAGCATCGAAAGCGTGTTGTCGTTGGGCCTTGGCCTTGTTAAGCGGGGCGAGTTAAGCCTTGCTGAGCTGGTTCGCGGACTTACATCCGGCCCCGCATCGGTCATCGGCTTACCTGCCTCGATCAGTCAAGATGAGATAGCCGACCTGTGCGTGTTTGACCCCGGTGCTGATTGGACGCCAAGTAGCCAGTCTCTCATCTCGGTGGGGCATCATGCGCCTGTACTTGGCCAGCCGTTGCCCGGAGTGGTTAGGCTCACGTTGGCCGAGGGTCGAGAAGCTTGGGGCGGAGCTTAAAAACTAAACAGCCTGCATAGAAATGCGGCAGGGGTTGGCTAACCGCTGTCGACACCATCACATAATCCAAATTTTTGCTCAAAAACCCCTTGAGACAGGGCACCTGTGCCAACGTATTCTTGCACTTGCCAGCATACTGTTGGCGCAATAGATGCGGCCCTGCTTATACAGCGACACATACTCTGGCCAAACAATAATAGCTCAGGAGTTATCCCTTGAAATCAGTAACCTTCCCGCAGCGGGTGGCCTTGGCAGCCACTCTGTGCGCTAGCCTCATCCTGCCCTCACTTGGACATGCCCAGGCAAACACTGAAAACAGTGGCGATATTCTGGAGAGAAGCTTCTGTGTGTTTGACCCAGTTGGGGCCAATGGGCCGCTATTTGCAATCACTAAGACCTTTCAGCCCGTTGCTCTTAAAAACGGTATCGAGCTGAACTTGAGTGCTTACACAGACGAAAAAGTTGCTGCTGAAGATTTTAAAGCTGGACAGTGTGATGCGGTGTTGCTTACTGGTACCCGCGCTCGCGAATTCAATAAGTTTACCGGCAGCCTAGAAGCCATGGGCGCCGTACCCGGCGAAGAGGAGATGCGGCTGCTATACAACACGCTCAGCCAACCTAATGCTCGCCCTCTGTTGAAAGATGGGCCTTATGAGGTGGCCGGCGTGTTCCCGGCCGGTGCGATTTACCTTCATCTTCGTGATCGCTCCATTAACTCTGTTGAAAAGCTGCAAGGTAAGCGCGTAGCAACATTGGATTTTGATGAGGCGTCTGTTCGCATGGTTCGCCATGTAGGTGCGTCAGTTGTTGGCTCTAATTCCGCCAACTTTGCTGGCAAGTTCAATAACGGCAGTGTGGATGTCGCATACGCGCCAGCCGTAGCCTATTCGCCGTTGGAGTTGTACAAGGGCGTTGAGCCAAATGGTGGGGTGTTGAAGTACGCGCTGGCGTACATGAACTTCCAAGTCATTATCCACATCGATCGCTTCCCTGATTCAGCGGGCCAGATGGTGCGTGATGAGGCCATCAAGCGCCTAGATGAAGCCTACGAGATTATTGCTCAGGCGGAAGCCGAGATGCCTGAAAACGTATGGATGACTCTGCCGCAGGAAGTGACCGCCGAGTACGACAAGATGCTGCGGACCGTGCGCCTGTCGTTGCTTGAAGATGGCGTGTATGACGAACGCGCAATTAAACTGATGAAAGCCATTCGCTGCCGCGTGGATGCCACCCGGTCAGAGTGCGCTTCCTGATAATTCTATTGCCACTGAAAGCCCCTCTTAAGCAACGTTAGAGGGGCTGTTCTGGCAGATCACTAGGCTGAGCGGAGCGCGTCTTTAAATGCTTTGCCTGCTTTGAAACCGACTGTTTTACTGGCAGGAATATGGATGGATGCCCCGGTTTGAGGGTTTCTACCCTCACGTGCTTCACGGGTGCGGATATTGAATGTGCCGAAGCCGATCAGGGTTGTGTCTTCTCCTCTGCTAGCGGCCGCTGAGATCTGGTCAGTAAAAGCGGTAATTACTTCGGCGGCTTTTTCTCTTGTTAAGCCTGTGCGTTCAGCGATAGCTGCCGCGAGTTCGGGTTTGCGCATCGAGTATCCCTTTTTGTTTTTGTTCGTCGGAACCGCCGCCCAACCGGCCTACGGTTGCTTGAATCTATAGCGGCTTGCGGCTCTTTGTGCAAATCGGCGTGTGGGTAAAAACTGTGTGCATAGGCGTCATTTGCGGCGCCAGTCTCAAAAAGCGCGAACGCTGTAGGCCATAATGCGCGGCTGACAGCGGATTCAGAATAACAATGCAAACACGTTCAAAAGGTTCAGAAACCATGATGCAAACCACCGGCATTTCATATTCAGAGACTTCCGTCCGGGGCTGTTCATGCCCGTCGTCTTTCGGGCAAAGATTGAAGCATTCGGCCTCCCGGCTCAAAGGGGTTGCAGTTGCTCTTACCCTCGGGTCGCTGCTGTCAGGCTGTGGTGTCGTGAACCACATGATTTACAAAACCACCGGCGATGTAATGCAGGGCTTTTCTCGCGACCACACCATTCCCTATCTGATGGCCAGCGGTGATCTGGCCATGGGTTGTGCCATGAGCGAGGCTACCGCTCCATTGCTTATGTCCTTCGGCAGGGTCACCAATGAGCCAGATCAGCTGGCTGTCATGCTCTACCTTTCGGCTGGTGGATGTGCCGAAGAAGAAGGCCGCGAGCATGAGCTGGCGGCACTGGCTGCCATGTACGAGAGAAAAGGTAATGCAGCTGAAGACGCCATCATCCGCCAGAAGCGGGCGTATTCTCTGGCCGCCAAGCGTTATTTGAAGGGCTGGCAGCATCACAACACCTATTATGGTGAGCCCGGCACCGGAGAGTGCCCGGACTTTGACGACGATATGGATGAGTTTATCTACTTTGCAGGTTTGCTCGCAGGTTTGCAGGCGCTTAACTCAGAGATCCAATCCACCTCCTCCATCGGTGTTCCCAAGAACGTAGGTTCTGTTGTAGCCCGCGCCTCCAGCTGCCTTGAAAGTGAAAAGTGGTGGGGTGCCCCGATGGCCTTGAAAGCGACCGTTTGGGCAATGATTCCCGGTGCGCAGCCAGAAGGTGAGGATGCCTTTGAACGCCTCGCCATGACTGATCGTCAGGGCGAAGAGGCAGGGGTGCGCCTTAGCCATGTATTCCACGCAATTGCCGCCACAAACAAGGGCGATGAAGCAATGGTGAAGTCGGTAGTTCGCCAACACGCCGAGTCCCTCAAAGAGCAGCCTTCCAATGATGAATGGGCTTTTGTGGATGCTATGGCGACCAACATGATTATCGCAATCTCCGACCGCCTATGGGTAGAGAATACCGGGCACCGTACACCGCTAGGCCAGCTTGGCACCTTCTGGGATGACCAAAAACCAGAAGTTGAAACTATGGACTTGGATGGTCTGCTGTAACCCGTTAACGTTCCAGAGTGTAGAGTCATGTCTAAGGGTAGTTTTCGTCGTAACGGGTTGGAGTGGTTTTCATCACTGCCTGCTTGCCTGCTCTTGCTGTCTGTGGTGCTTTTTTCCACAAGCAGCGATATTCACAACCAGATGCTGCGTGGCGGCGAGCAGCTCTGGAGCGGCTACTACAAGCTACGCATGGACCCGGCTGCACCAACCTGTAATCCAAATCGGGATATTGAAGCTGCTGTGGCCCATGAGCTGGCTCAAAAACCAGCAGCTGACGACCCCATGGCGGCTCTCTTAGGCGCCCAAGACAAAGACCCTGCCGATGTTCGCCTTGCGATTGAGCGCTCTGTAGCCGAGTGCAAAGCTGCGTTCCAAAGTTATGAGAGTCTCCAAGGTCAGCTTACTCCAGGAGTAAAAGCCTATCGTGCGGTAGAGCTGTTTATTGCCGATCTCATTGCCTTTGGGCTCGTTTCTCAGCGCTATATTTTGGTGGTTCTGGTTATGCTGTGCGCTGCCACAGCAACCCTCACGCGCCACCATATCGCTATGCGGGCCATGGAAACCCGTTTGGACTATACGGTTTCTCTGACGCTTCAAACCGTTGCCAACGCAATGCTGTTGGGGTCCAGTCTGATTTTCCGCCAGTCCAGTGTGGGCTCAGACGTATCGATATCTTCCGAAGATCTGCTACTCCACAATTTTTGGGTTGTCGGGTTTGCCTGCCTCACATTGGCCAGCCTCTACCGGCTGATCCGTGCACCCTCAGATCTTGCCCCGGGTGGACAATTGAACAAAGCGTTTCTTGCGGTGCCGCTGTATACCGTGATGTGTCTGATTTCCGGTAGTTACTTTGCGTTGATTGGCCATGCATCGGGCATTGGTATCTATCTCGGTAAAATGATGGAATTGGCAGACATGTTCCTTAATGTGGGACTCTATGTTTGGGTGGGCATGATGCTTAAACAAACACGTCTGGCGACGCTGGTGTTTAATCTATTCCGACCCTGGCGTATGCCGCCGGAAATGCTCGCTGTTGTTGCGGTGCTTGTGGCAGCCGTTCCCACCGCCTATACCGGCGCCTCCGGGATTTTCGTAATTGCTGCAGGCGCAGTGATCTACAGCGAATTACGCGCTGCCGGTGCGCGTCGTCAGCTTGCGCTTGCGGCCACCGCTATGTCTGGCTCTTTGGGTGTGGTGTTGCGCCCTTGTTTGTTGGTTGTCGTTATTGCCTACCTCAACCGTGAAGTGACCACAGACGACTTGTTCGGGTGGGGAATATGGGTGTTCGTGCTGACCGCGGTCATGTTTAGCGCGGTTGCGCTCACGGTAAACCGTCAGAGTAAGTTTAATCTGGCGCCAGCTGCTGAAGCCATGCCTGCGACACTTCAGGCGTTGCGGTCGCTGGTTCCTTATGTATTGGTGATTGTGGGCGTTGTTTTGCTCTACCGTTTTGCTTTAGATGTGCGTATGGATGAGTTTTCGGCACCGCGCCTACTGCCGGTGATTATGTTGTCCATACTGGTGTACGAGCACATTAGCTTTAAGAACAAAAAGGGCAGTGCATCCGGCGAGATTAACCACCAAGGGTTAGAACGCAGTGTGCGCGGTGCCACCAATGACACCACAGCGGAAATTGGGGCGCTGCTGCTGTTATTGGGCCTGTCGGTTAGCATCGGTGGTGTGATTGAGCGCTCTGAGATCATGCAGGCATTCCCTCAGGCATTCGACAGCGCATGGTCTGCCATGTTGTTAATGGTGGTTATTCTGGTGATTCTCGGGATGATTATGGACGCCTTCGGTGCCGTCATCCTTGTGACAGCAACAGTAGCAACCATTGCCTATTCCAGTGGCATTCACCCTATTCACTTCTGGATGGTTACGCTGGTGGCTTTTGAGTTGGGTTACCTGAGCCCACCGGTTGCGCTCAACCATCTGCTAACCCGGCAGGTAGTGGGTGAGGCCGAGGTTCTAGCTGCGCAGCAGGAAACCGGCACCTTCTACGAGCGCCACGAGCGCATCATTATGCCGCTGATCGCTATGGGTATTTCGCTGGTGCTGGTGGCATTTGTGCCGCTGATG
>Ga0209075_1002305_pt1 | contig 16934 bp, 17 predicted proteins | sample Stecom2011_FD_187523 | JGI IMG/M metagenome (GOLD analysis project Ga0209075, IMG submission 187523) | Agricultural soil microbial communities from Utah to study Nitrogen management - Steer compost 2011 (SPAdes) (version 2) | ecosystem: Environmental > Terrestrial > Soil > Agricultural land...
CCATCAGGCGGCAAAAAAAACGTTTCACCGCTGGTATGCATCCCATGAAAGCCTCCTTGGTGGCCGGTTCAGCCAGCCGTTGCGGCGCGCTTGGCAGGCTGTGAGCCGGCCTGTTCTTCGAGGATGTGGGCCACGGTCCAAAAGCCCACGGCAACCGCCGCCAGGGTCGAGTTGCAGGTGCCGGCGGTGGGCAGCACGCCGGTGCCGATCAGGAACAGGTTTTCATGATCATGGGTTCTACCGTATCGGTCGCACACCGACGTCCGCGGGTCGTTCCCCATGCTCAGGGTGCCGCAGATATGCTGGTTATTAGCGAAGGCGTCATCTGCCGTAAACCGCAGATTGGTCCCGCCCATCAATTCCGCAATCCGGGTAAAATGCTTTTTGGCGTCCTGAGCCCCACCCCGGGTGTACTCATCAATCGCATAATGGACTTGGGGCTGGGGAATGCCCAAGGCATCCTTGCGGTCGCTGAGAGTGATGCGGTTTTCCGGGCGGGGCAGCACCTCCAGCACGGTTTTCACGTTCATTTCCCGGGCTGCACTGTAGCGCAGGCGCTTTTCAAACTCCGGCCCATACACCCCATCCAGCAGCAGCCGCTGGGTGGTGCTGTCCACCCTGGAGATGTTGGTGAAGTCCAGACGATAGGCGGAAAACTCCGCCCGGAACGGGCCATCCCGCAGGGTATTGATGGAACTGGGGCTTTGCGGCCCCCGCCCCAGCCAGACCTCTTCGTCGGCATCGAAGGTCAGGGAGGTACTGGGATGATCCATCAGGTTGCGGCCCACCATGTCATGGCTGTTGGCAATGCCGTTGGGGAACCGTTCACTGGTGGACAGCAGTAGGAGCTTCGGGCTCTCGATGCCATTGGCGGCCACGATAAAGGTCTTGCCGGTGACCCGGTAGGACTGCTTGTCAGGGTCAAAGTAATGGGCCGCGACAATGCGGTCCCGCTCATCGTGTTCCAGCCGGTACACCACCGCATTGGCAATCAACCGTACCCCGGCGGCCTCAGCGGCATCCACGGCCAACCCCCCATGGTACTGGGCATCCACCGGGCAAATGGGCTGACAGTTATTGCTGCCGCAGCAGGCCGGCCGGCCCCCAAAGCTGCGGCTGTTGCGCGCCACCGTATTGCCCACCACCGGATACTCCGGCTGCAGGCGCTCGCGCAGGCGGCGCATGGCCCAGGGTTCGGCCACGGGCTCCAGGGGGAACGGCTTGCTGCGGGGGGACTCCGGGTGTTCCTCGGCGGAGCCGGCAACCCCCATGATTTCCTCCGCATCCTGGTAGAACGGGTCCAGCTCTTCATAGGTGCAGGGCCAGTCCACCCCGACCCCATACAGGCTCTGCATGCGCATATCGTTGGGCAGATAACGCCAGGTATGGGCTGCCCAGTGCCAGGTGGTGCCGCCCACCGCCCGGATATATTCAGCGGGATAGGGGTAAGGACCGGCCTGGACCAGATAGCCGTTATCCTCGGGCTTGTACACCGGATGGGGCGCCCAGGGCGAAAAGGGATAGGGAGACATCCAGTCACTGCGCCGCGGAGAGTTGCGAAAATTAGCCAAGAGCTGAGCCCGGGTTACCCGGGGGCCGGCTTCCAGCATAATCACCGAGGCCCCCGCCTTGGCCAGTTTATAGGCCGCCAGGGCGCCACAAATCCCGGAGCCGATAACAACGAAATCTGCGGATAGGTTTTCGGCCATGGCTCTAAGCCTCAGGTTGAGGGTTGGGTCTCAGGTTGACGAGTCGATCTCAGGCTGGGGGGTTCCGCCCAGCTCCCATAGGCGCCATAACAATAACTGGGGGGCATCAACACATCGGCGACCAAGACGGCATTCAAGGCTTCCTCATAGGCAATCGCCCGGGCCTGGCCCTCCACCTCCACCACCCCCAGAAACCAGGCGGTGGCCAGCTTGCGGGGAATGGGCGCCAACTGGGGGTACTGCTCATCCAGAACGGCTTGTAACTGCAGGGGGTCGATTTTCTGTTCTTCGATCAAGGCCAGCAGTTGCTGGGTTCGTGCCGCGAAATCAGGTTCCGAGCGATCGAGGGCTTGGTAGATGCGCCGGGCCAGCTCCGGATTCAGGGTCTGGCGACCGGCAATCAGGGCAGAGAGCGCCATAAAGGCAGCCTGCCCTTCTTCCGGCACTTCCTGGGCCAGCGCCCAGGGAATCAGGGAGGCGGTATAAGCACTTAGCAAACCGACTAGCAGCTGCCGTCGTGAAAGCGGAAGCCCGATGCTGGCTGAAGTCGAGTCTTTCGAGTCCATACGGTGACCGATCCTTCAGAGATGATCACCTAATCTACAGTGCCAAGGGCAAGTGAACAAAAAATAGCGAACCAACGCCCGCCTGTTATCACTCACCGGGCAGTGGGACAGCGGATCAGCGAAGTGGCTTTTCCAGAAACAGCGCCTGCCCCATGGCCGGGTCGAGTTCATAGCCTTTGAAGCCATAGCGCTCATAAGCCTGGCGCGCCACCTGGTTACCGGCCAACACTTCAAGCGTCAGCTTGCAGCAGCCCCGCGCCCGGGCGATCACTTCAAGCCGCTCCAGCATCCGGCGGCTGATGCCCTGGCCCCGGTAGTCTTTCAGAACCATCACATCATGGATATTGAGCAGAGGCTTGCAGGCAAAGGTGGAGAAGCCTTCGAAACTGTTGATCAGCCCAACCGCCCGGCCATCCAGATAGGCCAGCAGGCTGAGGGCATCGGGGCGCTTAGCGAGCGCGGCGGCCAGATTGGCTTTTGCGAAGGCTGACAGGGGTTGCCCCCCGCCCATGGGGTCGCGGGCATATTCATCCAGCAGCTCAATCAGGTCTTGGCAGTGACGTGGGTTTGAATAATCTGCCTGCAGGATTTCCAGATACATAGATGCTCCCCTAAGACGACTGGCTCCCGGCCAAAAGGCGCACAGACTAGCAAGTCGGCAAAGACAGGAACAGCCCCAGCCATGCCCGAGGCTCACGTCCGAAGCCCGGCAGGCGATTGGCGGACAGGTTTTCTACAGGTCGCGGGCTAGGCCACCCCATGGGCCCGGAAATGCTCCACATAGGCCTTATCCACTTTCAGAATATGGTGGGTGAGCCAGTTCTTGAGTAGCTCCAGGGCCTCTGCCCCCACCACCTCGCCGGCCTCATGGCGGTCGATCAGGCTCATCACCTGTTCCGTAAAGCGGTTATGGTATTGTTTGTGGGCGTCGGTTTCCGGATAACCTAACCGATCGAACAGTTCTTCCTCAACGATGAAATGATTCATCGTATAGTCCATCAGCCCCTCAAGAATGTCGCCGATTTCGGCGTCATCAGCCCCCGCTTGAAACGCATCATGAAGCTTATTGGTTAAATCAACCAGCCAACGGTGTTGCTCGTCGATCTCAGCAATACCTACCTCAAGCTCACTGCTCCATGGCCAGAACGTCATTGGATAACCCCTCATTTATTGTGCTTTTTATATTTATAAATTTAGCCAGCTTTCGAGGGAGATCAAGGAGCCCTGATCAAGTCCTGAGCAGAATGAAAAGCCCCCGGCCAAGCCGGAGCTTGGTCGGGGACAGGTGGTCTCGGCAGGAGTTTCCGGCGTTGATGGAGGTTAGATAGAGCCTTGAGCTTTAACGGGTTTCTGCCCATTGGCCAGCAGCAACCGATCCAGCTCCTGACGCCAATGGTTCAGTTCGGCCTCGTTATTCCGCTGCCAGGGATGGAAGTTCGGGTGGTAATAAGCCAGATAGGCCGGGACCAGCTTGCGAAACCAGCCCGGTGACACATACAGCTCATAAAGCCCCCGCGCCATCAGCGGCAAGTTAAACAAATGCCCGGTGTGGTTTAACAGGCGCAGGAAATGCAGACTGATGAAGAAATGGAACTCCAGGGTGTTAAACGCCATTTGTGAGACCCGCACCCAGTAGTTCTTCACCGTCGCCTGGTAGACATCAAAGGCCACCGCCTTGTGTTCGGACTCCTCAATGGCATGCCAAATCCACAGCGCGCGCATGCGCGGGTCCATTTGCTCCAAAAGCTCCGGATTCTTTAACAGCAACTCGGCCATAATCGCCGTGAAGTGCTCCAAAGCACAGGTCATGGCCAGTTGGCGTTGGGGGCTCAGCTTCTGGCGCATAAACCCCAGCCCTTCCCCCACCATGGCCTCGATCTTATGAATCGGCAGCCCGCGACGCTTGAGCCAGGTATTGAGCACGCCATGCTCCTTGGCATGATGGGCCTCCTGACCGATAAAGCCACGCACGGCCTTACGGAGCTCCGGGTCGGTAATCTGATCCTGGAAGAGGCGCACGGAATCCACAAAAAACCGCTCACCCTCCGGGAACGTACCCGACAAGGCGCTCAGCAGCAAGGTGCGAAAGGGGTCATTGCCGAACCAGTTTTCCGGAATATCGTCGTCAAAGTTGAAATCCATATGACGCACGGGAATCGAGTAGGAAGCAGGCAAAGATGCAGTCTGATTCATGAGTTCCTCTCTTGCGGTGTCTGGCCGCATCTTCTGGTGTGATGCACTCTGCCGAGTATAGAGAGGGTCACGCCAGACCGTGAGGTTCAAACCTGCCATTTTAATTGTCATTTTCGGCCATCTAGCCAAAACAATGCCTCCCGGCCAAGTCCACAGCCGGGAATCTTCGTTGTCTCAGAATTGTTTTCCCGCTGTCGATCAGTTAACCGGGATCAGCCTCGCTGTAAATGCCAGGCGCGGATACCAACCCCCAACAACGTCACGGCGGTCAGCGGCAGCACATACCAGGTCATGGCATGTTGGAAAGTCTCAAAACCGGGCGTCTGGGTCGCCACCACGATCAGATGCAGGGTGTAGATGACGTAATAGGCGAAAAATAGCGCGCCTTTCCAGCGGCTGATGACATATCCGGAGAAAAACAAGGGCAGACACGCCACTGCCACGGCAATCATGACCGGGAAATCAAAATTGATCGCGTTAGCGGAAACCGCCAAGGCCGTGGGGGACACCAGAGCCGCCAAGCCCAACACCGAGAGCAGATTAAAAATATTGCTGCCGACCACGTTACCCACGGCAATATCGCGCTCGCCCTTAATGGCGGCAATAATGGAAGTGGCCACTTCCGGCAGGGAGGTGCCGACTGCAATGACCGTCAGACCAATCACCAACTCCGACAGCCCCAGGGCGCGGGCCAGGGCAACCGCCCCCTCCACCAGCAGATTCGAGCCCACCACCAAAAGCACCAGCCCACCAACGAGCAGACCGAGATTGACCAGCCACGCATAGGGTTTAGGCTGCGTATCTAAACCATACTCCTCGGCGAATTCGTCACCGGCATCGGCCTTTTGCTCACGGCGGCTCTTGATGATCAAAAACGCGGTATAGATCAGAATACCGGCAAACAACAACGCTCCATCGAGGCGGCTCAGCTCGCCATCATAGGCCAGTGCATACACTAACAGGCTGGCGCCGATCATCACCGGCACGTCGAGCCGGATCAGCTGCCGCGACACAATCAGGGGTACGATCAGCGCGGACAAGCCCAGGATGAAGAGTACGTTGAAGATATTACTGCCGATGACGTTGCCAATCGCGATGTCGCCAGCCCCTGACCAGGCAGACTGCACACTAACGGCCAGTTCCGGGGCACTGGTGCCGAAGGCCACCACCGTCAAGCCGATCACCAAGGGCGAGATGCCGAAGGCTGCCGCCAACCTGGCTGCGCCTCGCACCAGAAGCTCCGCCCCAACCACCAAGAGCACCAGACCGGCAATCAGGTAAACAAACGTCATTACAGTCATAAAAAAACCCCGGGCATCTATTCATTCAAAGGCGGCAGGAGGCCTGGCCGGTAGCATGGACCGCCTGCCCAAGCGCGCCATTATAATGAGAACTCATCGAGTCCGGGTATCATTCTTGGCCTCAAGCCCCTACCGCTCTCGTCCCCCTGCCCCTGGGTCAGGGCCACACAAACCGCGCCCGCCAGCCAGCAGCTCAGCTGAAACCCATGGAATTATCCGGTTTTTCATGCTTCACTTACACAGGTTTACAAACCTGTCTGAACACCCTGTTCAGGCTCCGACAACCCAACGCCCTAGACAGAGTCCACTTATGTATAAAGCAATTCTTGCGATTGGTTTTGCCCTGTTTGCCAATGTGAGCCTGGCGGCCGATACCAGCCTGGAGAAAAAGCTCGAAGCTTCCAAGCGCTATCTGGAGGTCATGCCGGTCACCACCCTGTGGGCGGATATCACCGAAAAGATGATGGCCACGCTGCCTGCCAGCCAACAGCAAATGTTTTCCTCGGTGATGGGACAAATCGACCTGTCCCGCCTGGAAAACATCATGCTCAACGCCATGGCCCGTCATTTCACCCTGGAAGAAATCAATGCCCTGACTGAATTCTATGCCTCGCCGGTGGGACGCTCGGCCATGGCAAAGTTCGGCAGCTACATGGCCGATATCAACCCGGCGATCCAGTCTGAACTACAAGCCGCCATCTTCAAGGCCATGCAACAACCCCAATAAGACTGAAACCCCTCCGCCAGTTGTCTGAAAAGCGGTTGGTTTTTGGGGCTGTCCGCCGGTCAGGCCTAAAATGTAAGCGCAGCCCTGGCTGCCTCACACCTTAGCCACACTGAGGGCGCCCTTACTGCGGGTGCGCCTCAGAGACCGGGGGCATGGCCATGCTTGAAGCGCTTCGCCTGGAAATGTCGCTGTGGGAAATCCTGACCCGCGGCACCCTGATCTACCTCGCCATCGCCCTGATTATCCGCCTGGCTCCGAAGCGTCATACCGGCAGCCTGTCTCCCAACGACATCATTGCCCTGGTCATCGTGGGCGATCTGGCCGGTTATGCCATTGTGGGTGAATCAAGCTCCGTCCCTGATGTACTGCTGATGATCCTGGTGGTGATGCTCTGGAGTTATCTGATCAACGTTTTGGAGTATTACTTCCCTCGCCTGCGGGGCATCGACCAGCATTCACCGACCCTCTTGATCCATAACGGCATACTGATTAAGAGCAACCTGGCCAAAGAAAAGCTGACGGAGGAAGAGTTGTCGGCCAGTTTACGCAAACAGGGCGTGGCGGAAATTGCCCAGGTCAAGCAGGCCATTTTGGAAGTGGACGGACAACTCAGCGTGGTGAAGAAAGACTAATCTGCCTCATGAGCGGCTTCTCAAAAACAAATCTGACTGGCAAACAGTAGTTACAAATTGCAGTATTCCCTCTAGTCTTGTAAAACCGACACCTGTAACACAGGAGCTATCGTTTAATGCGCTCGGCTCCGTCACTGTTCAAGAAACAGGAGAAGCCCCTTGAACAAGCCCCTGGCACTGTCCGCTTTAGTCACCCTGCTCTGGGCGGTGTCTGCACAAGCAACCCCCCCGCAGGATGTGCCTGAAGTCACTCTGCGCCACCTGTCGACCACCTTCGTCAACCATGGCATTTGCTCGATCCGCTTCGGAATCAGCAGCGAGTTCAGTGGCGGAGATGCCGGTCTGGTGGAAATCCAGATGAATTTCCTGAACCCCGAGGGGCAGGTTTTGCACCGGGGAACCCTGGCCACCTACCTGGAAGACACCACCGCCGGACGCTATCAGGAGGAGTTTGTGGAAGGCGAGAACATCTGCTTCCCGGCCGGCACCCGGGTGGAAATCACAGCTGCCACCGCCACCATTGACGACGTCAGCTATGACTTGATTGAACTTGGTAAAATCCGCGAAGATAGATTCAAACCCTATCAGATCCAGATCAAGAGCGGGTTGCCACCTGAGCCTTCGGCCGGCAAGCCCGAGTCCTGAGGCCTTGCGGGTGCCCGGGAGCTTTCTCAGCCACAGGATCTAGTGGGTTACTCATCATCGTAAGGATAAGATCCCATGAACCCCTGGCTGCTACTCCTGGTTGCCATTCTGTCAGAAGTGATCGGCACCTCCGCTCTGAAAGCCAGCGACGGATTTAGCAAACTGTGGCCGGTGTTAACCGTCATTGTGGGCTATAGCCTGTCGTTTTATTGCCTCTCCCTGGTGCTACGCACCATTCCCGTTGGCATTGCCTACGCGGTCTGGTCCGGTGTGGGTATCCTGCTGATCACGCTGGTGGCCTGGCTGTTTCTGGGACAGAAGCTGGACGCGGGGGCCATTGCCGGCATTCTGCTGATTCTCGCCGGCGTGATCGTGATGAATCTTTTTTCCAAGTCTCTGCCCCACTGACCAGCCGTTGTTCCAGGCCAGTGGTCCGCCGAGTGTGAACAAGCAAGTTGTCTGTTTTCGAGGAAGTGCATGAATCCAGCTCCATCCCTGATGCCCCTGTCATTTCGGCCCGCCGCTGTTCAAGACGTTGATGCCATTGTCGCCCTCGTCAACTCCGCCTATCGGGGTGACAGCAGCCGACAGGGCTGGACCACCGAAGCCGATATCCTCGATGGCCAGCGCACCGACGCCGAGGAAATCCAGACCCTGATTACCACCGAAAATTCCCTGCTTTTACTGGGCTGGCAGGGAGAGCAACTGATCAGCTCTGTGCACCTGGAACTCACCCCACAGGGCGCCTACCTGGGCATGCTGACCATCAAACCCGGGCTGCAAGGTCTGGGCCTTGGCAAACAGGTGATGGCAGAGGCCGAAGATTATGCCCGCAAGCACTGGGGGGCACAGACCATGCACATGACCGTCATCACCTTGCGCCATGAGCTGATCGCCTTTTACGAGCGACGGGGCTATCGCCGCACCGGAGAGCTGATCCCATTCCCCACCTCGCCCCGTTTTGGGCTCCCCAAGGTTGAGTCCTTGCAGCTGGAGGTCTTGAAAAAGCCGCTCATTTGAGTTCGCCGGTGCATCGTTGCCCTCGCCAGTTACATCTATACTCAATGGCATGAATGTCCAGCGCATTATCCAGCCCAACTATGACGAAGGCGTTGATCGCAAAACCCTCAAGGTAATCTGCGACCGCTTTCGTCAAGTCAGCCACGGCCGTCTCCAGCGCACCCATGCCGCCCTTAACGGGCGACAGCAGGTGGTGCTGGAGCTATTGCCGTTGCTGTTTCACGTCAATCACCCACTGCTCCCGGGCTACGTGTCCCACCAGACTCCCTACCGCATCCAGGGATACGAGCCGGATAAGGCCGAACTGGCCGCGGCCCAGCGGTTTAGCCGCTCATTCCAGTATAGGGACGAACCTCGTCGGGTCGCCGATATCCACAGCCTGTTCCTGATGGGCAGTACCGGCACCGTGGCCCATTCCGAAGGCAGCGATATGGATCTCTGGCTGTGCCATCGCCCCGACCTGCCTCAGGCGCAACTGGCTGAACTGCGCCGCAAAGCCACGCTGATCTGCGACTGGGCTGCGGAGATGGGTCAGGAAATGCACATTTTCCTGATCAACGAGCAGGACTTCCGCCGGGGCCGTCATCAAGCGGGCGTGGACGACGAAGACTGCGGCAGCGCCCAGCATTACCTGTTACTGGACGAGTTTTATCGCACCAGCATCCTGCTGGCCGGCAGCTGCCCGCTGTGGTGGCTGATCCCGGTCTATTACGAAGCCGATTACGAGCACTACACCCAGTTACTGGATCACAAGCGCTTTATCCGCGGCCAGGACTACATCGACCTGGGCGGCATCCCCAAAATCCCCCCCGAAGAGTTTATCGGCGCTGGCATGTGGCAGCTCTACAAGGGCATCGATGCGCCCTACAAGTCGATCTTGAAACTGCTGCTGACCGAGGTCTATGCCCAGCAGCCGGACCGGCCCAGCCTGAGCCTGCGCTTTAAGCAGGCCCTGTACGAGGACCGTCTGGACCTGGATGAGCTTGACCCTTACGTCATGCTCTACCGCAGCCTGGAGGAGTACCTGCTGCCGCGGGAAGAACACGAGCGCCTGGAACTGGTACGGCGCAGCTTTTATCTCAAGGTGGGCGAGCGCCTGTCAGTGCCGACCCATCGCCACAATAAAAACTGGCGTCGGCTGTTGATGGAACGGCTGGTGGCCGAATGGGGCTGGCAGACGCCGGAGCTCAAGCGCCTTGACCATCGCCAGCAGTGGAAAGTGCCGCAGGTGCAGAATGAGCGGCGCATCGTGGTCAACGAGCTGACCCAGAGCTACCGGTTTCTGTCCCAGTATGCCCGTACCCACGTCAAGCAGGCGAGCATCAAGGCGGAAGACGTGAACCTGCTGGGCCGCAAGCTGTCGGCCGCGTTTCAGCGCAAGGCCGGCAAGATCGAACAGATCAACCCGGGGATCGCCCCCAACCTCAGCGAAGAACAGCTGGCGTTTCATCATAGCAGCAGCCAGGCCCTCGGCTCCGAGGCACCGGGCTGGATGCTGTTTCGCAACCTGCCAACCCCGCAGGATGCCCCGTTCCACCCGGTGCTGAAGCGTTCCGCCAGCCTGATCGAACTGCTGGCCTGGAGCTACTTCAACGGCCTGTTGACCACTACCACCAGCCTCAGTCTGGTGGCCGGTACCACACCCGCGTCCCTGTACGAGCTGCAAAACATTATCGGGGTGCTGCGCCAGTCCCTCCCACTCCCGCTACCGGCGGTGGAACAGGAGGCGTTTCGCCAAAACAGCTATCCGCAACGCTGCCTGCTGTTTGTGAATGTGGGGGTGGACCCCATGGCGGAGCTGACCCGCCAGGGGATCTACAAACTGAGCAGCCGCACGGATGCCCTGGGCTACAGTTCACTGCGCAACAATCTGGTGCTGACCCTGGACCTGCTCAGCCTGAGCAGCTGGAATGAGCTCAGCGTGCAACGCTTTGAGCGGGGCGACACCCTGATCCAGTGCCTGAAGCATTATCTGACCCTGGTGCTCAGCTCCCGGCACCAGGTCATCATGCCGGAGATTAGCGTGCACTGTTTCTGCCCCACCCGGGCCAGCGCCATTGCCAGCCGGGTGGAGCAGTTGCTCCAGGACCTGACCCAGGCCCTGTTCAGCCTCGGCCAGCCGCAAAACACCCGCTATGTAATTGAAATCGACAACCGCTACTTCGTGATCCATCTATCAGACGGCAGCCCCTTGTTTGCGGGCTTTGAAACGACCGACGAACTGTTGCGCCACCTGCAGCTTCCCCAGCGTCGCTACAGCCCCATCAAACTGGACCGCTACGCGTTTCAGAACACCCGCCTGGCGGCGGTTTGCGCCCGTGGCGAGCCGGACAAAATCCAGATTTTTTACCATCAGCAAGAATCCAGGCCGACCCCGAACCTGTCCCTGGTGGAGCCCACCACAGTCCCCGAGCCTCCGGCCGCGGAGGTTCAGACCGATCTGGAACGCACCCTGGAGATCTACGTGCTCGATGAGCAGGGTTCCTTGACCTTCTACACCGGCACCTGTCAGGATCCCCAGCAGTTACTCGAGCCTTTGTATCGGTTTCTTTGCGCGGTGCAAGACCGACGCCAGATGCATCACAGCCTCGACGAAGGCACCCGACTCGACCCGGAAATCCAGTTCTTCGAATTGATTGAGCGACCCGGCCAGGCCATCGAGGTGCAGAAACGCCGTCCGCCGGTGGGGGTGATCAGCGATTATCTGGAAGTCCATGCCATCGGCAATCGTGAAGACCAGGACCAGCTGACCTTTGACCTGTTCGTGGACGATCATGAATTCCATGCCCAGGACTACGGCCCCCAGCTGTTTCCGGCCATCGCCCATTATCTTTGGTCGCGCCGTGCCGGCCGGCCCCTCTGTCCCTGCTACGTCACCGACCTGGGGCTGCCCCATGACCTGGGCCAGCAGCCCTACCAGTCCCAGCTGCACACCACCCAGTACCTGAAATACAAACTGGAACTGGAGCAACGCCTTGAACAGGCCTTGCAACAACTGACGACCAATCAGGCCTAGCAGCGGCCCTGGCTGCTGTTTCCTGTTTGCCGCCCGCCCGCGTTATACTGCGTACATCTTTTGCTTACGGGATTTGCCATCATGCGTTATCTTGCCGCTGCTGCCTTGGGAAGCCTACTTGTCCTCCTGTCCGGGTGTGGCCAGAAGGGGGATCTGTATCTGCCCCCGGCGCCGCCCACGGTTGAACAAGCGCCCTCGCCCCAGCCGCCCGCTGAGACGACCACGACTGGCCAACCTCCCGTTGATGACCACCTTCCGTCCGAGTGAGTTTCTCCATGAGTCATTTCCAATACCGAAACGGCGAACTGTTTGCCGAGAACGTACCGGTTAGCCAGATTGCCGCCCAATACGGCAGCCCCTGCTATATCTACTCCCGCGCCGCTCTGGAACAACACTACCTGGCCTATGACGAAGCCCTGGGAGACTTTCCCCATCTGGTCTGCTTCGCGGTCAAATCCAACTCCAACCTGGCGGTGTTGAATGTGCTGGCCCGCCTGGGAGCCGGTTTCGACATCGTCTCGGTGGGTGAGCTGGAGCGGGTGCTGGCCGCCGGCGGCGACCCGGCCAAAGTGGTGTTCTCCGGGCTGGGCAAGCAGGAAGCGGAAATCAGCCGCGCCCTGGAAGTCGGTATCCACTGCTTTAACGTGGAATCTGAAGCCGAACTGGAGCGGATCAATAAGGTGGCGGGCGAGCTGGGCAAGCGGGCGCCGATCTCCCTGCGGGTGAACCCGGATGTGGACGCCAAAACCCATCCCTATATTTCCACCGGCCTGAAAGAAAACAAATTCGGCATCGCCATCGAGCGGGCGCCGGAAGTCTATCGCCGGGCCCGGGAGCTGGAGCACCTGGAAATCGTCGGCGTGGACTGCCATATCGGCTCACAGCTGACGGAACTGTCCCCCTTCCTGGATGCCCTGGACCGGGTTCTGGTGCTGGTGGATCAACTGGCCGCCGACGGCATTGAACTGCGCCATCTGGATCTGGGCGGTGGTTTGGGAGTCACCTATCGCAATGAACAGCCGCCCCATCCCCGGGAGTACGCCGAAGCCGTTCTGCAGCGCCTGCAGGGCCGCCAACTGACCCTGGTGCTGGAGCCGGGCCGCTCCATCAGTGCCAATGCCGGCGTTCTGCTGACCCGGGTGGAGTTTCTGAAGGACAACGGCCACAAGCACTTCGCCATCATCGATGCGGCCATGAACGACCTGATCCGTCCCTCCCTGTATGACGCCTGGATGGACATCATTCCGGTCCGTCCCCGGACCGATGGCCACCAAGCCTCCTATGACCTGGTCGGGCCGGTGTGCGAAACCGGTGACTTCCTCGGCAAGGACCGCCCCCTGAATCTGTTGCCCGGCGACTTGCTGGTGGTACGTTCTGCCGGTGCCTATGGCTTTGTGATGAGTTCCAACTACAACTCCCGGCCCCGGGTGGCGGAAATCATGGTGGATGGCGACCAGACTCATGTGGTGCGGCAACGGGAAACCATCGCCGACCTCTTTGCCCATGAGCGCATCCTGCCCTAAGGAAAGGTCCGATGTATATCAAGTTCACCAAGATGCACGGTCTGGGCAATGACTTTATGGTGGTTGATCTGATCAGCCAGCGGGCCCACCTGCGTCCGGATCAAATCAAACGGCTGGCGGACCGTCACTTCGGGGTCGGCTTCGACCAGCTGCTGCTGATCGAGCCCCCCGGCCGACCGGATGTGGACTTTCGCTATCGCATCTTCAACGCCGACGGCAGTGAAGTGGAGCAGTGCGGCAACGGTGCCCGCTGCTTTGCCCGTTTTATCCACGACAACCGCATGACGCCCAAGTCGCGGATCAAAGTGGAAACCAAAAAGGGCATCATTGAGCTGATCGTTGAAGACAATGGCCTGGTCACCGTCGACATGGGCGCCCCACGCCTTGAGCCGGAAGAAATTCCTTTTCAGGCAGAATCCCGCGCCAACGTCTATGCTATTGAGGTCGACGGCAAGACCTACCAAATCAGTGCAGTATCCATGGGCAATCCCCATGGCGTACTCCTGACTCCCGACATCAACCGGGCCCCGGTTCAGGCGCTGGGCCGCAAGCTGGAGACCCACCCCCGGTTTCCGGAGCGGGCCAATATCGGCTTCATGCAAGTGGTGAACCCCCGTTTCATCAAGCTGCGGGTGTTTGAGCGCGGCGTGGGTGAAACCCTGGCCTGCGGCACCGGTGCCTGCGCCGCGGTGGTCGCCGGTCGCCTGCAGGGGCTGCTGGAAGAGCAGGTGGAAGTGCGACTGCCCGGGGGCAGCTTGCAGATCCACTGGCCCGGCGAGGGTCATTCGGTACGGATGACCGGCCCGGCCACCCGGGTCTTTGAAGGCGAGGTGCGGGTCTGACCTTGAGGGAAGGCCCGGCAACGACGGTCTTGTCGATTGCAGTTTGGTACTTTTGATTATTAAGTAATATTTTCAGGAGCCGGCAGTTTATGTCCGACCAGCCCAACCCCACAGACGCTAAGGAAGAAGTCAGCGCGGAAGCGGTCGCCCGCTATTTGTTGGCTCACCCCGAGTTTTTTATCGAACATGAAGAACTGGTCGACCAGCTTCAGATCCCCCATCGCAGCGGAGCCGCCATTTCCCTGGTGGCCCATCAGGTCACCCTGTTCCGGGCCCAGCGCGATGAGTTCAAGCGCCAATTGAGCGAGCTGATCGAAACCGCCCGCCAGAACGACCGGTTTTTTGAGAAGAGCAAACGCTTGCTGATCCATCTTCTGGAAGCCCGGAGCCTGGAGGAGGTGATCATTGTGCTGGAAGACAGTTTCCGCAATGATTTCCAGGTGGAGTTCTGCAGCCTGACCCTGTTTGGCGAACCCGACCGTTACCCGGCCAGTGGCGCCAACATCATCCCCCAGGCAGACGCCCAGGCCCAACTGGGCAGCCTGCTGGACAGCCGCAAGGCGGTCTGCGGTCACTTCCAGCAAGAGCAACTAGCCTTGCTGTTTCCCCAGCACCATGCCCAGATCGGCTCGGCGGCGGTGATCCCGCTGCGCTACAACGACACCCTGGGGATGCTCGCCATCGGCAGTGATGATGTGGACTATTTCGACAGCAGCATGGGCTCCCTGTTTCTGTCCTATATCAGCGACTCCCTGAGCCGCCTGCTGCCGCCCTTGCTGGCTCAGGAACGCCAGGACGAACCCAGCGTCGCCCTGGCGACCCGTTAACGGCCACCATGCAGGTTCAACTGGACGCTTTCGCCGAACACCTCCGCTCGGAGCGACACTACTCGCCCCATACCCTGGATAACTACCTGCGTGATCTGGGCAAGCTGAAGGAATACTGCGAAGCCCAGGGCATCCACCACTGGCATGCCCTCACCGCCAACGACCTGCGCCATTTCGCCGCCACCCAGCACCGCAAGGGCCTGGGTGGCCGCAGCATCCAGCGCCTTTTATCCAGCGCCCGCAGCTTCTACCATTTCCTGATGCGTGAAGGTCTGGCCAAGGACAATCCGGCGGTGGGCATCAGCGCGCCCAAAACCGGCAAGCGCCTGCCCAAGGCCCTGGACGCCGACCAGATGAAGCAATTGCTGGACCCGACAGACAACGACTGGTGCGGGGTGCGGGACAAAGCGATTGCCGAGTTGTTTTACGCCTGCGGCCTGCGTCTGGCGGAGCTGGTCGGCCTTGACCTTCAGGATCTCGACCTCAACGCCGCCCAGTTGCGGGCCACCGGTAAGGGCCGCAAACAGCGCCAGCTTCCCATCGGCCGCCATGCCATGGAAGCGCTGCGCCACTGGCTGGGTATTCGCAACCAGCATGCGGCGCCGGATGAGACGGCCCTGTTCATCAGCCAGCGGGGGCGGCGCATCTCACCACGCAACGTTCAGCTACGCCTCAAGCAGCTGTCCATGCTCCGGGGTCAGTCAGATGGACTGCACCCCCACATGCTGCGTCACTCCTTTGCCAGCCACCTGCTGGAATCCAGCGGTGACCTGCGGGCGGTCCAGGAACTACTGGGGCATGCCGATATCGCCACCACCCAGGTTTATACCCATCTGAACTTCCAGCATCTGGCCGAGATCTATGACCAGGCCCACCCCCGCGCCAAACGCAAGAAAACCAGTACTCCAGAATAGATAGAGCCATGTCGATTCAACTGATTACCTTTGATCTGGACGATACCCTTTGGGAGTCGCGTCCGGTTCTGCTCAGCGCCGAACGGGCCATGCTGGAATGGCTGGCCGGGTATCGGCCACGCCTGCTGCAACACTTCTCCCCTGAACAGCTGCGCCTCTTCAAAAACCGGGTTGCCGAGCACAACCCCGAACTGCTCCACCGGGTCAGCGCCCTGCGCCGGGAAGCCCTGCGCCTGGCCCAGCTGGAAGCCGGCTACTCCCCCCAAGAAGCAGAAACCGGTGCCGAACAAGCCTTTGCCGCTTTTTACCAGGCCCGCCAGCAGGTCCGTTTCTTTGATTCGGTGATCCCGACATTGGAGGCCTTGCAGGGCCACTATCGCCTGGGCGCCATCACCAACGGCAATGCCAATCTCCAACAGATCGGCCTGATGCAGTATTTTGACTTTGCCCTCTGCGCTGAAGACCTGGGCTCACGCAAGCCCGCCCCGGAGCTGTTTCAGGCCGCACTGGCCCGGGCCGGCTGCAGCGCCGAGCAGGCCGTCCATGTCGGCGACCACCCCATTGATGACATGGAAGGGGCCCATGCCTGTGGTTTTCGCACGGTGTGGGCCAACTTTCAGGATCTTCAGTGGCCGGCGGACTGGCAGCCGGATGCCCAAATCCGCCACTGGCGCGAGCTGCTTGAGGTTGTACGCCAGCTGCAATAGGGCTGGCACGGCCGGGGCTCTTTACTTCCACCCCTGAAAAGCCTCAGCATGTACCTGTTATTCCATCCGTTCAGGTTCAAGGTTTGTGCAGTTTAGTTCTTCCATGATGATCAGACCGACTCTCCCCGCCAAGCGCCTTCCGGTGCTCTACTGGTTGCCCTTGTTGCTGTTGCTGATCAGTCTGTGGGGGGAGGCGCTGGCCATCGAAACCACCGAACAGGTGTTGCGCCCGCCCCGCCCGACCAATGACATTCTCAGCCCCTATGAACGATTCTGGCTACGGGAGCACCCCCAGCTACGCCTGGCGGCCAA
>Ga0209075_1002306_pt1 | contig 16932 bp, 13 predicted proteins | sample Stecom2011_FD_187523 | JGI IMG/M metagenome (GOLD analysis project Ga0209075, IMG submission 187523) | Agricultural soil microbial communities from Utah to study Nitrogen management - Steer compost 2011 (SPAdes) (version 2) | ecosystem: Environmental > Terrestrial > Soil > Agricultural land...
TTCCTGTTGCCATATTATACAACAAGTGCATCGGTTTGTTGGGTTTGCCTTCAAAATTTTCTTGCTCTAAATAAAGGTATCGCTTAAAAGCTTCTTCCTGATATTTACGAATACTAAAACTAAGATTATCCGTAATATAATTAGGCAAATCCACAGTTTCCAATGCTTTTCTGGCAAATGGATTATTGAATATTTCGTGTAAAAGTTTCATTGTTTTTTATTTTAAACCACATAGTAACATAGTTTTTTATGTATTTACGTGGTTTATATTTTTAGTTCAAATCTCATTACTTGCTTTTTTCAAACCACATAGTGACATAGTTTTTTCTTGTGGTTAAATATTAATTATTTGGTAAATTTCTAAAATGCTCATTGACAAAAGTTTGTTGACCTTCACGAAAGATGTTAGAGCAATTGAAATTAATCAAAAGTCCTTTAGGCACTTGCAATAGTTTCATATAGGTTAGAAGCTGCGCTTCAAAAACTGGGCTAATTTCTTGAACAGCTTTTAATTCCACAACCAAACAGTTTTCTATAAATAAATCGCATCTAAAGTCAATGTTTAATAGCTTTCCTTTGTAATTTACAGGTACTTTCATCTCTGTTTGAAAATTTATTTTCCTATGTTCTAACTCTTCCATCATACACTGATGATATACGCTTTCTAACAAACCTCTCCCCATTATTTTATGAACTTCGATTGCGCTTCCAATTATTTCGTATGTCAATTCGTCTAAATATTTCTTTGTCAGCATGATTTTTGTTTTTTTATTTTAAACCACATAGTAACATAGTTTTTTATGTATTTACGTGGTTTATATTTTTAGTTTAAATCTCATTACTTGCTTTTTTCAAACCACATAGTGACATAGTTTTTTCTTGTGGTTAAATATTAATTATTTGGTAATTTTCTAAAATACTCATTGACAAAAGTTTGTTGACCTTCATGAAAGATGTTAGAGCAATTGAAATTAATCAAAAGTCCTTTAGGCACTTGCAATAGTTTCATATAGGTTAGAAGCTGCGCTTCAAAAACTGGGCTAATTTCTTGAACAGCTTTTAATTCCACAACCAAACAGTTTTCTATAAATAAATCGCATCTAAAGTCAATGTTTAATAGCTTTCCTTTGTAATTTACAGGTACTTTCATCTCTGTTTGAAAATTTATTTTCCTATGTTCTAACTCTTCCATCATACACTGATGATATACGCTTTCTAACAAACCTCTCCCCATTATTTTATGAACTTCGATTGCGCTTCCAATTATTTCGTATGTCAATTCGTCTAAATATTTCTTTGTCAGCATGATTTTTGTTTTTTTATTTTAAACCACATAGTAACATAGTTTTTACGTATTTACGTGGTTTATATTTTTAGTCTTAAATACCATAATTTATTTTTTTACCACATAGTAACATAGTTTTTTTCTATCTATCTATCTATGTGGTTTATAAACATAATCATTTTCTTCCATAAAAATCTTGGGTAACTTTCTTTTCCTCTTCAGTGCAAGCAAAATCTTTGTCATCCAAGGCTGAAAGGTTTACATACAACTGATTTTTATCTAAAATCTCAACCAAATGCTGTTTTTGCTCTGCCAAAGTCAAGGTTTTAAATTCTTCGATATATTCTTCTTGTTTTTGGATATCTACATTGTAATTTAAGAACGATTTCACTTTCATTTGCTCCCAAATATTTAGTAATTCCTCTGTGTTTTTTGCTTCTTGGATTTGTTCGATAAAAATTTGATTGTATTTTTTGAGTTCTAAGTAAACAAATGAACCTCCGCCTTGCCAATTGTAGGCTTTTGAAACCCCTGATTGATCTCCGTTAATTACATTCGCAAGCCTTTTAACACTATCATTCTCTCCATAATCTAACTGTTCAACTCCAATATATTGTCTTTTCATTTTATGAGCAACTGAACATGTAGTTCCACTTCCAAGATGATAATCTAAAACAATGTCGTTTTCATCTGAAGCCATTTCAATTATTCTTGAAAGCAATAACTCAGGTTTCTTTGCTGTAGGAAAACTCACTCCACCCTCATTTTGAGTGTTTTGAAAATCTATATCCCACCAAAAATCGCACAACAACATTCCTAGGTCTTCAATAAATTTCTGATTTTGATAAACCTTTTTGATACCTTGTTTTAAAGGAGTAATAACTTGTCCATTATAAAACAATCCTTGTGAAACTTCATTTTTAAAATGTTCATAAACAATATCCTTTTTAGTTCTTGATATTTTTTCTGCTTCTTTGTTTTTATGTGATTGCAAGCGACAAATTTTATCAGAGTTTTCAAGATAAAACTTCTTAAAATGTTGATTATTTATATCTATTTGGTTGTTGCTTATTTTTTCTTCTATTACTCCTTCTTTCAAAAGAATATCCGTTAAGTTTTCCAACCCATATGAATCTTTATTTTTGGTTAAGTATTTCGAATAATGAGTATCCCATCTCTCTCTGATTGTATATTGTGGATTAAAAGTTGCTTGAGCTGATTTTCTATAAACTAAAATCAAGTCTTTTTGTTTTATTATAGTTTTTTCTTTGTGTGCTGTTTTAGTTCCACTTGGTGTCGAAGATTTAACAGTAATGACATTTATGAAGTTATTAACACCAAAAATCTCATCTGTTAAAACTCGAGCATAAGCTTCTTCTATATCGTCTAAATTAATAAAAATTAACCCATCGTCTTTCAACAATTCCTTAGAGATTGCCAGTCTATTTTTCATAAACGTCAACCAAGTCGAATGATTAAAATTGTCGTTGTATTTAAAACCATCATTTCCCGTATTATAAGGCGGATCGATATAAATGAGTTTTACCTTTCCAGCAAACTCTTTCTTTAAGGAATGTAAAGCCAATAAATTATTCCCTTTGATTATCAAGTTATCAGTAATCGTATCTTCTGGCAATCCACGATTTTTGTTTAATTCGGCATCTCGGTTGAATTTTCTCAATGGACTTTCACCCTCTTTATCAATAAGCTTGGCATTGCTCAGAACCTTTGGCTCTAAAAGTTGAGTGATTTCGTCCTGTGCTAAAACCTCATTAAAGAAAATCTCTTCCCGTTTGTCTTCTTCTCTGCTTTGTCCTCCTTCCAAAACACAATCTTTAAAAGGCCAAACCAAAGCGACTTCATTGCGCTGTTTGAGGTATTTACCATCAATGGTTAAGCCTATTTTATTTTTAAATTGTGTATAACTATCGTTTAAAAAATTCTTTTGCTCTAAAAATTGCAAAAACAAAGACTGATTAAAAACTGTAACCCCTGCAATTTCTTTAAAAAAGGATGATTTAACGGTAGGTTCTTTTAATAAAAGTTCAATTAATTCTTCATCAAAGTTTTGTGCTTTATCGATGACTACCCATTTTTTGAGTTCGCCATTATCGGAAACGTAATTGGGTTCTTTTTTGAGTTGAGATTCTAATGTTTTGTAAAATTTCATGTTTTTCAGGATTATAACTTCACTTAAAATCCCAAAAAAACAACGTGGGCTAATCCTTAGTTGCTTGCAATCGAAGCCCGACCAAAGGCAAAACACAAAGCAAAAGGGACGCCCACGCATAATCGTAGGCGTTTCCACTTTCACTTCCCCGTGCTTTTTGAAAAATTGGTCGTATTTCGATTGCGGGAAATTTTAAAGCGAAACGCTAATATTTTATATGTTTAGTTTTGTTTTTTTCTTATATTTTGTTGTTGCTAATATATGTTTTATCTTATAAAATTTTTCTCACAATACTCTATTTGAAGTTTCAATTAGTTTTCATTCCTTTTTAATTATTTCTAACTTTTGAATCCCTCTCCAAATAAACATACTCCTTTTGGGCAATAAAATTCTCAATCAAAACTTTTTTCAGTTTTAAAACTTACAACCTCTTTCATCACAACACCAAAGCTTCTTTCACCACAAAACCTATAACTCCACGAAAATAAGAAAGTTTATCATTTAAAAGAAGTATTTCTTAAAAAAATAATAACCATGCACTTTTTATAACAGGCTTTACAATACAAATCAAACAGGCTCTAATTAGTTGCTGTTATTTATTTCTTTTATCAACCAGATAGATAGGCTTACGGCTTAATGGATTGAAAACTATTTTTTTTAATGATGTAAAATCTGCAAATTCAACCTTGGGTGTAACTCTTAATTTTGATTGTAAATATTCTTTTATCTGGTTTAGAAATTGAGAAGAGGTATCCGCTGAAGCTACCCGAATCAAGATTTCATCATTTCCGATTTCGTTAGTGTAAAGCTCAATTAGATACAATTGAATCTGGTCAAAAAACTTAAGTAAATCATAAATAGCCGGCGGATAAATCGTAGTGCCTTTGTATTTAATCATTTGTTCTTTTCGTCCCAAAACAGGCCCTACGCGTTGAGTGTTTCTGCCGCATGGGCATTTTTCTGAAAAAAACTGTACCATATCGCCGGTTTTGAATCTCAGCAATGGCATCGCTTCAACACCTAAAGTAGTGATTGTTAACTCGCCCAACTCCCCTTCGCTAACGGGTTGGTTGTTATCGTCCAACACTTCAGTGATGATTAATTCGGGATGATGATGTCCGCCCTTTTGAAATTCACATTCGGTAAAAGCCGTACTCATTTCGGTTGACGCATAAGTCGAATATAATTGGATATTCCATTTTGCTTTAATTTTTTCTGCCAAAATACTGTCAGACAAGTCTTGATTTCGCAAAGCTTCTCCAATACAAACTACAGCTTGCACACTCGAGCCTTGATAATCAATGTCATTAGCCTCGGCATATTCAATCATTTTCAGTAAAAAAGACGGAACAGCAATCAAGTATTTCGGTTGGTTTTCCAGTATAGAATCCCACTGCAATTGCGGAGTACCCGCACCAATCCGTATGGATCCTGCACCCAATTTCCGAAGTCCCAAAAAATACGCCAATCCAGCAACAAATCTCCTGTCAATAGTTGTCATCAACTGCACTACATCTCCTTTTTTGATGCCTGCACACGCTAAAGAAATTGCCTCGTTGTAAGCTAATCTTTCCAAATCATTATCGGTTAGACCAAAAGAAACTGGTTTCCCTAAAGTCCCGGAAGTAGTCGGATAATCGATAATTTCACTGGCGGGTACACAGAAAAAACCTTTGTTATGTAATTGCAAATCTGTTTTGGTTGTAACCGGAATTTGCTGCAAACTTTCCAAGGTTTTAATGTTAGCCAAATCTATATTATGCTGAGAAAAAACCGATTGGTAAAACGGTGATTTTTCTTTAAGATAAAGCATTAATTCACTGAGTTTTTGCTCCTGAAGTGCTTTTATTTCTTGTGTGGTGGCTAATTCTATTTTTGGAATCATCTTAATTTTCGATTAATCTTTTTCAAATATTTATTGATGTTTTTTACATCTAGCAAGGTCGTAATTTCTTTGGAAAGTGCTTTTTCAAATTCTTTTTTGGCTAAAGCATAATCTTTTTTATCATAATAATATACGCCTATTTTGTAATAAACCGACCATAAATTAGGATTTAATTGTTGATAATTTTCAATTTCGTTTGTTGATAATTGTAGTTTATCAGCAATTGCTTGATCTATTTTTCTGTCTTTTACTCGGTACAATTCATAGTTTTTATATGCTTTGGAATAAGCAAAATCGTCTTTGGCGATATTCAATTCACTTTTGTGTTGTGAGCCTAACTTTTTTTCTTTTCCTGAAAATATTTCATTCAAATCATAGGCAACAAATTCTCCCAATTGGTAAGGGCTGGACGACACCCAAAGCAACAAATCCTCGGGCTGAAAAATAACAGAATGATGCGCCAAAAGTTGGTTAAGGGCTTTTTCATTTCCGTAACCAATTAATTCATTTTGCAAGCCTTCTCTATTTCTTAGCAAATCTGCAATTTTTTCTGGATTCATTTTTGGTTGCTCCGACAACAATTCCTCCATCCTTTCCATGCGATATTGCGAATGACTTTCTTTTATATGCCGATTATTATTCTCGTCATTTTCATAAGCTTTACTTCGGAAATGATTGGCACAAACCAGTTCATTTATGGCTTCAAAAACACCGAAATTTTCAGGTGACATTTCAATAAGCACGGCTTTTTTGTCGATAGCACTACTAACCATCAGTGCTTCTGAGACAAATACTTCACTTTTTTGTGCAATTGCAATGGCTTCTTCTATCGTTTTGGCATATTGTAAAATTTCTCTTGCTACGAGTGAAATTGGCGTTTTGGCTTCCATTGGAATGGCAGATTTTCCGGCATTCATCGTAATGGTAAGTCCTTGATTGTTCATCCCAGACACTACGCCAATCATACCCGCCCAAGTAACCATCGCAAACGGATAGCCTTTGTCTGGACGAATAAAAGCAATAATTTTATTTTTAGCAAAATCATCGCCAGCATAGAAATCGAAATTTCTTCCCAACAACAATTTTCCATCCTCCGTTTTTTCGTTCCACAAAGCCACCGACGAACAGCCTACCAATGCCAAATCTTGCATGGCATGTCCAATATCATGCGCGCCATGCAAATATAAATTTCGCAAATAATTGGGCGCAACAAAATCATATTTACTCGAGGCATAACGAGAAACACCGTAAATTTCCGTTTTATATTCTTCCGGAATATGCAAATACATTTTTCTGTTATACCATTTCAAAAACTGTCTTAGCAAAGATTGCTTAAATTCGGACGGAACCAATTCTTTTACTTTGTTAAAAAAAACTTCTTCTTGGTAATGGTACAAAGGCTGGTAAAGCGCGCCCATCGATAGCCCACGTTGCAAAGGATTCCCGGAAACATACAGTTCCCATTGTCCAAATTCGTTTTTTATCAAATAATCATCTCCCGCACTAAACAAGGTATCTGCATGTTTGATTACCACAGGTTTTTCGTAAGTATAATCGGTGTTGGGCTGATGATTGACAGACTTGGATATGCCGCAGGAAGACAGTAAGATAACGATTAGTAAGTAAAAGAAATTTTGTACTTTCATTGTTTTCATTAATTTTCCGATGCTGAAATCTCCGCATTGATTTTATCCAGCAAATATTCTTTTCCAACGATTTCGGTACAAGTTAAAACCGCACCAATTGTCACTCCAAGCACGCCGTGCATATTGATGCTTTGACCAGTTAAAAACAAATTATCCAATTTTGTTTTGGGAGAAATAAAGGTTTTCAACGGATTATTGGAGTCTTTTACATATCCGTACAAATTACCATTATAACCGCCAATATAATCCCGGTAAGATAGCGGTGTTGAAGCATGTACTGACTTTATTTTTCCTTTAATTTGCGGACAACGTTTTTTGATTTCATGCATGAAAATATCCGCTTTGTGCTGTTTGAAAGCTTCATAATCCGCTCCTCTATCCGACGGATTGACAACCGTATTGTGTGTATGTTCCCATTGTTCAAATTCGGAGAAATGCAAATAAGTAATTCCGGTCATGCTCTCTGCCCATTGCTGATTTTTTTCAGAAACATTCATCGACAACATAAAAGCTTCAGGCCACGACTCCGAAGTGTAATCATTGGCGTCCCAAACGCGCTTGCTGTCTCGAAAATGATAATTATTGTAATTCATATATTCCACAGCATCAGGCTCAAAAACAATGTAAACACTAAGTGCCGCTGGCAGAACTTCCAATCCTTTTATTCGCGAATAATATGATTTCCGAAACTTATCTCTTCCAACCATATCCAGCGTCGTTTTAGGCTCGATATTCGAAATAAATATATCTCCGAAAATTGATGCGCCATCTTTGGTATTTGCGCTGACAATCCGATTTCCTTCTAACGAAAAATCAACAACTTCGTTGCGTTTATATAATTCTCCACCGTATTTTTTGAGTTGTTTAATCAGTTGTTTTGTGAATTGACTTCCACCGTTGAGGCACCTCCACGCACTTTGTATATATGAATTTACGGACAAAGCGTGAACATACAACGGAGTTTTATCAGGAATGCCGGCATACAAAAAGTTTGAGCCGGCTAAAACCGCTCTCAGCTTTTCGTTCGAAGTAAGCTCTTCAAAGTATTTTTTTGCGTTAATTGACAAGATTTCGGGCGAATAACCTTCACCAATCTTCAGGTTATACAACGGAAAAGCATCACATATTTCCTGAATTTTGCTGCAATAACTTTCTATCGCAACTCTTTCATCCGGGAAAAATTGGAGCAATTGCTTGATAAAATTATCGTAGCCTTGCGCATGCGGATAAGCGATTGGATCGTCACCGAAAGAAATCACATCATAGGCATCTTTATTCATTCGGTAGAGTTTCAGATGCTCCATAATTCCGATATAGCTAAAGTATTTGTACAAATTTTGTCCCTTGTCCAAAGCACCTATATAATGTATGCCAGTGTCGAAAATTTGTTTGTCTCGTGCGAAAGTTTGCAAGTTTCCGCCAAACTGTTGGTTCTTTTCTAATACACAAACTTTCTTACCTTCTTTTGCCAAAATTATGGCTGAAACCAAGCCACCAAGCCCACTTCCAACAATTACTACATCATATTTTTTGCTATATTTATTCATTTCGGCTATATCCTATCAAACCCTTTTGGTTTACAAATTCGGTAAATTCATTCAAATTTTTAACAGACGATAACTTGGCATCTCCCAAGAAAAAAATCTTTTTGACAACATCTGGCACAGTTATAATTTGTGTTATTTCTGTAGAAATTAACAAAGTACTCGTATCATCAGGCAAATTTAAACTATTTTCGTACACAATATTTCGCTTGCCGACAGGATAATTCACTTTTGCCGCCTCTCGTTTGTCTTCATCTTTTATGTAAGTTGTGATTTTGCGCAACGGAAATTGCCAACTCAAAAGCAAGTCTATTTGTCCAAAATCATCAGCAATATGATAAATTTTTGCTTGGCTATCCATCAGTTCAAAAAATGAATGATAAATCGATTTTCGTTGTTTAAAATCTGCCTTTACCGCACGAACAATATCCAAATCTTTGTACAAATACGTCCAATATAATTTTTTTTCGAAATAATTTTCATCTTCAATTTGCTTGCGGAGTGATGTAAATTCGGCTTTAAAATATCGGCTTATTTTTTTGGTTCTTTCAGAGTATTTTACGCCAAAATCTGGATGATTGGGGGCAATCCGCTCGCCTATTTTCACGGTAATACTTCCGTCATAAATTATATAATCATCCTTGGGCAAAGTTTCCGAATTTCCGTGGACATATACAGGAAGAATGTCCAAATTAAATTGCTCTGCTAAGTAAAAAGCGCCTTTGTGAAAACGGTTGATGTGGTTAGTGTCCGAACGCGTTCCTTCCGGAAAAACCATCAGAGAATATCCTTGTTCAATTTTCTCTCGAAGATGTTCAACACTTCCGTCAACACCTTGGGAAACTGGGTAGAATCCCGCCATTCGGACAAATTTGCCAAAAACAGGAGAATTATACACCCAATCATTGACCAAAAATATAATCTTTGGACTGACCATGCTCAGCGTTAGCGAATCCAGAAAAGACGTGTGATTGGAAATAATGACAGCCGGCTTTTGAAAAGTTTCTCCATTGGGATTGAGAATTTCTTTTTTAACAAAAGGATTTGAATAAAGTACAGAAGTCAAAAACTTGGACATAAATTTTCGTAAACTTCGGATTTTTTTCTCTTTATTTCCAATCGGAAACAAAACATAACAACGCCCAAGCAACGACAAGAAAACACTTCCCAATCCGTAGTACAAAAAGGAAATAACCGAATGCAAAAACAACCGCAAACTGATGGGAGATTTGTGATTTCTGACTCTATTTGTCACGCATATTTTAAATACTATCGGATAAAAAACGAAGGTAATCAGTAAAGCGGAAAACACACCGATAAGCGATAATGTTGAAATGGATTTTAACGCTGGATGTTCCGCAAAAATCAATGCGCCTATTGCTAAAATTGTGGTGAGTACCGCTAACAAAATTGATGTGCGATACGTCGTTAATTCACTTTTTCCGTAGGAATGTTCTTTTTGTAAAGCCGTCGTCATAAAAATCGTAAAATCGATTCCATGTCCAAAAATAAGTGTGGTTACAATTGTACTGAAGATATTGAGCTGAATATCAAAAAGCCCCATTAATCCCATGGTGATAAACCCTGTAATCGTAATCGGTACAAGGCTAATCATTACTAACTCCAACCTTCTGAAGAAATATAACAAAATAAATATTACTGCGACAAAAGAATAATTAATCAATCGGTTAAAATCATCTTTCAGGTGACCCAAAAAGGTTTCATTCAATTGCTTACGATCAATTACAATGAGTTTATTTTCGGTATCAGTAATGGATTTCACAAAAGCACTTCGGTTTTCATCATCCACTTTCACAACAGTCGTTATGGTAAATAATCCATCTTTTTCACTGATAAATTCGTCGGCAAAAAAAGCAGGGATTTCAGCATATTCATCCACAGTAACCTTTTGAGGATTTTGGTCTAAGAGTTGATAAAATCGTTGATGAGTTTCTGGCTTAAAACCGATTTCTTCGCCTGATTCTATAAGATTTTGCTCAAGCTTATCTTTCTTTCCATTTGCCCAAAAGTTATTCCATTGTTCAATTCTTTGTTGCTGTTCTTCTTGAGAAAGTACAATCCCAGACAGCGAACTAAAATCGAGAATATCTTGGTTTTGCATGTATTTTTCCAACTGCTTTTTGAGCTGAACATTTTTTTGTAAAACAGCTTCTTTTTCCTCGCCATACAAAACTAAGTATAGTGATTTAGACGTCAGATTGGTCGAGTTTTCCAACTGTTTTTCGACAGCTTTAATTTCTTCGGGGATAAAATTAAGTTTGGATAAATCATCGTCAAAAGTTACTTTTTGGTAAGTAAAAAAACTCAAGCCAATGAGCAATATGCTGCCGTAAATCAGCACTTTATTTTTTTCGAATGAATAGGTTGCTAATTTATCCAATATAGATTTTCGGGTAATTCCATCCACATTTTTGGGACGGTATAAATGCGGAATAATAACAATCGAAAAAACGGCTGACATTACCACCGTTATCGAGGCAAAAAGCCCTAAATCTTGCAAAGCTTCCGAATTGACAAAAAGCAGACACAAAAATGCCACAGCCGTGGTTGTACTACTCATTATCAGCGGTTTGACAATTCCTTTAAAAAGCTGATCAACACCAGAATTGTTGCGGTAATAGGTTAAAATATGTAACGCATAATCAATGGTTATTCCTAATAAAACAGCTCCTATACTTATTGAAATAGCCGATATGCTATCTTTTAAAAAATACATGCACATCAATGCAAATAATCCTCCAAAAACAGACGGAATAAAGATAATTATCGGCACATAAACTTTGCGATAATAAAGTATCAGCAACAACATGAGCACACCCATCGACACCAAAACGGTGGTGAATATATCGGTTTTAATTTGTTGTGCATTTGCGACAGCTATGAAAGACGAGCCAAAGTAATTCAAATTGGTTTTTCCGCTAAACTCGGTGTTTATTTTGTTTTGTACTTGTTTTAAATGCGCTACAAAATCAGTGTTTTTCTCTGTTTCACTTCCTGGTAAAATCGGGTCTATAAAGAGCAAAAGTGATTGCTCATCTTCGGTGACGATGTACCCATTTACCAAACTGAAATTGTCTGAAACATTTAACCTTTGTAATTTTTCCAGAGCCATAAATGAAATCCCCATTGGGTCAGCCACGATAAAGTCTTTGGCAACAATTCCGGTTGGAGAAATCAGTGTTTTTAGGTTGTTTTCGACCAATAACGCAATGCTATCTTTGGCCAATCTATTCTCTATTTTTTCATATTCTTCTGTTTCGAGAAAAAGTGGTAAGTGATTGTAAACAAAATCAAAAGTTTGTTGAATATTACTGTCATCCACCTTGCCTTGTACATTTTTGATATAATCGGCACAACATTTAAGCTCATCTAAAAAAGCGGCGGCAGTCTGCGTTAAATCATCAACGGTTCCGTTTTCGGATTTAGCAATCAAAACGGTAATTTTATCCGAAAATTTTAGTTGCTGCACTACTTTAGTGGTGATGTCTCCTTGTTGACTTTTCGGAATAACTTTAGTAATGTCTTCTTCAAAAGTTATTTTTGACGCAAAAAAACCACACACTGCCAACATCAGCAGTGCCAACAAAATGGTCAACCATTTATTTTTATTGACTAAGTAAAATAATTTCGTAAAAAAAGAAGTCATTGTTTAGTTATTGTCGTTTTTCGTCCAAACAACGAAAGTAATAAATAACTCCCGATTCCGAAAAGAAAAGCCATAAATACAGCCAAAATAACGCTTCCTATCAAATATTGTAACAAGTGGTCTTTTATCATACTTAAGGATATTGTTTGATCGTAGTTTAGTGAGGATAAATTGGGCGTAACCCACCCACCAACTTTGAGCGAAAGCCAGATAAGAACAGGAATCATCGGTGGAATACTGATGTTCGAAAAGGCAAAAGCGAGTATTTTGTTCCACCTGAATAGTACTGCGCATGATATGACGATAACCGTCTGAAATCCCCAAACGGGAAGGATGCCTACCAATACACCCAATGCTATCGACAAGGATTTTATTCGATTGGAGTCTTTACTGCCCAGTATATCTTCTTTTACAAATTGCTTAAAGCTTTTTTTTTGAAAGTTTCGGATAAAATTGCGCGGAATGATGTACAAAACGGTGATGGCTACCAAAACGGTGTTCAGCAAACTGATTCGGGTAAAATCCTTGAATGGTCGAAAATGGGATACGCGTTCATCTTTGTCATACAACACTTTTACGGGGATATTTTTAACTTTTATCCCTTTCCATGCAGCGCGTACTATAACTTCTATTTCAAATTCAAACTTTTTGGTATAAAATTTTTTGGGCAGATATTTTAGAGGATATAACCGATAGCCCGACTGCGTGTCTTGCAGTTTAATACCCGTTTCGAACCAAAACCAAAAATTAGAAAATCGGTTACCAAAACTACTTTTTTTAGGAATACCGTCTTGGTTCATATTTCGGTTACCGATGAGCAAAACAGCTTCGTTTTCTTTTTTCAATGCAGATATAAAGCCTTGTATGTCATCAGGATAATGCTGTCCGTCTGAATCAATGGTAATAGCATTTTCAAATCCTTTTTCTTGAGCAGCCCGAAAACCAACCGCCAAGGCATTCCCTTTTCCCTTATTTTTTGGAAGATGAATTTGTGTTATTTGCGGATAGTTTTTCAGTATTTCTGAAGTAGCATCCGTTGAACCATCATTGACAACTATTACCGATTTGGTATATTCCAACACACCATCAAGCACCCGTTGTAGTGTTTTTTCGTTGTTATACGTTGGAACAATAACGACCACTTTAAACTTTTCTATATCGGAATGGTCAAATGACATTTTGGGTTTATTTAAACGATTTTGATTGTTTGACGTAATGCTCTACATACGTTTTCAGTTGCGTATCTTTTGTGGTTTTCAGCTTATTTTTAATGAAATCCGCATCTTCCTGAATGTTCGCATTGTAATTGAACGCTTTCGGAATATTTTCCTGAATGCTCAAACGAATCATTCTTATCTCCATGTTTTCTGGTTCTTTTGCGACAGCATTTTCAATCATTTCTGCGCCTTGCACAAAAAGATTTTTCCGTTCGTTGCGCTGGGCTGTTTTGGACGTCATGACCAACGAAGCTCCTTTATAAGCCTGAAAAACAGCCGAATTGGAATTTCCTTTTTGCATATAAGCAATAAATTGCTGTTGCTTTTCTTTTGAGTTTGTCACATTACTATACAACTCTCGCACTTCGGTAAGAGAACTATTTGCGAAAAACATGAGCAAAAGTAAAATAGCTGTTTTCATTTTATGCTTCTATAATTTTGTATGTATTGGTTAATTTGAGTGCAATTGTATCGCCAAAAGAAGTGGTGTTTTTCACTTTCACATCAGTGTTGGTTTGTGACAATTCTATGGTTAATTGCAAGTCAGGAGTTTTTTCCGGATTGATTAACGCCATAAATTTAACATTGGATGCTTGGGACAAAAACAGCTTTTTTTCTGTAATCTCTTCTGTCAATTCTTTAATGATTTGCATCATCCCAACACCAGGAGTAATAGGGTTTCCAGGGAAATGTCCTTTAAATATTTCGTGCTTATCATTCAACGTCAAATCAATTACATACGAATCTTCTGACATTTTTTTTACAGATGTCACACGATAAAAATCTTTTAACAGCTTATTGTTATTCATGAGACAAATCGAATGAGTAGGAAACGCCTAATTGAAACAAGAAATTGGTATTGTAATCATCATAATAATAATCGCTTGTGTAGTAATAATAATTTGGTTCAAATACATTCGCTATTCCCTTTTTCACACGAGCTTCTACTGCCAAATTATTGGTAATATTATAGCCAATACCAAAAACAAAGGCCAAATCTACCTCGGTATTAGCATATCTGTCTGAATCTGCCAAAATATCAAATGTTGGACCTAACTGAAAATTGAGCCCACCCGGAAGATTGAGTTTATTGACAACACTAAAAGATATATAAGAAAAGCTTACGTCTTCTTTGTGGAAAACTTCGCGCTGCAAATCATAATCATATTGGGCAAATGTAATGCCTGCACCACCTTGCCTTGTGTAAGTTAGCTCGGGCTGTAAGGAATAAAGTTTGCCAAATTTTAGCTCCCCAAATATCCCGGCATAAAAATCTGCTTTAAAATCTGACTCCACTTGGGTAATTTTAGCCAAATTCACTCCTCCCCTCACTCCGGGTTTAAACGAAACTTGCGCTTCTGCTGCGGTTATTCCGGCAAACGCCAACACGCTGGCTATCAATAATTTTTTCATATAATTTATAGTCTATTTAATTGCAAACGAAACGGAATATTGTGATGTATAATACCGATTTGTGTCGCAAGCTTATCTTTTTTGTTTTGAAATTCAAATGTAATCCTTTCTTTTGATTTTTGTGCAAAAATCATCTTTTGTAGCTCATTATTTTCTTTATCCTGAAAAAGATATAATTCCCCCTTATTTTGTACAGAGCTATATACCAGATATTTATCTCCTTCAAAAGTTTGATCAAGCGGAAAAACAGTTTGTAATAAATATCGAAAGTCATTTTCCAATATTTTCAACAATCTTTTGTTATCCATTCCATCTGCTGCAAAATTCAGGACAAAACTATCTTTAGTCAACTCAAAATCAAGCAATTTATTACCAAAATCGGTAGTAAAAACCGCTCTATGCGTATCTTTATTTATCTTCTTAACAACTACGATTCCGCCCAAATTTCTTCCATAAATTTCCATATTTGCTTTGTAAACATAATCTTTCGAAGTGTCTGAAAAATAAGGATTCGGAAATTCGGAAATCGTATTTTCGATGGGATTCACATTTGGTGGTTGATACACAGAACACCCACAAATCATTAAGCAACAGCTAATTAAAAAAATCCGAAGGACTGACTTTTGCATTAATTTGTTGATTTTTAAAGATTATTTTGGTGTAATCACCCGAAGATTCGTTGAGAATAACCTGCGAAACAACCATTGTGCGTATGGGAAAGTGCAATTCAATTTCGGCAATAACTTTTTTTAATTCTTTGGCTTTGGGGATAAACTTAGCAATGTAATGCGTGGAATTTTTGTGATAGCTAATGGTAAACTCTTGGTCATCAAACATATTTCCGCTCACGCTTCCCACGATGAGTTTGTTTATTTTTTCAAACATTTTGTTTCCAGAAGCGTCAAAACTCGATTTATTTCCTTGATCATTGATATGGATTTTCCCTTTTTGGAAAACAATGCTGTATTGATACGGCTTGGTATAGCGCCAATTGAGCAAATCAGGAGCTTGAAAAACCATATTCCCAGAAGTTTCGATTTCATTGGAAAGAAAACTCAAATGTTTGTATTGGACAAAATCTGTTTTTAAGCTTTTTATGGTCTCAGACTTTTTGATGACGCTATTTTTAAATTGAGTAATTTCATTTGCCGAAAGCTTTTGTTCTTGCGCGAACAAATTGGGCAACATTAACGTACAAGCCACTATGCTTAAAATCGTAATTTTTATATTATTCATTTTCTAACAATTTGTTTATCGTTACCAATTGGTAATTTTCTTTTTGCAAAGTTATCAATAACTGTTCCAAAACACGAATTGTTTTTTCGGAAGTGTCATGAAGCAGAAGAATACTGCCAGGTTTAACTTTCGTGCTAATTCTTTTCAGTATTTTGTTTTCGTCTGTAATTACCGTGTCCAACGAACGGATATTCCACCCAATTACTCGAAGCCCTAACTGCCTTACTGACATAGCGATATGTGGATTTGTAACACCAAATGGTGGACGAAAATCAAGGTTTTCTTTGTCTGTATATTTTTTGATAAGTAGATTTGTACGATGCAATTCTTCTTTTACTTTTTTGGCAGAAAAAAAACCAAAAGAATTGCTGTGACTATAGGAATGATTGCCTATTTGATGCCCTTCGTGATAAATTCGGCTAAAAATTTCAGGATGTATTTCGATTTGTTTTCCGATACAAAAAAAAGTAGCTTTTGCGTGATGTTTTTCTAATAAATCAAGAATTTTTGTAGTAAACTCCGTCGGTCCGTCATCAAACGTTACAGCAATTTCTTTTTTATGAGTTTTTTTCTGATAAAAAACAGGCAAAAAATATCCCAAACGAATATCAAACGCTCCCCAAACCGTTAATGCCAACCAAATAAATACCACAAACAACACCCAACCATAACATCCTAAAAGAAAAAGGATTAGTAAAGAAATTACACTTAATATAGATATGATTTTGTGCTTCACAATATATTATTTTAAAGTTCGAAACGTTCTTGACTCACTAAGCACGGTAATAAAAACCTATTCCACGGTTTGCATCAGCACCAAACTGTGATCTAATCCTCTGTATTGGTTGTACAGTAAAATAGTTTTGTAT
>Ga0209075_1002307_pt1 | contig 16929 bp, 13 predicted proteins | sample Stecom2011_FD_187523 | JGI IMG/M metagenome (GOLD analysis project Ga0209075, IMG submission 187523) | Agricultural soil microbial communities from Utah to study Nitrogen management - Steer compost 2011 (SPAdes) (version 2) | ecosystem: Environmental > Terrestrial > Soil > Agricultural land...
TCTGCTCTGGAACCTGGTCGGGAAAGAGCGTGAAGGTGAAGTCCTGCAGTATATGGCGGACGACATCCGTGCCGACTTCCTGAGTGAATTCAACGCCGAAGAGCTCGCCTACCTGCTGGAAGACTTTGAGTCGGACGACCTCGCCGACTTGCTGCAGCAGCTGCCCGAAACGGTCATCCAGGAAGTCCTGGACACCATGGACGAGCAGGACCGGCAACGGGTTGAGGAAGTACTCGCTTACCCGGAGGACACCGCCGGTGGTCTGATGAACACCGACACCGTGACCGTGCGCCCGGATATTACGGTGGATGTGGTGTTGCGGTACCTGCGGCGGCACCGGGTGCTGCCCTCCACCACCGACAGCCTGGTGGTGGTGAGCCGGCGTGATGAGTTTATCGGGGTGCTGCCGATTACCCGCCTGCTGGTGTCCACCCCGGCGGCCACAGTGCGGGAGATCATGGATACCGACATCGAGCCGATTCCGGTTACCCTGTCGGACACCAAGGTCGCCACGCTGTTTGAGCGGTACGACTATATTTCGGCACCGGTGGTGGATGAGAACAACATCCTGCTGGGCCGGATCACCATTGACGACGTGGTAGACGTTATCCGCGAAGACGCCGATCACTCGCTGATGAGCATGGCGGGCCTGGACGAAGACGAAGACACCTTTGCGCCGGTGCTGCGCACCACCCGCAGGCGGGCGGTGTGGCTGGGCATTAACGTGGTGACCGCGTTTACCTCAGCCTCGGTGATCGGTATGTTTGAGGAAACCATTCAGCAGGTGGTTGCGCTGGCGGTGCTGATGCCGATTGTGGCCAGTATGGGCGGTATTGCCGGCAGCCAGACCCTGACGCTGATGATCCGTGGCATGGCCGTGGGGCAGGTGAGCAACGACAACGCCCGGTGGCTGCTTAACCGGGAGTTTCTGGCGGCTACCCTGAATGGCCTGCTGTTTGCCCTGGTGGTGGCCGCAGCGGCGATGGTCTGGTTCAGGGACCCGACCATCGGGATGGTGATTGCGATGGCGCTGCTGATTAACCTGACGGTGGCCTCGGTTGTCGGCACCCTGCTGCCCCTGACCCTGAAAAAACTGAAGATCGACCCGGCCCTGGCCGGGGGCGTGATCCTGCTTACCATTACCGACGTTGTGGGTTTCCTGTCATTCCTGGGGCTCGCCACCTACTTTTACGCTTGAGGAGCCAGCCATGAGCCGAGCAGACTACCACGACACCCATGAGGACGAGCCGGAAGATTACGGCCCGAGTAAATCCCAGCTGAAGCGGGAAATGCACGCCCTGCAGGACCTGGGCAAGCGCATGCTTGACCTGAGCAACGAGCAGCTGGCCAGCCTGAACATCAGTGAAACCCTGACTGCGGCGATCGTGGAATCCCGGCGGATTACCCAGCGGGAAGCCCGCCGCCGGCATCTGCAGTACGTTGGCAAGGTGATCCGCCAGGAAGACGATCCGGAAGCCCTGGAGCGGGCGGTGGATGCCTTCCACTCCGGCAGCGGCGAGCATACCCGCCGGCTTCATCTGGCTGAGCGCTGGCGCGACCGGCTGCTTGCCGAGGGCGATGGGATGGTGGGGGAGTTTCTGGAGTACTGCCCCAATGCCAACGTGCAGCATCTGCGTAATCTGACGCGCAACGCCCGCAAAGAGGCACAGAGCGGCAAAAACACCGGCCAGAGCCGCAAGCTGTTCCGGGCCCTGCGGGAATGGATCGACGAGGCCGAGAAGTAACCGGCCTCTACAAGCGCCGGTGTTGCCACACCGGCATGCGCTCGCGCACCTGCTGTAACCGCTCCGGGGCCAGTTCGGCAACCACCAGCCCGGGCCCTTCCCCGATTTCCGTCACCACCTTGCCCCAGGGATCACAGATCAGGCTGTGGCCATAGGTTTTGCGGCGGCTGCTGTTCTGCCCGCCCTGCCCCGCGGCCACCACCCACACCTGGTTTTCGATCGCCCGGGCGCGAATCAGTGCATGCCAGTGGGCATCACCGGTCTGCCAGGTAAACGCGCTGGGCAGACATACCCAGTCGGCCCCCTGCTCCCGCAGGGCCCGGAACAGCTCCGGAAAGCGCAGGTCGTAGCAGATGGCCAGCCCCAGCCTGCCCGCCGGGGTCTCCACCGTAACCACCTGCCGGCCCGGCTCAAAGCTGTCGGACTCCCGATACTGGCCGTGGGCATCGTCCACCACAGCGTCAAACAGATGGATCTTGTCGTACCGGGCAACCTCGTCGCCCTGGTTGTTGAACACCAGGCAGCTTGCCCGCACCCGGTGCTCCAGGGAGCTGCCATCGGGCCGGTCCGCCAGCGGCAGCGAGCCCCCGACAATCCACAGACCATGGGCCCGGGCCTGCTCTGCCAGAAAACGCCGGATCACGGGCCGGGGGCCGGCTTCCTGCTCTCCGCAGGAGCGCATGCTGGCGGTGGCCAGTACCGCAAAGTTTTCCGGAAGCACCGCAACGCTGGCGCCCTGCCCGGCCGCCCGGGCCAGCAGGCCGGCGGCTTCGTTCAGGTTGGCGGTCAGGTCATGACTGCTGACCATCTGGATGGCGGCTACCTGTGCCATATCCTCTCCTTCTACTGATTCGAGGTATCAAACACACCCCGCAGCTCCACCTCAGGCTCGTCCCAGCTGCCGGTCACACTGTAGGTGGCGCTGGTGAGCTTGCTCAGGGGGTCGCCCAGGATTTTGTCGAGTACAAACAGCGCACCGCCGATCGGCGCACTGGCCCCCATCAGTATGGCAGCCAGCGGCAGATTCTGGGTAACCGGCAGTACCACCACCAGCCGCATGCTGAGGTTCTCTTCGGCCATGTTGGTGGTGCCGTTGAGCTTGAAGGCGCCGGAAGGGCCCACCAGCTGCAGTTCCGGGTCCAGAGTGAGCAGGCCGTTGGTGATCCGGGCTTTGCCGGAAATCGCATCAAAGGCGACGCCGCGCTCATACAGGTCGGAGAAATCGAGCCGCAGCCGGCGCCACAAGGTGTCGGTATTGAGCAGATTGAAGATCCGGAACAGCTGGGCGGTGTTGTTCTGCTCCAGTATCACGCCATCGTCCAGGCGCAGGCTGACTTCGCCATTCATTGCGTTGAGCCCGATATCGTTGGGGCTGCCGGGCCAGTCTATGTCCAGTTCTACGGCGGTGGCGGCGTTATTCAGGGGGATTGAGCTGCCGGTCAGGGCTTCAAGGTCTTTCAGCGCGCCGCCGTTGAGCTGCCCTACAAACCGGGTGGTTTCCCGGCCGCCGACAATCTGCCAGGCCATGTCACCGCTGAGTTCCAGAGCCCCGAGCCGGGCCAGGATGTTGTTGACCTTAAGGCGGTTGGGCTCCGGGCGCAGTTCAAAGGACCAGGAGCCCGCGGATTCGTTGCTCAGCTGCAGATTGCGGACCCGGGCATTCACCGCCGGCCAGCTGCCGATATCCAGCTCCCGGAACGCTTCGAGCTGCTGTTCCAGGGTAAGCAGCTCAACCTCTTTCTCGTCGCCGCTGTCACCTTCCCGCCCCAGGTGCAGGGTATCCAGATCGACTTCTACCACACCTTCGCCAACCGGAATCAGGACCCGGCCGGTGGCGCGCCCGGATTCGGTATTGATCACCCAGCGGTCACCCAGATCCAGGGCGCTGATGGCGATATTGCTCAGCCGGTGACTGCCAAGGGTCAGGTAGTCAAAGTACAGATCGAACCCCGAATCCTTCTGCTGCAGCGTCACCCCGGCGCGATCCTGCCAGAGCGCGGTCACCCGCAGACCGTCTTCGGCGAGGGGGTCCAGGGCCACTTCCAGAGGGGCCGTCTGACCGGCGGTCTTGCCCAGAGGCTCGGGCAGTTTGATGGCCAGGCCGGTCAGATCTGAGGTCAGGGTAATCGGCGACGGGCCCTGGCTGTCGATCTGCACCCGGGCCGTGTACTCCAGAGTGCCATTGAGCCCGGGGTTGCGGTCTTCAGGCAAGCCCAGCTGCTGCAGAAAGGATGGCAGGGTCAGCTGGCCCTGCTGACGGATGGCAAGAAGGCTCTGGCTGACATCGTGGGTAACGCTCAGGCTCACCGGCTCGCCCATAAAACGGGCGGCCACCGGGCCACCGGAGAAGCCCTCTTCGCTGTGCCAGCTGAGGTCGGTGTGGATGCCATCCCAGCTCAGGTCTGGCCCCGGCAGCCGGAAGCTGCCGTTTTCGGTGACAACCCGGGCCTGCACCACGGGCTCAGCATTTTCCCTGAGCGGAATATCCAGCCCCAGATCAAGCTGGTACTGACCACCGAATCCGGCCCCCGCCACGGTCTCCCCTGCCACTTCGCCCAGCGGGCTGTTGGCCATCCACCAGGCCACCTGGGAACCCGGTACCTCAGCGGCGGTGCGGACCAGAATACGGGCGGGGCTTTCTTCGGTGCCCGGCACAACCTGCACCCCGGCCTCCTGAACCTCAAGCCCGCCGGTCCGGGCGCGGGTCAGAGTTACCAGGGTATCGGCGTTGTGGATCTCTACCCGGCCGTCGGCGGCCTCGACTTCCGGCCAGCGGTCGTCGTAGCGCACCCGGCCGTCCTCAAACTGGTACCACATGGCAGAGACAAACTGGCCCCTGGGGGCCCCGGCATCAATCCGGCCATGGCCATAATACCGGCCACCGGTGATCGTCGCTTCGGTAATGCGGGTGGTGAGCCACTGGTACAGGTCGTCGTTCACCACCTTGCCCGGCACAAAGTCCGGGAGCATATCGGCCCGGCCATTTTCCAGCCCGATGTTCAGGCCCAGGTAATCCTCACCGGCTTTGTCCAGGCGCAGTTCGAACGCCCCGGTCAGCCGGGCATCATCACGGTAGGACACCGCCAGGTTGTCGGCCCGGACACGGGTGATGTCGCCGTCGATCTGCCAGGCCACCCGGCCCGCCATGCGGTCGAAGGTCCAGTTACTGAAGTAGAGGTCGGGGAAACCCAGCACCGCCGGTACTTGCGTGTCCAGCTCCACAAAGCCCTGGTCTGCGGTCAGTTGCAGGTAGCCGTGGAGCCCCTGCGCTCCGGGAGCGCCGCGCCAGGGCTCGACCCCCAGATTACGGAACCGGCCGGACAGGCGGAAGTCGCGGGCCTGCTCAGGCAGCTCAAGCAGCATGTCATCCAGATAGCCGGACGGCCGGTAATGGTCCAGGGCATCGTCCGCCACCCCGGGCAGGACCGACAGCGCCCGCACCAGGCGGCGCAGTGGCCCCAGCGGTACCGCGTCGGCCACCAGTGCCGATTGATCGGAATCGTTCAGCAGCCGCACGCTGAATGGCTCCACCCGGTCTCCGTCCCATTGCCATTTGAGTTGCTGCAGCATCAGGTCGCCGCCCCGGCGCCAGCCAAAGCGGGCGCTGATGTCTTCCAGCGGAGCCAGAGAGGCCAGGCCAACCCCGAGCTGCAGGTAGGGCGTTTCTACCGTACCCTGAATCTGCTGCAGGGCACCGTCTTCAAAGGTGAGCCAGGCCTTGCCCCCCAGATCAAAGCCTTCGGCGCGGATGCCGCGCCAGCTCAGGTCGTCGATCAGGCCGTCGAACAAGCGGCCGGAGTCGACCTCCAGATAGAGCTGGCCGTTGAAGTCGCCGCGGAAGAAGCGCTGGCCCACCAGTGCGAAGCTGGCCAGCTGGGTGGCGGTGCCGCTCTGCATGGCGCGGCCGGAGGCCTGGAACAGCCCGCGGGTATAAAGCAGGTCGAGCCGTGGAATATAAAGATGGCGGAGGTCATTCAGGTGCGGGCCGATCCCGAGGCTGACCCGGGTAATCCGGACCCTGGGCTCGGACAGCCATTCACCGGCCAGCCGCATCCATTCACTGGCAAGATCGCCGCGAAAGGGCTCCAGGCGGTCAAGGTGCTCTACCGGGTCGGAGAGCTGTGGCCCGGGGGCGCGCAGCAGGGTGAGGGCCAGACCATCGGCTTCGAAGTTCCTGAACACCAGTCGCAGCCGGCGCACCGAGGCCAGGAAGTCCAGCCGCAGGCGCAGGTGGTCGAGCTGGGCAATATGGGTGCCGGTGGTGGGATTGCTGACGCTCAGGTCGGTGGCGGTGAGCGACGGGTCGAGCCAGGTCCAGCTGGCGGACAGGTGGCCGATCCCGATCTCCAGGCCGGTCTGCTCTTCGAGGGCGCTCTCGATACGATCCGAAAAGCGGTCGATGTTGGCGGTCAGTTGCCGGCCAAGGCCGGCGTACAGGGCCAGCAGCACCAGAAGCACGAGTATCGACCACCAGACCGCCGAGGCGACAGCTTCGAGCAGCCGGCCCACCGGGCCGCCGCGGGGCAGCTCCGATGGGTCGGTATGGTGATCATGGCTCGGCATAAGACTGAGAACTCCCCCGGCTGGCTCTGCCGGTCAGGCGTCAGAGCAGAACCACATCGTATTGTTCCTGGCTGTAAAACGGCTCTACCTGAAAGCGGATCGCCTTGCGGATAAAGGTTTCCAGATCGGCGACGTTGTCAGACTCTTCGTCCAGCAGGCGATCGACCACGTTCTGGGACGCCATCACCAGATAGTTTTCCGCTTCGTAAGCCCGGTTAACCCGGAGGATTTCCCGGAAAATCTCGTAGCATACGGTCTCGGCGGTTTTCAGAAAGCCGCGACCATCACAGATCGGGCAAGGCTCGCACAGCAGCTGGCCCAGGCTCTCGGTGGTGCGCTTGCGGGTCATTTCCACCAGCCCCAGCTCCGACACACCGGTGATCTTGGTTTTGGCATGATCCCGCTCGAGCATTTTCTCCAGCATCCGCTGTACCTGGCGCTGGTGCTCGGGATCTTCCATGTCGATAAAATCGATAATGATGATGCCGCCCAGATTGCGCAGGCGCAGCTGACGGCTGATCGCCCGGGCGGCTTCAAGGTTGGTCTTGAAAATGGTTTCTTCCAGATTACGGTGGCCGACAAACGCTCCGGTGTTGATGTCGATGGTGGTCATGGCCTCGGTCTGGTCGATGATCACATAGCCGCCGGACTTGAGCTGAACCTTGCGACTCAGGGCTTTCTGGATTTCATCCTCTACCGAATAAAGGTCAAAAAGGGGCCGCTCACCGGGGTAGTACTCCACCTTGTCGGAAAACTCGGTAACAAACTCCTGCACAAACTCCATCACCCGCTGGTAGCTCTCACGGCTGTCGATCCGGACTTTTTCGGTTTGCGGCCGGATCAGGTCCCGGATGGTGCGGATAAACAGCGGCAGGTCCTGATAGACGACGGCGGGTGCCTGCGCCTTGCTGATACGCTCCTTGATGGAGACGCTGAGCCGGTGCAGGTATTTCATGTCGGCCACCAGCTCTTCGGCCTGGGCGGCTTCGGCGGCGGTGCGGATGATGTAGCCGCCTTCCACATCGCTGTGCTCGGCCGCGGCTTCTTCGATCAGTGCCTTGAGCCGGGCCCGCTCGGCTTCGTCTTCTATGCGCTGGGAAATCCCGATGTGCCTCACCGCGGGCATAAAGACCAGGTAGCGTGAGGGGATGGAGAGCTGGGTGGTCAGCCGTGCCCCTTTGGTGCCGATGGGGTCTTTGGTGACCTGCACCACCAGCGACTGGCCTTCCCGCAGGAGGGTGCGGATATCCGGCACGGTCCTGGGTGTGTCGCCGTTGTCCGGATTGCCGGGCTGGGGCGAGGCGACGTCGGAGGCATGGATAAAGGCCGCCCGTTCCAGGCCGATGTCCACAAAGGCCGCTTCCATCCCGGGCAGCACCCGGACCACCTTGCCCACATAGATGTTACCGACAATGCCTTTGCGGCTGGTCCGCTCGATGTAGGCTTCCTGCAACATTCCATTTTCGACCAGCGCCACCCGGGTTTCCACCGGTGTGACGTTGATCAGGATTTCTTCGCTCATGCCCCGTTCTCCTTACTGCACGGCCAGTTTTGCCAGACCGGATACCCGGCCTGGGCGAGCAAATCAGCGGTTTCTTTCAAGGGCAACCCTACCACGGCACTGTAACTGCCCTTCAGTCCGGTAACAAAGATACCACCAAGTCCCTGAATGCCGTAGCTGCCGGCTTTGTCCATGGGTTCACCGCTGGCGGCGTAGGCCCGGATTTCCTCCGGGCCGAGGGTGCGGAAGCTGACTTCGGTCACGCTCACCACCGACTCGCAGCGTGAGCCCCGGGCCAGTGCCACTGCGGTCATCACCTGATGGGTCTGGCCGGATAACCGGGCCAGCATGGCGCAGGCCTGTGGTTCGGAATCTGGCTTGCCGAGTATTTCACCCGCCAGCACCACCGTGGTATCAGACCCCAGCACCAGGCTGTCCGGATGAGCGGCAGCCACGGCCAGTGCCTTACCCCGGGCCAGGCGTTCGACATAGTCCTGCGGGGACTCGCCAGCCACCGGGGTTTCGTCGATATCCGCCGGGCAGACCCGGTGGCGGACGCCAATCTGGCTGAGCAGTTCGGAACGGCGGGGCGAAGCAGATGCCAGAATCAGGTTGGTCATGACCTCACCCCAGCTTGCGGTTGAGGGTATCCAGCAGCCCGGAAACCAGGGGCCAAATCAACGCACTGCTGACCGCTGGCCAGAGGTAACTAAAACCGGGCGTATCGGCACCGAACAGCTGCTTGATAAAATGCACCAGCATCTGGTTGATGCCCAGCAGCAGGAATACCATCAGGCACTGCTGGGGCAAGGGGTACATGCGCAGGCGGTGGTGCACGGTGAGCACCAGAAACGCGATCAGGGCCATCGCGATGGCGTTCACCCCCAGGGGGGTGGATTCCAGGATATCCAGCAGCAGGCCCAGGCACCAGGCCATGACAATGCCAAACTGGGCCGGAGCCCGGAAGGTCCAGTAAAACACGACCAGCCCCAGCCATTCCGGACGCCACTCAAACCAGCCCACGGGAAACCAGGAGATGCTCATCACCAACGCCAGCACCACGGTAATGGCAAACAGCGGATAACTGATCACCGACAACATCAGTTGTGCCCCTCTTCCACATCGGTACCGGCCGGTGCAGCAGGGGGTTCCTCGTGCTGCTGGAACACCACCAGCACCAGCCGGCTCTGGTTGAGGCGGGCCTTGGGGGTTGCCTTGATATCCACAAAGGGCTCGCCCTGCTCCTTGGTGATCCTGCTCACCTCGGCCACCGGGTAGCCCCGGGGGAAACGACCACCCAGGCCGGAGCTGACCAGCATGTCGCCTTCCCGGATGTCGGAGGTGTCTGGCACGTGCACCAGTTCGAGCTCGTCGGTTTCGCCGTTACCCAGCAGGATCGAGCGCAAACCGTTGCGCACCACCTCTACCGGCACCGCGTGGCTGCTGTCGGAAACCAGGAGTACCCGGGAGGTAAACTGGCTGGCCTGGATGATCTGGCCCAGCAGGCCTTCGGCATCCAGCACCGCCTGACCGACCGCGACGCCGTCACTGTGGCCTTTATTGATGATGATTTCGTGGGAGAAGGGGTCTGGTGATACGCCCACCACCTCACCCACGATCACCCGGTCGTCCAGGACTTCGGAGGAGTTGAGCAGGCGCCGGAGTTCGTTGTTTTCGGAGGCCAGGGCGGCATACTTGAGCGCGCGGCGCTCAAGGATCAGCAGGCGGGCCCGGAGTTCTTCGTTCTGCTGCCTGAGATCATCCCGGCTGACAAACAGGCCGGAAAACCAGTCACCAAAGCGTGACGGCGCATTACCCAGCCAGTACACGGGGCCGAGCCCGGTGGCGATGGTACTGCGAACCGTTGTGAGCTTGTCAAAACGGCTATCGGCAGCGATTAACGCTGCCGATATCAGAATCACCAACAGAAGCCGGAGGCCGGGTACCGGCCCCTGAACGAAGATCGTCTTAATGGGTCAGTCCTCCCACAGGGTCACCCCTCCTGGGAGAACATTCCGATGCCGCCGCGATCGATCACCTCCAGCGCTTTGCCGCCACCCCGGGCCACGCAGGTAAGCGGGTCTTCGGCAATGATCACCGGCAGGCCGGTTTCTTCGCTGATGAGCTTGTCGAGCCCGCGCAGCAAAGCGCCCCCACCGGTCAGTACGATACCGCGCTCGGCAATGTCAGAGGCCAGCTCCGGCGGAGACTGTTCGAGCGCACTTTTGACGGTCTGTACGATCTGGGCCAGGGATTCCTGCAGGGCGTCCAGGATTTCTTCGCTGTTGAGCGTGAAGGCCCGGGGCACACCCTCGGCCAGGTTACGGCCGCGCACGTCGATTTCGCGCACTTCGAGGCCTTCGTAGGCACAGCCGATTTCGTGCTTGATGCGCTCGGCGGTGGTATCGCCGATCAGGCTGCCGTAGTTGCGGCGCACGTAGGTCACAATGGCTTCGTCGAACTTGTCGCCGCCAACCCGCACGGAATCCGCATAAACAATGCCATTCAGGGAGATGATGGCGATTTCAGTGGTGCCGCCACCGATATCGACAATCATGGAGCCGCTGGCTTCTTCTACCGGCAAGCCGGCACCGATGGCGGCGACCATGGGCTCTTCGATCAGGAACACTTCGCGGGCACCGGCACCGAGGGCGGATTCGCGGATGGCCTTGCGTTCCACCTGGGTGGATTTGCTGGGCACACACACCAGCACCCGGGGGCTGGGGGTAATAAAGCTGTTTTCATGCACCTTGTGGATAAAATGCTGAAGCATTTTTTCGGTGACCACGAAGTCGGCGATCACGCCGTCTTTCATGGGGCGAATGGCGGTGATGTTGCCGGGAGTACGGCCAAGCATGCGTTTTGCTTCAGCACCAACGGCAGCAACCATCTTCTGGGAATTGGTTGTGCGGATGGCGACGACGGAAGGCTCGTCCAGAACGATCCCGCGATCACGTACATAAATCAATGTGTTGGCGGTGCCCAGGTCTATGGACAGATCGCTTGAGAACAGGCCTCGGAGTCTTTTGATGAGCATTAATGTGTTTCAACCTGAGAGTTGCGGCTGCGGATGTAAAATAATCCGGCAACTTTAGCAGTGGCGCCATTTACAGGCAAGGCAACATCATGAGCCCGACGGGCCGTTTTGTACATTTTTTAGCGTGTTGCAGCGCCACCCCCCACCTTGTTTCTGCTAATATATCGGGCTTTGTTGCAGTCAGGGTCTGATGCGCTCTTCTTTCCGGTGCACAGAAGCCTGTTCCTCTGGCTTCAGAAACATCATTAAATTGTTTTCACTCTTTTATTGGAGGCAACGTGAGCATTTCCCGCGAGGACATCGAGAAAGTTGCCGTGCTCGCCCGCATCAAGGTGGATAGCGAGCAGGTTTCGGTTCTGGAACAAGATCTCGGCAATATCCTGAATCTGGTGGACCAGCTCAGTGCTGCCGACACCGGGTCGGTTGAACCCCTGTCCCATCCGCTGGACGCGGTGCAGAGGCTGCGGCCGGATGTGGTTACCGAAGCCAATCAGCGGGAGGCGTTCCAGGCCATAGCGCCGGCCACCGAGGATGGGTTGTATCTGGTACCCAGGGTTATCGAGTGATTTGGGCTTCTATCGGAGATTTCGGGATTTATCATGCATAACAAGTCGGTAGCAGAGCTGTCCAGAGAACTGGAGAGCGGCAGGGTCTCCAGCGTGGAACTGACCCAGCAGTTCCTTGAGCGGATCAGGCAGGAAGACAGCAAGTACAACAGTTTTATTACGGTTTCTGAAGAGCAGGCACTGGCCGAGGCCCGTGCAGCAGACGAGATGCGGGCCGCCGGCAAGGCCACGCCGTGGACCGGCGTGCCGTTTGCCCAGAAAGACAACTTCTGTACCCATGGAGTGCGGACCAGCTGCGGTTCCAGAATGCTGGACAACTTTGTGCCGTCCTACGACTCGGCAGTCACCGGGAACTTCCGGACCGCGGGCGCCGTGTGCCTGGGCAAAACCAATATGGATGAGTTCGCCATGGGCTCCTCTACCGAGTCCAGTTTCTATGGCCCGACGATCAACCCCTGGGGCCTGGGCAGCGGCTCCCGACGGGTGCCCGGCGGGTCGTCCGGCGGATCGGCGGCGGCGGTTGCTGCCAGGCTGGTGCCGGCGGCCACCGGTTCAGACACCGGCGGCTCCATTCGTCAGCCTGCGGCGTTCTGCGGCATTACCGGCCTGAAGCCGACCTATGGCCGGGTGTCCCGGCACGGGCTGGTGGCGTTTGCCTCGTCGCTGGACCAGGCCGGCCCCATGGCCCGCAGTGCCGAAGACGTGGCCATGATGCTCAATGTCATGGCCGGGCCGGACCCAAGGGATTCCACCTGTACCGAACAGGCCACCCCGGATTACACGGCCACGCTGAACGAGCCGCTGAAGGGCCTGAAGATCGGCCTGCCCCGCGAGTATTTCAGTGACCAGCTGTCGCCGGCGATGGAAGCGCAGGTGCACAACGCTATCCGTGAATACGAAAAGCTCGGCGCGACCGTCAGGGAAGTCTCACTGCCCCACGCCAGCCTGGCCATTGCGGCCTACTATGTGATTGCCCCGGCCGAAGCGTCGGCCAACCTGTCCCGCTTTGACGGTGTCCGCTACGGCTATCGCTGCGAAAACCCGGAAGACCTGATGGACCTGTATACCCGGAGCCGGGCCGAAGGCTTTGGCAACGAGGTCAAGCGCCGGATTCTGGTGGGCACCTATGCGCTGTCTGCCGGGTACTATGACGCCTATTACCTGAAGGCCCAGAAAGTGCGCCGGCTGATCCAGCAGGACTTCATCAACGCCTTTAAGGACGTCGACGTTCTGATGAGCCCGGTAACCCCCTCCCCGGCCTTTGTGCAGGGAGAAAAGAGCACCGACCCGGTGGCCATGTATCTGGAAGATATCTTCACGATTGCCGCCAACCTTGCCGGCATTCCGGCGATGTCGGTGCCCGCAGGCTTTGTGGATGGCATGCCCGTGGGGCTGCAGATTCTCGGGGATTACTTCTCTGAAGCCCGCCTGCTGAATGCCGCCCACCAGTTCCAGCAGGTGACCGACTGGCACCAGCGTGAACCCCAATAAGCCCGGATTAGGAGACGAACACATGCAGTGGGATATCGTGATCGGGCTGGAAATCCACGTTCAGCTCGCCACCCGGACCAAGATTTTCTCAGGCTCCAGTACCGCCTTTGGCGCCGACCCCAACACCCAGGCCAGCGCCATCGACCTGGCCATGCCGGGCACCCTGCCGGTGCCTAACGAAGAGGCGTTCCGCTACGCGGTGATGTTTGGCCTGGCCACCAATGCCGAGATTGGCCGGCGCTCGGTGTTCGAGCGCAAAAACTACTTCTACCCGGACCTGCCCAAAGGCTATCAGACCACCCAGCTGGCTGAGCCGATCGTGGGCCCGGGCCATGTGGATATCGACCTGTCGGATGGCAGCACCAAGCGCATCCGCATCCACCACGCTCACCTGGAAGAAGACGCCGGCAAGTCCCTGCACGAGGACTACCACGGCATGACCGGCATCGACCTGAACCGTGCCGGCACGCCGCTGATTGAGGTGGTGACCGAGCCCGACATGAGCAATGCCGAAGAAGCCGTGGCCTTCGCCAAAAAGCTGCACGGAATCGTGACCTCGCTGGGCATCTGCGACGGCGACATGTCCCAGGGCTCCATGCGCTTTGACGTCAACATTTCCCTGAAGCCGAAAGGCTCTGACACCCTGGGCACCCGTACCGAGACCAAGAACCTGAACTCCTTCCGGTTTATGGAGCAGGCCATTGCCCACGAAGTCGAGCGCCAGATGGACATTCTGGAAGACGGTGGCGCGATCACCCAGGAAACCCGCCTGTATAACGGCGAACGGGATGAGTCCCGGTCCATGCGCACCAAGGAAGAGGCCAATGATTACCGCTACTTCCCCTGCCCGGACCTGCTGCCGGTGGTGATTGACGACGCCTTTATCGATGATGCCCGCGCCCGTCTGCCGGAGCTGCCCGACGCCCGCAAGGCCCGGTTCCGGGAACAGTATGGTCTGAATGACTACGATGCCGGCGTGCTTTCTGCCGACGCCCGGCTGGCCGCTTTCTTTGAAGAAACCGCCAGCCACGGCAAAGACGCCAAACTGGCGGCCAACTGGGTGCAGGGCGAATTCTCCGCCCGCCTCAATGCCGAGGAAAAAACCGTGGCCGATGCTCCCATCACCGGCGCCCAGCTTGGCGCCCTGGTGACCCGGATCGCGGATAATACGCTGTCTTCTTCCGGCGCCAAGAAGGTGTTCGATGCCCTGTGGACCGGTGAGAGCGACAAGGTGGACGCCATCATCGAGGCGAAGGGGCTGAAGCAGGTGTCTGACACCGGTGCCCTGGAGGCGATGGTTGATGAGGTTCTGGGCGCTATGCCGGAGCAGGTGGCCCAGTATCAGGGCGAGGAAGACCCCAAGAAGCGCAAGAAAATGCTTGGCGGCTTTATGGGCCCGCTGATGAAGGCCTCCAGGGGCCAGGGCAACCCCAAGCTGTTCAATGAGATCCTTGTTCGCAGGCTTGGCGGCTAGTGTCTGGCTGTGATCCGCGCCCGAGCTGCTGAAACAGCCGCCCGAACCGGGCGAGGTCTTGCTGGATGTAGTCAATAAACGCCTGCATGACCGGCGTCGGCTGCCGCGCCTGCGGATAGACGACGCACCAGCTTCGGCGCAGGGGAAAGCCGGGCATCTCAACGGATTGCACGGTGCCCAGCGCCAGTTCCGAGAGGATGCTGAGTTTGGGGATAACCGCCACGCCGAGGCCGGCGGCGACCGCGTGCTTGATGGCTTCGTTGGAGCCCAGCTCCATGGCCGGCTCCAGCTTCAGGCGTTGCTGCTGGCAGTAGACTTCCAGAGCCAGGCGGCTGCCGGAGCCGGGTTCCCGGGCCAGCAGCTGACTGCCGAGGAAGTCTTCGGGACGAACCACCTCCTGCGCCAGCAGGGGGTGGCCGGCGGGTACTACCGGCACCAGCTCGTTGTCCAGAAACGGTAAGGATGCCAGGGGCCGGTCCGGCGGTACCATGCCCATGATCACCAGATCATCGCTGTTGTCCTGCAGGCGCTGCAATGCCGTGGCCCGGTTAACTACCGAGACCGACACATGCACCTGCGGATTCAGTTGCAGGAACGCGTTCAGCAGGTAGGGCACCACGTATTGCGCGGTGCTCACTGCCACCAGCCGGAGATCACCGGCCACCCTCCCCTCCAGCGCCGCCAGGCGATTCTGCATGCCGGCAAGCTCCCGGAAGACCGAGTGCACGCAGGCGGCCACCTCTTCCCCCGGCGCGGTGCAATAGAGCTTTCTTCCCACGTACTCAAACATCGGCATGCCGACGGCCTGCTCCAGGTGGCGCATCTGGCTGCTGACGGCCGGCTGGGTCAGGCCCAGCAGTTCGCCGGCCTTGCTGTAACTGCGCAGCTCATACACAGCCTTGAACACCTGCAGCTGACGGAAGGTGAGCCGGCTGGCGAGTTTGTGAATGGTTAATGGCATGAACGCTCCCGTCCCGCAGAGATATAACATTTATCTTATACATAACCGAAATAATATCAATTTTCCCTGATCGTCGATCCCCGTTACTCTTTTCTTACCTTCCGTCAGAACGGGAAAACGAGGAATCACCCATGTTGAAAAAAGTTCTGATCGCCAACCGCGGTGAAATCGCCGTACGCATCGTGCGGGCCTGCGCTGAGATGGGCATCCGCTCAGTGGCGATCTACACCGAGCCGGACCGCTACGGCCTGCATGTGAAGCGGGCCGATGAGTCCTGGCTGCTGGGGCAGGACCCGCTGGCGGGTTATCTGGACCCGGCGCGGATCGTCAACCTGGCCCTTGAAACCGGCTGCGATGCGATCCACCCGGGGTATGGCTTCCTGTCGGAAAACCCCCGCTTTGCGCAGTTGTGTGAGCAGAACGGCATTACCTTTATCGGCCCCGGCTCAGACGTCATTCACCGCATGGGCGACAAAACCCAGGCCCGGGACAGCATGCGGGCCGCCGGGGTACCGATTACCCCGGGCTCGGACGGCAATCTGGCGGATCTGGATGAGGCCCTCAGGGTGGCCGATGAGATTGGTTACCCGGTCATGCTGAAAGCAACCTCCGGTGGCGGCGGCCGGGGGATTCGCCGGTGCGACTCGGCCCAGGAGCTGAAGACCCAGTATCCCCGCGTGATCTCGGAAGCCACCAAGGCCTTCGGCTCGGCCGAGGTATTCATGGAGAAATGCATTGTCAACCCGCGCCATATCGAGGTGCAGGTGCTGGCCGACCGCCAGGGCAATGCGATTCATCTGTTTGAGCGGGACTGCTCAATCCAGCGCCGCAACCAGAAGCTGATCGAGATCGCCCCCAGCCCGCAACTCACCCCGGAGCAGCGCCAGTATATTGGCGGCCTGGCGGTCCGGGCGGCAAAGGCGGTGAACTACGAGAACGCCGGTACGGTGGAGTTCCTGCTGTCGGGCAACGAAGTCTACTTCATGGAAATGAATACCCGGGTACAGGTGGAGCACACCATTACCGAAGCCATCACCGGGGTAGACATTGTGCGCGAGCAGCTGCGCATCGCCTCCGGCCTGCCGCTCACGTTTCGGCAGGAGGATGTGAGTTACCGGGGTTATGCCCTGCAGTTCCGGATCAATGCCGAAAACCCCAAGAACGACTTCCTGCCGAGCTTTGGCCGGGTGACCCACTATTACGCCCCTGGCGGCCCCGGGGTGCGGGTGGATACCGCGATCTATACCGGTTACGAAATCCCGCCCTATTACGATTCCATGTGTCTGAAGCTGGTGGTGTGGGCGCTCACCTGGGACGAGGTTATCGCCCGGGGCAAACGGGCTCTGGATGACATGCGGCTGCACGGCATCACCACCACGGCCGATTATTACCGGCAGATTCTGGACCATCCGGACTTCCGGGCCGGCGTGTTTGATACCAGTTTTGTCCCGGGCCATCCGGAACTGCTGGAGTATTCCGTCAAACGCCATCCCAGTACCACGGCCCTGGCAATTGCCGCCACCATCGCAGCCTATGCCGGCTGGTAATCCGCAGGAGAACTGAATATGAGTAAAGTCAGGACCAGCACCCG
>Ga0209075_1002308_pt1 | contig 16927 bp, 13 predicted proteins | sample Stecom2011_FD_187523 | JGI IMG/M metagenome (GOLD analysis project Ga0209075, IMG submission 187523) | Agricultural soil microbial communities from Utah to study Nitrogen management - Steer compost 2011 (SPAdes) (version 2) | ecosystem: Environmental > Terrestrial > Soil > Agricultural land...
CGAAATATTACTATATAATAGCAGCAACCATTTACGCTTACCCTCCTCTTTTCTCATAATCTCAGCCTGCATCTCCTGATGCCTCATTTTTTCCTCGGCCTGCATAAGTTTAGTCTGAGTAACTCTCTTGACTTTCCTCGCATACATCAATATAAATATTAATACTATAACAAGAATTAGAGCAAAGATTATAACTCTAAGCGTTTGCTGACGAGCACGTAGGGCCTCATTCTCAGACTCTGTGAGATCATATTTCTTCTCAAGTTCGGTAATCTGAGTATCCAACCTCTCACGAATAGAGTTTTTGTATAGCTCAAAAGCCTCTTTTCTGTAAAGATGCGCCATCTCAGTATTATTCTGCTTCTCCGCTATATCTGCAATACTTTGGTAAAATAGATAATTCTGACTATAAGTGCTATCTTTTATCATATCCAATGCTATCTGAGCATAAAGCATTGCACTATCTAAAAGTTGAAGTCCAACATACCTGCTCGAAATATTGTAGTAAACCCTTGATACATCGATGCTCTCATCTTGCGATCTCACAAGTGACAATTTTGCTTTTTCTCTTTCAAGTGCAGTGACAGGATCTCCGATAACATCATAATAAAACGACTGGGCATTGAATATAAAATAGTCTTTTTCCGGCAACAGATTATAAAATGCAGACAAAGAATCAAGGTAATTTTTCCCATTTACAATATTCCTCATCTTCATCTCATTCCAGAAAAATGCAAGATAGGTATCAAACAGATGTACTGAATCTTGCTCTAGTTGAGCAAAATCTTTCGCTTTTTGATAATGCTCATTAGCAGAAATATAGTTCCTGCCATTATAATTTATATTACCTAGAAAATAATTGATTAGATAACCCAGTGATGGATTGGGTTGTGATGTAGCATTCAGTAACCTGCTTGCCTCCCTGAGAGGCTCATAAACAGTACTATCCATAATACCCATACGAGTACGCACAATTCCCTGATAAGCTAATGATCTTATTAGATTAGGATTTTTTGGATCATGAGATTTATAATAATATGTTACTGAATTTATAAGTGAGTCACTCGTAAAATCTACATATGTCTTATCGTCAGATATAGTCTTAAGAAGGTTGTAATATGCTCTGTTAGACCTATTTAATGATTCTACATCCAGCGTTTTTAAACTATCTGACACAAGTCGGGGATTACTATCTATCATAGTATCCCAGTATGAAAGCGTAAGATTAATATCTATGTCCTCTGCTTTCTCAGAACATGAATGACATATTAATATTAAATTAAATACCAGTAATGATATAATAAAACGGACAAAAACCATTTATAAATTTATTAATATAGCGACTGCAAAGATACAAATTTTTATTAATTGACTGCCAATTATTAAGCAAAATTGTTTACGAACACAGCATCTGCTCTATATTGAGAAACCAGTATATTGAACGTGTCCATACTTCGTAATTTTTGTCAGTAAATTTATATATAATATCCTATATAAACCAAAAAAAGAATATACATCGGCCGGAGATCGCTTATACATAGCTTATATAAAGTATAAGCTATGTATAAGTAATCTATAAATGATCTTTGGATATGGTATTGTCTAGTCCTGAAATAGGTTTACACTTAAATCAATTTAATGTAAATATAAAATAGGATTATGCATAGTGCGTAATCCCTTGGGTCACTATCTTTTCTTGTAACTGATCACTGCCCATCCATTAAGAACTATAGCAATAATTACCAGTGAAATTAAATTCATCCACACATCAGTTATATTGCTGCCATTAAGATAAATCATTCGGAATGTTTTAGTCAGATAACTAAAGGGGTTAACAGCTGCAATTAATTGAGCCCATACTGGCATACTTGAAACTGGAGTAAACATACCTCCAAGAAGTATCAGAATTAGAATAAAAAACATAACAAGAAAACTTGCCTGTTGCATAGTGGAAGAATAATTAGATATGATAAGTCCCAATCCTGAAATGGACAGAATAAAAACAATTGAAGAAAAAAGGATAGCGATAACACCTCCCATCGGCCAAAGCCCGTATAACATGTAGGCAGTTGTAACAGAAATAATCATTACAATTAATCCGACAATCCAGAATGGGATAAGTTTGGCAAGAATAAAATGATACCTTTTTACCGGGGTGACATTTATCTGTTGTATAGTACCATTTTCTTTTTCCATAACAATATTAAGTGCAGGTAAAATGCCACATATAAGCGTTAATAAGAGTACCATGAACCCTGGTATCATAAAATTCTTATAATCCAGTTCAGGGTTAAATTTATTTTGGGTGATAATATCAATCTTAGGTCTTCGCAACATGTTTTCTCTCGATTCCGGAGGAATTGTGTAAACTAACTCGTTACGTAGCTCCGACGAGAAATCATTCACAATCTGCATAATATAATTGCTGCCTAATAATCCAAGAGTGCCATTTACAGAATTCACTGCTACACCCAGAGAGGAAGTCCTGCTTTTAATAATATCTCTGTCAAACGATGCTGGTATCTCAATTATCATATCTGTCTCACCATTATCCATATTCAACATTGCTGCTTTATAATCAAGTGGAGTATCGTTAAGAATAAAATATTTAGAAGCATCAATTTTGTCGGTTAATCTTTTAGAATAACTGCTTTTACTGTGATCCACAACATCTATTTTGATGTTTTTAATTTCAAAACTCACAGCCCATGGAAAAATGAGAAGTACCATAATTGGATACAATATGATCAATTTGGGAATCAAAGGATTTCTGAACATCTGCTTAAACTCTTTTTCTACGAGAAATTTTAAAGTTTTCATCCGATTAAAACTATTTATTTTAATATATCAGACTGAGGTAACCGCTTGTTACTTTATATCTACTCCAATCTCTTTTTTGTTTTTATAATTGTGACCCCCAAAAGGAACAGAGTCATTCCAATCAGTATCAGCAACTCTTTCCAGATTACAAATAATCCTTGTCCCTGGATCATTACTTTACGTACAGCATCAATAAACCATCGTGCCGGCACAATTGTAGATATTGCCCTTAATAATACAGGCATATTTTCCACGGGAAAAATCATTCCTGACAACATTAGTACCGGTATCATGGCAGTAATAGCCGAAAAAATAACCGCGTTAACCTGTTTATCTACTAAAGTGGAGACTGTCAAACCATATGTCAGAGTAAGTGAAATGTATATTATTGCGACCAAAGAAAGCAGAATCAGGCTACCATTCACAGGTACACCCATAACAAAATAACTTAGTAGTAGTATAATAACAAAGTCAATAAATGATATTACCATATAAGGTATAGTCTTTGCAAAAATCATTGTACCCTGTTTAAGTGGCGATGCAAGCAAAACCTCCATTGTTCCTCTCTCTTTTTCTCTGACGATAGAGACAGATGTCATTATAGTACATATAATCATAAGCACAAGTCCCATTATTCCAGGAACAAACATATAAGATGATTTCATTTGTGGGTTGTAGATCATTCTGTTCTCAGTCAGAATCTGAAAAGGAACCTCCGTAAGTTCGGTTTGCTCTTGCTGATAACCTAATATAATTGCAGAAGCATAAGATGCCGAGATATTTCCTCGATTGGGATCTGAACTATTTGCAATTAATTGAACCGCTGCACTTCCTGAATTCACTATATCTTCCTGAAAGTTATGCTGAAAGACAACTGCCAGATCGAGTTTATCCTTTCTCAATGCTTCTTCCATGTCATTCATTGTTTGCATATATCCCAGAAAGGTAAAGTAGGTGTTGTTTTTAATTCTCTCAGCAATGTCTGTAGTAAAGTCATCTGGCACTGGATCATAAAAAGCTACTCTGATGTTCTGCACCTCCATATTTATAGCAAATCCAAACAGTAGGATTTCTACGACAGGCAGACCTATTATTATAAGCAATGTTCTGCTATCACGAATGATATGACGGAACTCTTTATCTACAAAAGCAATAAATTGTTTCATTTTAATCCCCTCTCTGCTTTGCGTGCAAGCTTTCTGAATACCTCATCCATTGTTTCAGCTTTGAATTGTCTTCTCAATTCTGAAGGTGAATCAAGCGCTTCAATTCTGCCATCTACCATTATTGATACTCGATTGCAGTATTCGGCTTCATCCATATAGTGAGTGGTCACAAAAACTGTAATCCCCCGGTCAGATGCATCATAAATCATCTCCCAGAACTGTCTCCGCATGGCAGGATCTACCCCACCTGTTGGTTCATCCAGAAAAACTATCTCGGGTTCATGAAAAATTGCAACCGAGAATGCCAGTTTTTGTTTCCAGCCCAAGGGAAGATATTTCACCAATGTATTTCGTTCTTTCTCAAAATCAAGTTTCTTGAGAAGTATATCTGTTTTTAATGTTATTTCTTTTCCTGAGAGACCATATATACCTCCAAAAAGTCTAATATTTTCCCAAACTTTCAGATCTTCATAAAGTGAAAACTTTTGACTCATATAACCAATATTTCGTTTTATCAACTCGTTCTCTTTTATTATATCATAACCTGCAACCGTTCCCTCTCCTGCAGTTGGCATACTTATACCGCATAACATCTGCATTGCAGTTGTTTTACCTGCACCATTGGCACCAAGAAATCCAAATATTTCTCCCTCTTCAACATTAAATGAGATATGATCCACGGCGGTGAAACTGCCAAACTTTTTGGTAAGATCTGAAACCTCAATAACCTTTTTGCTCATACTATTTACTTGTCAATGCCATAAAACAATCCTCAACAGTTGGCTCTATAGAAGCTATTTTCACATCACTGAACTCTTTATCTAAGAGATATTGCTTTAGCTCATCAATCTGCAGATCATCATCTACCGTAATATGAATTTTGTCTCCAAATGCGAAACTTCTTTTAATTCCTTCATGGTTCCGTAATTCGTGCAGAATAGCCGACATCCTGCTTCCTTCAACGGCCCATAAACTCTCGGTGAATTTATCAATAATTCCTTTTGGAGTATCAGATGCAATAAATTTACCTTCGCGAATAAGAGCAATTCTATCACATCTGCCGGCCTCGTCCATATAGGCAGTAGATAATAGTATAGTAATACCTTGCTCTTTCAGACGTGCCAGCATATCCCAGAACTCTTTTCTGGAAACGGGATCTACACCTGTGGTGGGTTCATCAAGAATCAATATTTCAGGTTTATGAATCAGCGCACAACTTAATGCCAGCTTCTGTTTCATTCCTCCCGAAAGAGCACCTGCACGTCGATTCTTAAAAGGTTCAATCTGCTGGTAAATATCTTTAATGAGATGATAATTTTCTTCAATTGTAGTGCCAAATAGTGTTGCAAAGAACTTTAGATTCTCTTCTACACTCAAATCCTGATATAGTGAAAATTTGCCCGGCATATAGCCAATAATCTGTCTTATCTTTCTGTAATCTTTCACAATATCATATCTGTTCATAATAGCTGAGCCGCTATCAGGTAGAATAAGTGAGGCAAGAATTCTGAACAAAGTGGACTTTCCGGCACCATCGGGACCAATCACTCCAAATATCTCTCCATCATCTACCGTGAAAGATATCCCGTTGAGGGCATTTTTTTTCCCGCTCTTTCCGTAACTCTTATGTAAATCTTTTACCTCTATCATCTTAATTAAATTTCACTTCGCCATACATGCCAATTTTAAGAAATCCATCATTAGGTACAGCTATCCTAAGTGCATAAACCAGATTAGCCCGTTCATTTTTGGTCTGTATGGTTTTAGGAGTAAATTCTGATTTTTCTGATATCCATTTAATTGTCCCTTTATACGATTTCATACCTCTTTTGCCATCATCAACACTAACTGTCACCAGATCATTTAACTTAATCATAGCAAGCTGATCGTTTGTAACATATGCCCTTAAGTACATCACACCGGTATCAGCAACCTTAAAGAGAGGAGTGCCCATAGTAGCAAGTTCTCCAACTTCGATATATTTATTTAATACTGTACCTGAGATGGGACTTACTATGCGGGTTTTCTCAAGCTGATCATCAAGTTGTGCTATCTGTATTTCTAATGAGGAGCTTTGTGCTGTTATATGTGCAATACTTTTCTGAAGAGTGGATGTTTGTGCTGAAAGCTGACTCTCCAATACTTCCAGTTGAGATACAATATCATCTAGTTGTTTTTGATTTGCTGCATTAGCAGAAACCAACCTTTCCACTCTTTCCTTTTCTCTCTTCAAGCTGTTTATCTGATCTCTTAAAGCTGCTGTCTGAGCATTAATATCAGGCTGTTGAGCTATAACTCCTTTGGCATTGGAAAGAAGGCTCATTTTATGGAGGTATAGCTGTGTGCTATCTATAATTCCTACTAGTTGTCCCTTCTGTAACTGATCTCCTTCATTCAAATTAAATTCTAAAACTGTACCGTTTGCCTGAGAGGATACAATTACTTCAGTTGCTTCGAATGATCCGGTAGCGTCGTAATTATCTTCTCCATCTTTGCATGAAATCATCAATAGTAGAATTGATATTGCAGTGAATAATTTAAATGGTTTCATAATTTAATTATATGTTATATCTTATTGTAGCCATGTTGTTATTTTTCAGACATTTAAGCCCGAAATAAGATAGAATTAGTTTTGATTTGTAATGTATTTAAGAGAATAAACAGACATTAGAAATTGAATCTCATGCAGAACCTTTGCCTGCTTGGCTGACTCTTCTGCAATAATTTCCTTCATCAGATCGGAAACGGTCATAGTACCATTCTCTACCTTTATTTCGGTAGTCTCACGTATCTGAGTATGCAGTCTGATAATTTCTTCATCATCCTGCATAGTTTTTCTATATTTTTCAATTTCAATTTGTTGTTGTGGTATCACTATATTCAGATTTTGAAGAAATATTTCTCTGCGTGAGTTGACTGCCGACTTTTGCAAATCAATCTTCCTGATGTCACTCTTCAAGGTGTATAGATTGCTGAAATTCCAGGTCAGTCGCACTCCTCCTAAAAAATAGGGGTTAAATTGGTTATCAAACATGTTTAGACCTGGTTTACCATAGCCTCCCTGAGCAAATGCACCAATAGTTGGCATTACACCTGCATTCAGGAGCGATTTCTGTGATTCTAAGGCATTCTCTTGTGCTTCAAACATCAGGATTTCAGGTCTGTTGATTATCGGCAGGATTGTTGTAATTCCTGGATCTGGTTTAACAAATACCATATCGCTATTAAGCTCTTCACCTATAAGTACCGACAACATTTGAATATACGCCATCAGATTTGATTCAAGATTAGTTCGCTGTTGCCTTGCTTTTAGCCGTTCAACTCTTACTATCATGAGGTCGGACTCGTTAGCTACACCATTTTGCATATAAGCTTTTACATTATCATAATTACGCTGAAGTTCTTTCTCCAGAATTCCAAGTTGATTTAATTGCTCTTTAATCAGTAAAACACCAAAATAGAGATTATTTACACGCTCTTTTAAAGTATATATCTCATTGTTGAGCTGCCTTTTGTCTAACTCTGCATTAACCTCAATACTATTCTTTTGTGCCGAAACTCTTCCTCCGTCCCATATAAGCTGATTTAATTCAGCAACTACTCTGAATTGATCCCGATCAATAGTAGGAAGCTGAAATCCCGGTACTTCAAGATCAATACTTGTTACATCTGACTGCCATGTTCCTTGAGCAATAAAGGATCCCTGAGGGAAATATGCTTTATTAGCATTTGCAATGTTAAACTCTTTTGTTTTCTCAATAATATCATACATGGCAATTGCTGGATAGTTAGCCTCAGCCTTAACCTGACATTCTTCAATAGTTATATTTTGACCAGATATAAATGGTATGTACACTGAAGTTAAAACTATCGATATCAATAATGTTTTGAGTGGCATAATTATATTCTATTATTTTTTTATGGTTGCTGTTATCCATTCTAAAATCTTCTCTTTTCGTTCTGACACAAAATCAACAAACTCTTCTTTTTTTACTAATCCCGAAGAGATAATCAATGGTTTTGCAACGAATGGGAATATAGTTAGACTTAATATATTGACTATCAAATGAGAAGCTGTCATTTCGATGTTTCTCTCCTTAAGCTGTTTCTCTATAACCGGCTGTGCTATCAATCGAGCATTTTCAGTAATCTCTTTGAAGAGCTCCTTGTTAATTGTCAGTTCATTAAGTATAAAGATTGGAAGTTCTTCATTTTCAATAAGCAATTTGGTATAATTTTCAGTTATCAGTCTGATCTTGTCTTCTAATGGAATAGTCTCATCCCACATAACAGGACCAATTGCACCTAATAGAATCCTGAACTTCTCTTGCACTACTTTTTTGTAAAGTTTCTCTTTACTGCCAAAGTAATAATTCAACAATGCCAGATTTGTTTCTGCTTCCTCTGCTATCTCTCTGGTCTTTGTTGCTGCATACCCTTTCTGTGTGAAGAGTTTATCTGCTGCTTTGATAATTTTTTGTTCTGTTGTATTCTTATTCATCATTTTTTTTCAATATTCCCTGCAATAGAAAGTAAATGTAATTTAATCACATGATTTAAACATCTGTTTAAATCTTTTGTTTAATCAGACATTATGTATTTAACATTATTTAGCGCAGATCAGAATAGCGTTATAATCTCCACATATTCATCAAACTATGACATGCATACTAAAAATAGTATCCATAACTAACGTACGGATGAAATCGCCGTGACAATTCAGAATAACCCAATTCAAGTCGCAGTGGCCCGGCAACAGTCAGATAAGAGTAACCCAAATTAACACCTAAAAATGAATCACCTTCAAGGAGTGTGTGCAGATGATTGTTATGTATAGTAAAATTAAGATTGGTATATAGATAGTTATTTGTAGTAAAATTGTAATGGATATTCACATCAGTTGAAAACACCATGTTTTCAAGAAACTCCATGCCGGTTGATCCCTGAAGTGATATCTGTTGTGGCATATAGTGTCCATCTGTTCTTCCTCCTACCAAATTCCTGTACATTCGAGGTACACTGTCGTTCATAATATATCTGGCAGTAATACGAGGTGTAATAAAAACTTTATCACTAAGAGAAAAAGGTTTTAACATTTTCATCCTCACCACATTCAGGGGTGCTTCATTTTCCATACTCACGAAGTTGTCAGTATGTAGTGAGTACTGAAAAGAAAAATACAGACCAGAGGTGGGGAAGAAATCTTTGTTGAGATTATCGTATACTCCATTCAGCAGATAATTAAAATAGAGAAGGTCATTTAATTCTGATTGGGGTGATTCGAAAACACTACCCATCGCCTTGTAGAAATGGAAATGTTCCATCTGAGCTCCAAGATGCAGCATTATATTTCCGAAGTAAAACTCAGAAAAAACGAGATTCAGGCTATTTCTTGTTATCCCAAGATTATATAATAATTTACCTCTGTCATAAATACTTAGATCATTTTTACCTATTTTGTAATTTATACCCCCTTTAAAAAATATTCCACGGTTTATAGAATAATCAATCATCAGAAAGGGATCACGACTTAGTCTGGTGGTTATATCGAACATAGAATTGAGTGAACTATTCAGCCTGATTGTGGTATTTGCAAGTATTGCAGCCAAATCATTACTGTCAAAATGTATTCCCAGATTCAACCGATTAGCTTCTTTTACATCAACTGTTATAATAAGATCAAAAGGATCTTCACCTTCAAATCTGTAATAGACTCTGTCGAACATCCCGCTACCATAAATCTTGGAAATCATATTGTCCAGCTCTTCTCTGGTAATACTACCATTATAATTGTCTATCCATCTGTTCAGATAACTTCTCTCTCTTTGCGTTATTCCTTCAACATATATATTATTGATTGTAAGTGTATCAAGCTCAAGATATGGATTTCTCTTTTTAGTTTGATTGTAAAAATTGGTGTCGATGGAAAGAGACTTTTTAAGTTTGGTAAGTTCATCACGATGTTCAATTGCAGCAGTAAATCCCCTTTGAATAATAGTATCAATTGCTGTTTTGTGAAAATCCATCATTCCAAAAGGATACACATCAGGTGTAATTAAAATATCAGTATCTGAAATATTATTGTTTAATTTATACTGGCCAATAAAGTTCCAAATCTGCTGAGTAATCTCAGAAATAGTTCCTCTGCTTTGTTCCAGTTCTTTCTCATCACGAGAAAAAGTAACTCCTATTACAATATCCGCACCCATGCTACGAACCAGATCCACAGGGTAATTATTAACTACACCGCCATCAATTAAAAGCATACTATCTCTCTCGACAGGTGTGAATACCCCGGGAATAGCCATACTTGCACGAATTGCTTCTGCAAGATTTCCTTCACGCATAACAATCTCGTTGCCTGTACGTACATCTGCTGATATACATCCAAATGGTATGGGCAAATCATCAAAACTGATATTATGATGATAACCTATTGTTGAATTCAGAAAAAGATTGTAAATATTCTGACCTGTATATACTCCGGCAGGTAGAGATACTATACGGGAATTTTCACCAAAAGGAAACTCATAGGGTAAGGAAACCACATATCTGCTTTGGTTATTTCTCCTGAATGCGGGTATATTTTCACGGTAAACACCATCACTCATAAGGTGGTTCCAGTCTTGTACCTGAATTAATGAGTCAATCATATCCGTGGTGTATCCCACTGCATACAGACCACCCACAACAGCTCCCATGCTGGTACCGGCTATATAATCGATAGGAATACCAATTTCTTCGAGTACTTTTAATACGCCCACATGAGCAAAACCTTTTGCACCACCACCACTTAAAACTACTCCAACCTTTTTCCTTTGAGGATTACTTCCAGGTGTAGCAACTTTATTCACCTCACTGCCTAAAACAACAATCACCAGGAATAAGTAAATACATATTATAGAAAGTCGTTTTTTCATTTGGCTAGTTGTAATATTAAATAATTGGATGTTACAAATATAACCAAAATTCATAAAAAGCGACTCTCTCTATTTAGGGGTAATAAATTATATAAAAAAATGCAATCTGGTTGGAAAAAGATATGACTGTTTGTGGATTATAAAAAGGTATATTATGGCAATATTCTCTAATATTTGTTAGAAGATGTTCGAATAAAAAGAGCGATTCGTTTTAATGAACCGCTCTTTTTATAAAAATTTATTGCTCCAATTTTTGTGACCCCGGAGGGGCTCGAACCCTCGACCCATTGATTAAGAGTCAAAAATATATGCAAATTATACAGATAATAAAAGAATAATAAAACACCGTAATACCATTGTACAACAACTGTTTATTTAATAGATATTATTTGTTTGTTTATAGTTATTATAGTATCTTTGTTTTGAAAATGTTTTGAAATGGTTTGGGGCATTGAAAATTTGATTCTGTTGAGTCGGTTTTGAAAAAACCTTCACACTTTTCACAGCGATAAAAAAATTTGCCAAACAGTTTTTAAAAAAACCTTCACATTTTTCACAGAAACAAAAATAATAGCATTATGAGGGCAAAAGCAGATTATTTCCTTGACACGTACCACCCGAAGCAAGACGGAACGTGTAATGTTAAGATCAGGGTGTATTTCAACCGGAAGTATATGTATTATTCAACTGACATTGACCTGAAGCCGGGCGAAAAGGATAAAAATGGCGAACAGAAGGAACCCAGCGAACTTGAAAAGATACTAACAGCCAAACGAAGGACACCGGATCAAAAAGAGATACATAAAAAACTGAACCGATATTATCAAAAAGCTGATAATATCATAGATAAATTAGATACAGCCTTTTCTTTTGAAAAATTTGATGAAATGTATCATGAAGGTAGGGACGTTTTTAATAGCGTATATTATGCTTTTAAAAAATACATAGATAACCTTAAAGCTGAAGAAAGAACCGGGACTGCCATAAATTACGAGGCATCTATAAAGAGCCTTGAGGATTTCAAAAAGAACTTGAAGTTTACCGATATAACACCGAGTTTCTTAAAGAAGTATGAGCGTTGGATGTTAGACAATGGCAAAAGCATCACCACCGTTGGAATGTACTTGAGAGCCTTGAGAGCGATTTATAATAAACAGGACATTGACAAAAAACTATATCCGTTTGGGCGGGGAAAATATGAAATTCCGTCCGGTGAAAATATCAAAAAGGCATTGACCATTGAGGAAATAGCACGTATTTACAACTATGAAGCCACCGGAACGGAAGCTATGGCACGTGATTACTGGATGTTCCTTTATTTATGCAATGGAATGAACGTTAAAGATTTTTGTTCTTTGAAATGGGATGACATTGACGGCAACATTCTGACCTATCAGAGAGAGAAGACCAAGCGCACGAACAAGAAGCCGAAAAAAATCACCGTATCACTTAAGCCTGAAACGTGGGAGATCATCAATAAATATGGTATCCGGTCGGTTGTTCCCGGAAGCTACATTTTTCCGCACTATGAGAAAGGCATCACAGCAACCAGGAAACAAGAGGTATCACAGCAATTAATCAAAACGATCAACAAGTACATGAAGCGGATTGCTCGGAATGTAGGGATTAATAAAAATGTTACTACATATTTTGCCAGGCATTCATTTGCTACCATACTGAAGCGATCCGGGACGAATATAGCAATGATTAGTGACTTGCTGGGACATAGTAGCCTGGGAGTGACTGAAAGCTACCTTGACAGTTTCGAGAACGAAAAGATAAAGGAGCAGACCGATGTTCTACTTTCATTCAACAAAAAGGCACAATAACACAATTAAATAATACAGCTATGACATTAAAAGCAGATCAGTTGAAAAATTATCGTAAAAGTATACTTGAATTTATTGAGTACCTTTATGAGAATAGAGGCTACATGAAGGACGATGTTAAGACGATTGAAAAGTGCAGAGAGATCGATAACAGGCAGTTTCTTGAACTAAAGCCGAAAGAAAATTATAAAGATATGAGAGAGTTTAAGAAAATTCAATCAGAAAAAGAAGAATTAATCAATGGTCTAACGTGGAATAATCTAATTATTGAAAAAGCAAAGGAGTTGGAGTTATACGAAAATTCAACTTTAGATATAAGGAATAGATTAAACACGGCGATACATTTAATGTACGATATAAAACCCGCTGAAGCAACTGAAATAATTAAAGCCAAAGAAAAATATCTTACATTCAGGAAAGAAACGGATTTTTGCAGTTTTTTGATTGGATCTTTATTTAGTGATTTAGATAGAGCCTTAACGGAGTTTTTCGGAGCGTTCACCGATGTAAGCGATATGAAGCGGACACAAACGGAGTCACCGGCACCACAGTCGGAAGATGATCCGGTCGATATTATAACCAATAACTTCAATAGCGATGATATTGATAGCGTTATAGACCATTTCCAAAGTCTTGAAAAATACATGAAGAACGGCGAGTTTCTGCAGTGGATCAAACAGGCTTTTGAATTACTGGAAACACCAGAGCATAAATTTAAATTAATAGGGAAATATATGATAAGTGAAATAAGAGGATTGTTTTACACATATTATAAGAAGCCAGGTAATCATGGAAAAAAAGACAAATATGTAAAATTGTTAAGTGATTATTTCGAAGGCTTTGATTTTGAAAAAACAAAGGCAAATTTCAATAAATGACTACTAAAATAACTAATTCTACTAAAACGATTACTAATATACTTGACCGATTACTAATACCATAACAGCACTAATATAAAGCTTTAGTTTTGTCATATAACTATTAAATAATATAGATATGACAACAATTAGTTTTAATGATTTACCCGAAGCGGTAACAGAATTAACCCGAAAGGTTAATGAGTTGTACAAGGTTATCAAAAATGTACAGCCACAGGATCCGGCGGAACAATTCCTAACGGTCGATGAAACTGCAAAGTTTCTAAATTTATCAGTCCCAACAATTTACAGCAAAGTATCAAAGCGTGAACTGCCTTACATGAAGCGTGGTAAACGTTTGTATTTCGCACGTAAAGACCTTGAAACATACTTGCAAGGTGGGAGAGTTAAAACAGTCCGGGAAATTGAAGATGAAGCGGATCAGTACCTAACATCTAAAACCAAAAGAGCATGAAGACAAAAAAAGAACACCCGGCGGGCGACCAGGTGCAAGATCTTATAACCTTTTTTGGGCATGAGCGGTTAAGCGTTGAAGATCACTTCAAAGATATAGATAATTTTCTATTATTCAAAGAAATACACGAAAAAACCAGGAAAAAACTTCATAGTGATTTCCTCTTTGTCTATGAGCATTTAACGACAAATGGTTGTGCCACCGTTGGGATGCTGATTTCACGATTTGTGTATGTTGGCGAAACAAGGTTAAGAATTTATCTGCGTTATTTGATCGAAGACGGGAAGTTAATCGAGTCGAAAAAGAGATATAAATGTAAAGTTTCAGGCACCCCGGCGCATTATTATATGGCATTACCACCGGCGTACTGGTATGAAAATTATCTTAAACCTTGAAGGATATGAAAATACAATTAACACCCAATTTCACCGGCTTAAATGATCCGGACAAAATTATAAAGAGCATTGAGGACATGAAGTCCACCGACAGGCAAACAGTCGGTAAAAGCGAAGCCCTGAGGTTGCTACTTGACCAGGTTGAGCCGTTGGACTTCCAAGCACTGAAATATCCTGAAGTTGAAAGATTACGTAAACAATTAGAAGAAGTAGATCCTGGAAGCGATCAGGCAGACAAAATACAAAAGCAGATCAACAGCTTTAAAATGAAGCGGGATGATTACGTTTTTGACACGATAAAAAGCATGTTGAAGCTTGCAGATAAAAACAACTGGGGATTGTGTTTGAATAGTAATTCAGTCTATTTGTACAATGGTGCTTACTGGGATATGGTAGACCGAGCGCAATTTGAAACGTTCCTATGTGACATTGCCGAAGGTATGGGCATTCCCGAAAGAACTGCACGATTTCATACTTTCCAAAAAGAATTAGTTAGTCAGTTTGAAACAAGTGCATCACTTCCAACACCGGAAGCAGATAGCGACACCGTACTAATTAACCTAAAGAACGGAACGTATGAGATTAGCGGGAACGGAGAAACCAAGTTAAGACCACCTAAGAAAGAAGACTTCCTGACATATCAATTACCATTTGCTTATGATCCTGGAGCCACAGCACCGAAGTTTGAAAAGTACCTTAATGAGGTATTGCCGGACATTCAGCGACAAAGGGTATTAGCGGAGTACATTGGCTATCTATTTGTTAGGCATGGGACAAATAACCTGAAGCTTGAAAAACTATTGATCTTATACGGTGGTGGGCAGAATGGGAAAAGTGTATTCCTGGACATTATAGGTGCATTGATTGGACTCGCCAACTGGACTAATATTTCTCTGGAGAACCTGACCGAGCCGAAAGGTTTTTATCGGGTCGCACTTAACAACAAGCTGGTGAACTACTCGACCGAGATAAACGGCAAGTTTGATGTCAGTTTATTTAAAAAACTTGTCTCCGGCGAACCGGTAGAAGCTTGCAGAAAATATGAACAGCCCTTCACCATGACACAATACGCAAAATTCATATTTAGCAGTAATGAATTACCACAATCAGTTGAGCATACGGACGCTTATTTCAGACGGTTTTTAATTGTTCCATTTGATGTAAAAATTACAGAAGAACAAAAGGACGTTGATTTAGCGAGAAAGATTATTGAAGAGGAATTGTCCGGGATATTTAATTGGGCGTTGGAAGGACTTAATCGTTTGATAAAACAAAGGAAGTTTTCAGAATGTGAAGCATCAGAAAATATACTTAAAAAATATAGACTTGAGTCGAATTCTGTTCAAATGTTCCTTGAAGACAATAATTACAAACCAAGTGAGAACGGTGAATACATAAGATTGACTGTCTTATATGAAAATTATCAAACTTATTGTATCCGGGAAGGCAGAAGACCATTCAATAAAACCCGATTCCGAGAGCAACTAAGAAAATTAGACATAGTGGACGATAAGAACCGGGAAGGTAATGTTTATTACCTGGAAGGTGGAATTAACCCATTTGATCAAAATTACTGACATGAATAATGAATATAGATTCATATTTGAAAAAGGTAGTCGTAAGTACTTTTGTCCGGAGTGCAATAAAAAACGTTTCGTTCGGTACATTGATACAAAAACGGGTGAATACCTACCTGATCAGTACGGGCGTTGTGATCGTGAGGCAAATTGCGGGTATCATTTGAACCCATACCAGGACGGTTATTCTAAGATGATATGGGATAAGGAAAACGGAAAGCGTTCGTCATTTCCAATACGTTGGAAGCCACCTTCCACCAGGAAAGCGCCACAGCCACCGGCGAAGCCTGTTTATTTCAATTTTAAAGCATTCAAAAGGACATTACGACCTGAATACTATGAAAATAATATCTTCATTCAGAACCTTTTTAATAGGGTGCCTTATCCATTTGATCCGGCAGATGTGACAAGGGTTATCGAGTTGTATAGGCTGGGAACAATTCCGGGCGGGTATCGTTCCGGAGCCGTTACATTTCCATTTATTGACATTAAGGGTAATGTTAGAGCCGTTCAGGTGAAACAATTTGATGAAACGAACCACACCACCGGAACAGACTTTTTACATTCTGTATTGGCAAAGCATTATAACAATAATGGGAAGCCACAACCGAAATGGTTGGAAGCATACATGAACCAGGATAAAAAAGTTTCATGCTTATTTGGTGAACATCTATTAAATGAATTTCCTTCCAATAGGATTGCATTAGTTGAAGCACCTAAGACGGCAATTTATGGAACTTTGTATTTTGGTTTACCTGAGACATCTGATCAATATTTATGGCTTGCAGTTTACAATAAAAGCAGTTTTTCATTAGAAAAGGTGAAGCCGTTACAAGGTCGTTTTGTTGATGTGTTTCCTGATCTATCAAAAGACGGCGTAACCTTCCG
>Ga0209075_1002309_pt1 | contig 16925 bp, 16 predicted proteins | sample Stecom2011_FD_187523 | JGI IMG/M metagenome (GOLD analysis project Ga0209075, IMG submission 187523) | Agricultural soil microbial communities from Utah to study Nitrogen management - Steer compost 2011 (SPAdes) (version 2) | ecosystem: Environmental > Terrestrial > Soil > Agricultural land...
TGGAAGGGTCAGTAGGGTAATTTGAAAATGTTTTTATAACTTTTCAATTTGCCTTAAACATAATTAAGTATTGAGAGGAATTACAAGAAAATAAAAAAAATATTGCTAATCAGCTTTTAAAATCGGGACTTCGATTGGAGCCAATATTAGAGTTAAATATGTTGACAATAAAAAATTTACATGCCTCTGTTGAGGACAAAGAAATCCTAAAAGGATTAAATTTAGAGATAAAAGCAGGAGAAGTTCATGCCATTATGGGGCCTAACGGTTCGGGGAAGAGTACGTTTGCTTCTGTAATTGCCGGAAAAGAGGACTATGAAGTTACTGAAGGAGACATCATCCTTGAAGGAGAAGACATCAAAGAATTAGCTCCAGAAGAGAGGGCTCACAAAGGGGTATTTCTTTCGTTCCAGTATCCGGTTGAGATTCCGGGGGTAACGGTTACGAACTTCATCAAAACAGCTATCAACGAAACTCGTAAAGCAAAAGGATTAGAAGAGATGCCTGCCAACGAGATGTTGAAGCTCATCAGAGAGAAGTCTGAGATGTTGGAGATTGACCGCAAGTTTTTATCTCGTTCGCTAAACGAAGGTTTTTCGGGAGGTGAGAAGAAACGTAATGAAATCTTCCAGATGGCTATGCTTGAGCCGAAGCTGGCCATTCTTGACGAAACCGATTCAGGTTTGGATATTGATGCCCTTAGAATCGTAGCCAACGGAGTAAACCGATTGAGAAGTAAAGACAATGCTATCATTGTGATTACGCACTATCAAAGACTATTGGATTATATTGTTCCGGATTATGTTCACGTATTGATGAACGGAAAAATCGTTAAATCAGGAGGCAAGGAATTGGCTCTTGAGCTAGAGGAGAAAGGATACGATTGGATAAAAGAGGAATTAGTTTAAAAGGTTTAAGGTTTAAAGTTCAAAGTTTTGTAAACCAGAAACTTTAAACCTAAAACTTTAAACCAAAAAATATGGCACTAAAAGAAAAGTTACTATCATCATTTATGGCATTTGAGGAGAGAGTGAATGTAGACGAAGAGCTACACGACCTTCGATCTTCGGCCATTAAGGTTTTTGAAGACAAAGGCTTCCCGAGCAAAAAAGAGGAGGCATGGAAATATACATCGCTGAATGCGTTACTAAAGAATGATTTCTCGGTATTCCCGAAATCTGAAGTGAATATTGGTATTGCAGACGTTAAGCGTTTTTTTATTGACGAAACGGATACGTATAAAGTAGTTTTTGTGAACGGAGTGTTCAACTCGTTTTTATCGAGCACCACTCACGACGGTATCGACGTTTGTTTGCTTTCGTCTGCGCTTTCTAAGCCGAAATACAAAGAGATTATCGACACGTATTTCAACCGGATTGCTTCGAAAGATGAGACGCTTACGTCGCTCAATACGGCATTTGCTTGTGAAGGGGCATTCATCAACATACCCAAGAATAAAGTAGCCGACAAGCCGATAGAAATCATGTATTTCTCGACTAAAAACGATAGTCACTTGTGGTTACATCCGCGGAATTTGATTATTGTTGGTGAGCATGCACAAGTTCAGATTATCGAAAGGCATCAGAGTTTGGACAATGACTTGGTTCTTACGAATTCGGTGACAGAGATTTTTGCTGAGAAAAACGCATTTGTGGATTACTACAAGTTGCAAAACGACGAGCTAGAAGCCAACCTTATTGACAACACCTATATTTCGCAACAGGCCGGAAGTCATGCGGCTGTACATACGTTTTCTTTTGGGGGTAATTTAACTCGAAACAACTTGAACTTCTATCATTTTGGCGAGTATATCGAGTCGACTCTAAAGGGGATTACGGTGATTGAAGGGAGTCAACACGTTGACCACTATACTTTGGTCCATCATGCTCACCCGAATTGTGAAAGCCACCAGGATTACAAAGGTATTTTTGGAGGAAAATCGACAGGGGTTTTTAACGGGAAAATATATGTAGATAAGATTGCTCAGAAAACGAATGCCTTTCAGCAAAACAACAATATCTTGATTAGTGACAAGGCCACAATTAATGCGAAGCCTCAGTTGGAGATTTTTGCAGATGATGTGAAATGCTCACACGGTTGTACGATTGGACAGTTGGATGAGAGTGCGTTGTTCTACTTACAACAAAGGGGTATCCCGAAAAAGGAGGCAAAGGCCCTATTGATGTATGCCTTTGGGAACGATGTGATTGCTACTATCAAGATTCCGTCATTGCAGCACAGAATTACTAAGTTAATTGCCAAGAAGCTGGGAGTAGATTTAGGGTTCAACTTATAATAAATCAGAGGCAGGGTTCAAGTAATTGGACTCTGTTTTTTTTTATTGTTCTAGGATTTCTATTTTTCTTTGAATTTCGTTGGCATTGTCATCGACGACTGTTAGGTAGTAGGTTCCGGTTTTGGCTGTTAGCGGCATTTCGTGGAAGTCTTTGGTTTGCCCGAGGTAGGTTCTGTCTAAGTACCAATGCAGGGTAGTTCCGGGATTCGAATGGGCTACTTTTAGGATAATGGGCTGGAGCTGACTTTCGAAATTCTTAGTGAGATAAATTTTGCTGTCTGCCTTAGGATAGATGAAATCCATACTGTAGTTTTCTGAAGGTTGGCAATCTTCTCGAAAAGGGGGCAATACCGAGTATTCTGCGTTTTTGGATTTGTAGTACCATTCCATTACCGGAGGCAGCACAAACCAAGGTTTAACCATCATATTCTCCGGGTTTTCGCAAGAAGCATTTACACGGTAGGCTCCGCTTGGGTCAAGGTGAATGAGTTTGTGGTAGGTGCAGCGTTGAAGTTCGTTTTCTGAAAGAGGGACGTATTGCAGGGCAGTTGGGCAATGTTCTGTTGCCAGGTTGCCGCTTTTGGCACAGATGGAGACTTCGTCCAGATCGTCATAGGGGGTTGCAAACCAATTTGCCTTTGGCAATGCGGAAAAGATATCGAACATGATAGGGGCAGCACTACTCAGGCCGGTGAGTTCGGGGCGCCCTTCACCAGTAGCATTGCCGACCCATACGCCGACTACGTATTTTGGGGTTGTACCGATAGCCCAAGCATCGCGATTTCCGAAACTGGTTCCGGTTTTCCAGGCGACAGGCAGAGAGGAGTCGTAGAACCTCCAGCTTTCTCCGCCTTCGGGGCGGTTGACTTCACGCATGGCTTTGTAGGTCAGATAAATTGCTCCGGCGCCCACGATGTTTTTTTTGTAAGAGTCGCTTCCGAAGTCTATTGTTTTATCGACATATAAATTCAGGTCTGAGAATTCTCTTTCTCTATATTTTGATTGGTTCTGAGTGAAATAATTTATTGTGGAAGTCAGAGAAGCATAGGTTTTACACAAGTCCCACAGGTTGGTTTCTGCTCCACCCAGAATGAGGGAGAGCCCGTAGTGATTCGGGTGTTTGGTGATGGTATGGAACTTATACTTTTGGAGTTTGTCGTAGAAGTTATAGACTCCGTATTCTTGTAGCATCAGCACAGACGGAATGTTTAGCGATCGGGATAAGGCTCTGTTGGCGGGGACGGCTCCGTCGTAGGTATAGTTGTAATTTTGTGGGGCATATCCTGAAATTTGTGTAGGGATGTCGGGCACCAGGCTAGTGGGCAGGAGCAGGCCTTCGTCTAACATAGAGGCGTAGAGCAGAGGTTTGAGGATACTGCCTGTGCTACGGGGAGCGGTGATGATATCGACATCTTTTTTGTGAGCGAAATCGGTTGGGGAGTTGCCGACATAGGCCAATACATTTCTGGTTTCTGTGTCGACTACCAAGACGGCGAGGTTGTAGATTTCGTTTTGTTTGTATTGATTGTAGTAGTTCCTGGCCAGGTGATTGACTCTTTCTTGGAGGGCAAGGTCAATGGTTGTGGTGATGCGCTTGCCTTGGTTTTCTTTGACGATTCGCTCTAGTAGATGAGGGGCAAGTTGAGGCAGTTCGAAAGGCTTTTGAGGCAGAGGTTCCTCTAGCGAAAGTTCGTAGGTGAGTTTATCTATAGTTCCGTCTTTGTATAGTTTTTGGAGGAGTTTATTTCGTTTACGGAGTAGAATCTCTTGGTTTTTACCGGGATAGATGAGTCCGGGTGCATTGGGCAAGACGGCCAGTGTAGCGGACTCTGCCCAAGATAGTTGATGAGGATTTAGGCCGAAGTATCTCCAGGCAGCCATTTCGAGCCCTACGACATTACCTCCGAAAGGAGCATGGGCGGCAAAAAGCTCCAGGATACGCTCTTTGGAATAGCGGAATTCCAGTCGGGTGGCAAGTATAGCTTCGATGAGCTTTTCGCCATAGGTACGCTGTTTGTTGTTTCGGGAGAGGCGAATGACTTGTTGGGTGAGGGTACTACCCCCTCTCAAAACTCTTCCGGCTTTTTGATTTTGCCGAAAGGCATTCCATATAGCGATAGGATTTACTCCAAAGTGTTTGTAGAAGTGTTGGTCTTCGAAGGCGATGATACAAGTTTTGAATTTATAGGGGATGCTATCGGGCTCGGGGAAGCGCCACTGGCCGTCGCCAGCTATTTTGGCTCCCAGCAATTCGCCCTCTTTGCTTTGGATTACCGTGGCATAAGGGCTGTCGAAAAGTTGGTAGGGCAAGCAAAAGTAATAGGCTAGGGTCACCAGCAAGATAAAGGCTGTTTTTATCTTATTTGTGGCTATCCAAGATTTTAGTTTTAGATAAACGGAGTTGGGTTTCATAGATTGAAATTACGAAATTACGAATAGAAGTTAAGAGAGTGGCTGGACATAATAACATGTTTAATTTTTGAACAGGTTAGAACAATGCGAAACCTATTTTTTTTAAGGATTACAAAGCACTTGATTAGTCGACTATTAAAGGCAATACCTCTTCGATATTAAGCCCTGAGTAATCACAAAATTCATAAAAGTTTATGAACTGGTGTTCTTCTTTTTGAAAGTGCTTTCTGATATCCTTTATAAGCATTAGGGAGAATCTGTAACTCTTCCCTGTTATTCTTTGGACATCTTTTGGGTATATGACAACACGTTTTACCTCTGTTTTCATACACTAACCATACTTTATCTATGTTATCCATGTCTTTGTTAAGCCTTGGCATTGGCTATTGTTATGATTTGCTGTGCTTTGGCTATATTCTTTTCATATTCTAACCCTAGTTTAATTATACTTTTTAGGAATAATGTTTTTATTCTGATACTTGCCAAAACAAATTTACAGATTTATCTGAGTGGAAGCGTGTGAAAAATTATGAATAAATGTGAAAAAATGTCGTTTTTGAGCATTTGGTGTTTTGCGTTTTGGAAATAGGTATGCGTTTCTAAGATGGCAGTTATAGAAAAGATTGAGATTACACTCGCTCAGCTTTTGGTTTTGGAGATTGATTCCATTGAAATTAAATTGAAAAGAAGCGCATAATTGTTTACATTTGACCTGTTGGAAACATGGGTTTAGATAAGGAGCTTATTACTTTATAGTAAATTTTAATTGAATGAAAGGAATTATTTTAGCGGGAGGGTCCGGGACGAGGCTTTATCCGATTACGATATCTGTAAGCAAGCAGCTTTTGCCGGTTTATGACAAGCCTATGATCTTTTATCCGTTATCGGTTTTGATGATGGCAGATATCAGGGAGATACTCATTATTACTACTCCCGGAGATAAAGAAGCTTTTCGGAACCTATTAGGTGATGGTTCGTCTATTGGTTGCAGGTTAGAATACGCCGTTCAGGAAGTGCCCAACGGATTGGCGGAGGCCTTTTTGATAGGGGAGGAATTTATAGGTGACGATAAAGTTGCGTTGATATTGGGAGATAATATTTTTTATGGCAACGGATTTGGGACGCTCTTGCGCAGCAAGACCGATATAGAAGGGGCCATGATTTTTGCGTATAGAGTAAAAGACCCGGAGCGATACGGAGTGGTGGAATTTGACCAGAACCACCGAGTGATTTCTATTGAAGAGAAGCCGGAGAAGCCTAAGAGTCGGTATGCTGTTCCGGGGTTGTATTTTTATGACCATACGGTTGTGGAAAAAGCCAAGAAAATCCGGCCTTCGGCACGAGGGGAGAAGGAGATTACGACTTTGAACCAGATGTACTTAGAAGAAGGTCGTTTGGAAGTAGCCGTGATGGAGCGGGGGATGAGTTGGTTTGATACGGGGACGGTAGATTCATTGGACGATGCTACGGAATTCATCCGAGTCATTCAAAATCGGCAAAACAGGATGATTGGTTGTTTGGAAGAGGTGGCCTATTACAGAAAGTTTATTACCTTACCGCAACTCATTAAGGCTTCGGAGCGTTATGCGAAGTCTAAGTATGGGGATTACCTTAGGAGTTTTATTAAGGAAGAGGAGGAGAAAGGGAGTTAGTCTCAGTCTACTCAGTTTGCAGTCTCAGTTTGCAGTTTTTTGAGAGATGTCTCGCTTCGCTCGACAGTTTCAAGTTTCAGGTTTTGAGTTTTTGGGGTAACAAATTGGGTGATTTGGGAAGCAACATTGTTGAAATGAGTTTTGCAAAATATTTATACCTTTGGGTATGCCAAATTTTCCGACCTCATTTTCCGAAAAACTGCAACAAAGGCAACAGAATTCGTCTTTGCGCAAGCTGCCACAAGGCAGTGGTTTGATTGATTTTTCGTCTAACGATTACTTAGGGTTAGCCAAGTCTGAGGTTATATTTGATAAGGTACATGAGTTTTTGGCAGGGCGAAACTTTTGTCAAAACGGGGCTACCGGCTCTCGACTATTGTCGGGGAATTTTGAGTTGTATGAAGAGGCGGAGCGGTATTTGGCAGCCTTTCATCAAGCCGAAGCGGCTTTGGTTTTCAACTCGGGTTACGATGCCAATTTGGGTTTTTTTGGGAGCCTGACCGATAGAGAGGCCGTGATACTTTATGATGAACTCTCTCATGCTTCGATTCGGGACGGCATTCGCCTATCGAGCGCTAAGGCATACAAATTCAAGCACAACGATTTGCAGGATTTGGGGCAGAAACTTCAGAGCTATCAAGGACACCATCGAGACGTATTTGTGGTTACTGAGAGTGTATTTTCTATGGATGGCGATTCGCCCGATATGGAAAAGCTCACCCGACTGTGCACTCAACACAAGGCCTTTTTGGTGATAGACGAGGCTCATGCTTTGGGTGTTTTTGGCGAAAAAGGAGAGGGGTTGGTGCAACATTTAGGTTTACACGATCAAGTTTTTGCCCGCATTATGACCTTCGGCAAGGCTTTGGGGTGTCACGGAGCCGCTATTATAGGGAGCACCCCACTCAAAGACTATCTCGTAAACTTTTCACGAAGTTTTATATATACGACAGCACTTTCGCCTCATAGTGTTGTGACGATACTACTAGCCTATCAGCATATGGAGCAAGCCCAAGCCGAAAGAGAAAAGCTGCAACGAAACATCAAGCTCTTTAACGAGCTTTTCCATACGACCGACGTTTCGTCGATTAAGAGCATATTGGTTTCGGGTAACGAAAACGTCAAGCAAAAAGCCCATTATTTACAGCAATCGGGTTATGACGTAAAGCCAATCATGAGTCCTACGGTTCCTGCAGGGAAAGAGCGACTTCGGTTTTGCCTGCACAGCTACAATACGGAAGAAGAAATCAGAGGAGTAGCTTCGAAGTTTTTTCGAACCGAATAAAGCTATATTAACTTAGGGTTAACTATCCATTAGTTACGCTTAGGGAGGCTATTTTTATGTAAAAGAAGTATCTTTGTGCTCCAAATCGTATTGTATGGAATCAAAAATCTACCCTATAGATCGAGTAACCCGCCCGATTCAGAAGTTTATTCAACAAGAAAAATCAGGAGGGATTGTGCTGGGAATCAGTGTAATTATAGCTTTAATTTTGGCGAATACTCCTTTGGCCGAAGGTTATTTTTCTTTTTTGAGTCAAAAGTTTGGATTTCAGTTCAACGGAGAGACTTACTTCAAGCTTAGTATCCTTCACTGGATCAACGACGGGCTTATGGCCATTTTCTTTTTTGTCGTAGGGTTGGAGCTCAAGCGGGAGATGGTAGGCGGAGAGTTGTCGAATCCCAGAAAAGCATTGCTGCCTATAGTTGCCGCCTTAGGAGGGATGTTGGTTCCTGCGTTGATTTATATTTCGCTTAATCCTACGGGAGAGCCCGGAAACGGTTGGGGAATCCCAATGGCGACCGACATTGCTTTTGCGCTAGGAGTGCTATACTTGCTGGGCAACCGTATTCCGCTGTCTATCAAAGTTTTTTTGATGGCTTTGGCTATCATAGACGACTTGGGAGCTGTGTTGGTTATTGCGCTATTTTATACTTCGGAAATATCGTTAATCAGTCTAGCCATAGGATTAGGATTGGTTTTGGTGATGTTTATCGCTAACCGCATGGGGGTTCGCAATGTAGTGTTTTATGCTATATTGGGTATTTTGGGAGTATGGGTAGCCTTTTTACTTTCGGGGGTTCATGCAACGATTGCTGCGGTGTTGGCGGCATTTACGATTCCGTCTGACGTTCGAATCAAAGAGAACACCTATGTGAAGAAAGTGCAGGACTATTTAGCACAGTTTAAAGCTGTTGACCCGAACGACAAAATCCCGACGCTGACGAACGAGCAGTTGCATATATTGGAAAACATACAAGAAGCCACGCATCAAGCCATGACTCCGCTACAGCGATTGGAGCATGCCATGCACCCGATGGTCACTTTCTTGATACTCCCGATTTTTGCCTTAGCCAATGCCGGTGTATCTCTTGCCATTGATCCGGAACATCTTTTTAGTACTCACGTAGCTTTGGGTGTAACACTAGGGCTTTTGGTTGGAAAAGTAGTCGGTATATTTGGATTCACATCACTTGCTGTCCGACTCAAAATAGCGCCCATGCCAAGCGGAATGACCGGTCGAAACCTTTTGGGGATTGCGTTTTTGGGTTCTATTGGTTTTACGATGTCGCTATTTATTACTTCATTGGCGTTCCAGACAGAAGACTATATGAATCAAGCCAAAATAGGAATCTTCACGGCCTCGATTATCGGAGGTATTTTGGGTTATTTGGTACTCAGCTTCGGAAAATCTTCTAAATAGAGACAGGCTTAATGTTGTCGTATATTAAATTTTTGCTGAAATCCACCAACCAACACGGTGTGCACTCTCCGTTTGTGTATGCTTTGGTAACCCGATGTTTTTACGACAAGAAGAGGTATGAGCCCTATGGCAACATGAACAAAAAACAGCGACTTCTCTATCGGTTGCTCAAGTATTTTCGACCACAATCTATATTGGAAGTGAGTGAAACCCCGACTTTGGATGTTTTTGGTTTAGCTCATCCGATTCATCGGGAGGTTCAATATTCGACTTATGATTTTGTGTATTTTGATAGACCTTCGCTTGAAGATTTTGAGAGGTTATTGTCTACTGTTGGCAATGACTCGATTTGGGTAATGGGCCGTATTTATGAGAGCGAAGTTACTCAGCAAATATGGCTGGCCATTAAAGGTAAAGAAGAGGTCAGCGTTACGGTAGATACCTTCGTATACGGCTTAGTTTTTTTTAGAAAAGAACAGCAAAAAGAGCATTTTACGATTAGGGTTTGATGATAAATTGGTGTTAAATAAGGTTTTTGGTAAAATAATTTTTTAAAATTTGTAACAATTAACTTTGTTACTCGTCTAAAAAACCAAAAACCATTTTCAACTATGACACGAGCCATTATTTATTTACTCACACTGCTTGCAGGGCTAGTTACAGCTCATGCGCAACAAACGAAAGGACAAGTTGTTGATGCCACTACCCGAGAGCCCATAGCGTATGCCAACATTAAGATTAACAATAAGGACAATACGGTAACCAATACCGAGGGGTACTTTACGATATCCGAGAAAGACGAAAATGCGGTATTAACGGTTTCGTTTTTGGGGTATCACGCCAGTGAGTTTACGGTAGCGCAGCTCAAAAGCAACCCTACGATTTATTTACAGGAAGGAGTATTTGAATTGGGGTCTGTGTTTGTATCTAACCAAAAGCCTAATGCAGACAGCATCATGGCGGTCGTGAGAGAGAATTTGTCTAAAAATTACGAATATGGTAGTGGTTATAAATACCGAATTTTTAGGCGTGAAACCACACAATTTAAGCCAAAAACCATGGAGGTTGACATAACGAAATCGACAGGTTTTACGAAAAAACAGCTGAAAGAGGCCAACGAAGAAATCAGAAATTTCACTTCAAACCTTATCAAATACCCACCCACATCTTATACGGATGTGCTTATGGATTATGCAGCCATATCTAAAAAAACAGAAGAAGGGAAGTCGAAATTAGTTACTAAAGGAAACGTCATTAAAGCCGTACGTTTGGCAGACGAAAGCCGCACGGCTTCGCTTGAAGAGCTGGAAGAATCTGCCTCGAAGTTATTTTTAAAACACATGGATACGACCAAGTTTTATCGTTTTAAAAGCGGATGGTTTGGTTCTCGCGACACACTATCGTTCAGTAAGGAATACAACGATAAGAAAGCAGAAAGACAGAAAAAGGAATTAGAGAGTAAAGGCGGAGCAATAAAAGTAGATGTAATAACCCAACTAGAGTCACAAAAATCAATGGTTTATAACATCTTACGGAGCAAGACTGCTTTTACTGTTAACAACGAGTTGGATTTCATCAAACAGCCCAAAAACTACGCCTATACGTTTGAAGGTGTATCGTTTATGGATGACGATATGGTGTATATCATTGGTTTTAAGCCCAGAAAAGGGAAGGCTAAATTCCAAGGAAAGCTTTATGTATCTGAGACCGATTTTGCGGTTGTAAGAGCAGATTACGAATTAGCCGAAGGCAAAAGGTTGGGAGGAATCAACCTAAAGTTGATTTTAGGCGTAAAGGTATTTGAGGACCACAGTAAAGGGACCTTTTTGTATCGCAAGAATCCTGAAACAGAGAAGTATTACTTGCAATATGCCTCTATAGAGGAAGGGCAGTATTTTTACCTCCACAGACCTATTAAATTTATCGAATTGGCTGATAAGGACCGTGAAGTAGTGGCTTTTGACATCAAAGTGGAAGGCAATACATTTGATAAAACAGAGTTCTTGAATATTTCTTCTGAGAAGATTACCGAATCAGAACTCGAGGCTATTAAAGAAAAGGACTTTGAATACCAAAAGCTTAGGAAGTATGACCCCAACATTTGGAAAGACTACAACGCTATCGAACCTTTGGAAGAGATGAAGCGCTTTCAGGTAATGGAATAACAGCCACAAGCCTTTAAGAGTCTATCCATCCGTCTTTGTCTTTGTCAAACGACAGGGTAATAAGCCTGCTGAAAAAGTCGCTGGCAGAGACAAGACCCTGAACCGTAAAGCCATCCTTAATCCAGTACTGATATTCGTAACGCATGGAGTGGGTGGTTTTGTCATAAGAAATCTTAGCCAAAGGAATTTCTATATTTAGCCGATTGGCCAGGGCCAGGGCTTGTTGTTCTGTAACTTTATCTTTTAAAGCATAATTGGTTTTGAACGTGATAAACTGCTTGTCGTAGTCCACATCTACTCTAAGCAAATAGATTTGCCTGATTTTGATATGGTCCGGTGCGGTTTCTTCGACTTTGACTTTGGCATTTTCGAAGAGGTTTTTCAAGTAGGACAAACTGGCTTGAGAAGGCTTTACGAGAGTCTGCCCGATAGACGAAAGTCCGAATAAGAGTATTCCAACTAAAATCGTTTTTCTGAGAAATAACAGTTTTTTCATAATTTCCGTTTTTAGTATGTTGATATACAAAGTTAAACAAAAATATTCACTAGGTTGTAGCAGAGGTTTTTGGAGAGGTATTGTAAATACTTTAGCCAAAACTGTCACGAAGGCTGAATATTTTTTAACTTTGCCAGACTATTGATTTCCATGAAATTTAAACCATACATTATGCAAGACATTATCAATCGATTTATAAGCTACGTTACAGTAGATACAGAATCAGATCCTAATTCGGACACCACTCCCTCGACAGCCAAGCAGTGGGATTTAGCGAACAAGCTTGTTGAAGAATTAAAAAGCATTGGTCTAGAAGATGTAAGTATAGACGAAAATGCGTATATCATGGCCACACTTCCGAGCAATGTGGATTATGAGGTTCCTACCATCGGGTTCATTGCTCACTTTGATACGACTCCTGACTTTACGGGAGCGAACGTAAAGCCACAAATCATTGAGAACTACGACGGAAAAGACATCGTTTTGAACAAAGAGCAAAACATCGTTCTTTCGCCGGATTATTTTGAAGATTTGTTGATGTATAAAGGGCAAACTCTTATTACTACAGACGGAACTACCCTACTTGGAGCTGATGACAAGGCCGGAATAACCGAGATTGTTACGGCTATGGAATATTTGGTAAAAAACCCGGATATCAAACACGGGAAAATCAGAATCGGATTCACTCCGGATGAGGAGATCGGTCGCGGGGCACACAAATTTGACGTAGAGAAATTTGGAGCCGATTGGGCTTATACGATGGATGGCAGCCAAATTGGGGAGTTGGAATACGAAAACTTTAATGCTGCGGGTGTGAAAGTGACCATTCAGGGAAAAAGTGTTCACCCGGGTTATGCCAAAGGCAAAATGATCAACTCTCTTTTGATTGCCAACAAATTCATTTCGAAATTACCTAAACACGAAGTTCCTGAAAAAACCAAGGGTTATGAAGGGTTCTTCCACGTAAGTAACATTAAAGGGAGTATAGAAGAGACCGAAATAGGTCTTATCATACGTGACCACAGCCGTAAGAAATTCGAAAAGCGCAAAAAACTAGTTGAGAAAATCGTAAAGAAAATCAACAAGAAATATGCAGAGAAATTTGGCGGGGATATCATCACTGCTGAGATTAAAGACCAATACTACAATATGAGAGAAAAGGTAGAGCCTGTATTCCATATCGTAGAGATTGCGGAGCAAGCGATGAAGGAGTTGGGGATCACCCCAATCATCAAGCCTATCAGAGGGGGGACAGACGGTTCTCAACTTTCGTACATGGGGTTGCCTTGTCCGAATATCTTTGCCGGAGGGCACAACTTCCACGGGAAATACGAGTATGTTCCGGTAGAAAGTATGCAAAAAGCAACGGAGGTCATCATCAGAATAGCCGAACTCACTGCTCAGAAATATAAATCATAAACGTATATTCATTTTGATAAGAGAGCCCATTCCGGCAAGGAGTGGGCTTTTTTCTTTCAGCCACAAAGCATTGATACGATTTTATTGTTATATTTGAGAAAGTTGTGCTTAATTTCTTAAAACTTATATATGAATCTAAAATCAAACGAACCTTTTTGGCTGGTAAAGAACGGACTCATCAATGCCTATCCTTCGCTTAGGGAGGACACGAGCTGTGATGTTTTGGTAGTTGGAGGAGGCATTACCGGAAGTCTTGTGGCTCATCAATGTGTAGAGGACGGTTATCAAGTAGTGCTCATAGACAAACGGGAAATTGCTAACGGGAGCACTTCGGCCACGACCTCTATGTTGCAGTATGAGATTGACGTTCCTCTTTATGAACTTATCGAAATGATTGGGGAGGAAGGAGCGGTAGCCAGCTATCGAGCTTGTGCTGATGCTATCGACAAATTGGATGAGATTTGTAGGCAAATTAAATCGAAATCGGGTTTCAAGAAAAAAGATTCGCTCTATTTTGCGGCTTATAAGAAGGATGTAGGTTGGCTCAAGAAGGAATATGAAGCCCGTAAAAGGGCCGGCTTTCACGTAAAGTGGCTAGAGCCCGACCAGATTTATCAAAAATATGACCTTGAGCATTCGCAAGGCGGAATCCTCTCGGACCAAGGAGCCAGTGTGGATGCCTTTCGGTTATCTCATGATATATTAGCCTATAATATCAAAAGAGGACTTCGGGTATATGACAAGACGGAGTTGGCACGAGTAAAGTATCACAGCCGATCTTGTGAGGCGATTATGCACACGGGATCAACCCTCAAAGCCAAGAAGATAGTGTATTGTGTAGGTTATGAGAGTGCTTTGATGATACGAGAGTCGTTTGTGGATTTGATTAGCACCTATGCGATAGTGTCTGAAATTAAGCCGAAGCTATCGAGAAAGCATACAGAAGTTTTGATTTGGAACACCACAGCGCCCTATATCTATCTTCGCACGACCGACGATGGCAGGTATTTGATTGGTGGAGAGGATGAGCCATTTCGCAACCCTATAAAAAGAGATAAACTTATCTCAAAGAAGGAAGAGCGCTTATTAAAAGTGTTTGAAAAGCACTTTCCCGGAGAGGCGTTTCACTTAGATTTTTCGTGGGCCGGTACTTTTGGCGAAACCAAAGACGGCTTGCCCTATATTGGTCCACATCCGGACTTTGAGCACAGTTATTTTGTTCTCGGGTTTGGTGGCAACGGCATCACCTTCTCGGTAACGGGTATGGAAATGACATCTGCTTGGCTTAAAGGCAAAAAACATCCGTTAGACCGATGGTTTCGATTTGGCAGGTAGCAAGACAAAAGCCCACACCTTAAGGTGTGGGCTTTCTTCAAAAAAAAAAGTAAATGTGCATCCAAAAAACTATTTGTTGAGTTCGTTGTAAATTTGTTGGGCTTCGGCTAAATGCTTTTTTAGAGTTACCAATTTTTTGGATGCCCATGTACGCATTTCCTCATTTTGTCCATTTTTTACCTCGTCTTCGAAAAGGGTAATGGCTCTTTGATGGTCATCTATCATTTGTTTCATAAACGCACGGTCAAATTCGGCTCCGGATTTATCTTTCAAGACTTTATGGTTGTTTTTGCCGGTTGCCGGAAGGGTTGGCCAAGTCATGTTGTTTTCTTTGGTCCAGCTTCTGAGTTCTTCGTTGGCTTTGGTGTGATCTTTCACCATCATTTGGCTGAATTCTTTCACTCGGGGTGAGGTTGCTTTTTCTTTTCCTAGTTTTTCCATTTCGACCTCTGTCACGCCGGCTTCGGCAGCAGCTGTGGCAAAGGTTTGATCGAGCATTTTTGCGGCTTTGGCGGAGTTTCTGTTTGGTTCTTGAGCTGATAAGTTGCCAATAGATATGCTGCATATCAATATGGCCATAAACATATTTTTCATAAGAATAAATTATTAAGGTTAAACATTTATACAGCCTTATTTTCTAAAACCATACCAAGCTGATAAGGTGGCTGGTACAGAAGTTGCTCTTTATGAAGACTAAAAACAACTCTTTTCGCCAAGGGATAATCCCGAAGACTTCTACGGAAGGAAAGTGGGTATGGTGAAAGTAGGACATATAGGGTCGGTCTGTATATTGAGGAACCAGCATCAGCTGGTAATCGTGAATCCAGACAAAATCGGTTTTGCCAGTGTATCTGCAGATGGTTTCGGCAAATTTGATATTTACTTGTTTGTAGGTCTCCCAGTACAGTTGTTCCATGACGCAATGACCGGGGTGGTAGTGAAATAATGGCCATAGAATGGAATTCGAAAATCCGTTGTAGTAATCGTTGTGTTCTTGTTCTGTCAAGAAAACGGGAATACAACGCAGGGGTTCGAGCAATTGAGTAATTTGTTCTTCTTCCTCTTTGTTTTGAGGGATAATTCCGGGCCAGCCTATCCATCGGCTATCTTGTTGTTGGAAAACGCTTTGTAAAGCGGTGGCAAGGCCACCGCTACTAGGTTTGATTGAAAAACCATCTTCTGTCTTCACTATAGTCACCGGTAAACGATTGGAAACGATAAAAATATTTTTTGGTATCATACTATTAGATTTGGGTTAATAAAAATGCTAAAGACGTAAAACCGTAAAAGGGACCTCATCACATTCATGGGTTGAATTTGATTTTTCGGAGTCATAAAGCCATAGGGCATTATTTTTTGTCTTTTTTATTGATTTCTGTGTTCATGCCGTCGGCATTAGAGCCTTTGTAACGCTCTTGGTCTTGTTTGGTTTGGTGTTCTTTATCCTTTTCCGGGGTTGTTCGTTTGGCGTTTTCAGCAGGGTTATTGTTCCCTTCTTTGATAGCCGAACCTCCTGCTCCGGAATTGGTTTGATTGGCCTGATTCACATCTTTTCCTTTGATGTGTGTAGGGCTGGTGTTTTTGTTGCGATTGTCGTGTTCTTTATTAGTGTCTTTGCGTTCCATAATTTTAAATGTTTAAGTTCATATCATTTTTTGGGCACTACGCCCGGTTAGGTGTAGTCAACTTCCTTGCCGCCTTATCGGAATGCTGCCGGTTCACAAAGCGGATTTTAGGATAATCTGCCTTTAAAAATTCATTAAACGAAAGAAGAAAAACTACTTTAAGGCATGCTGATATTGCTTGTTTAGTGGTTGAAACAGAGGTTTTACATGTTTTTTGTGAAAGGGGCAAAAAGCTTTAGGAAGAGCATTGAAAAAAGAAAGGAGATTTTAACGATTACGGCTTTTCCGGTCTTTGACGGATGGGGTGCGAATTACACAGAAGGATCCATTAAGGTCACACTACTGATGAGATGGGGTTGCTAAAATCAGGTTTTGTTGATAAGGTATGGTAATTGGGATAGAATAGGTATGGAGCCGGAGATCATTCAATTATCGGAAACATTTCCGTCTTGGCTTTGGAACTTGCTGCTGGTAGTGGTTTCGATGCTGAGCGGATTTCTTGTGAAATATTTGCTCATTCCTCTAGTTCGCAAATCAGCTACTAATCCTGATTCGTATTCTGTATTTCGGTCTTTCGTCAGGCGATTTAATAAAGTGTTGAGTGTGTTTATTCCGCTTGTCGTCTTCAACAGTTTGTTGCCTTTGACCCAATTCAGTCCTTCGACCTATATGCTTTTGAGCAAGGCGATGGAGGTAGTACTGATTGGTTGTATTGCTTTGATTTTGATAAAGGGGATTAATGTGCTGGAAGATTATCTGTATCATCGGTTTGACATTCAGAAAGCCAACAATTTAAAAGAGCGGAAAATACGGACACAGA
>Ga0209075_1002310_pt1 | contig 16924 bp, 14 predicted proteins | sample Stecom2011_FD_187523 | JGI IMG/M metagenome (GOLD analysis project Ga0209075, IMG submission 187523) | Agricultural soil microbial communities from Utah to study Nitrogen management - Steer compost 2011 (SPAdes) (version 2) | ecosystem: Environmental > Terrestrial > Soil > Agricultural land...
GCCTGGCCTGTGGCCGGATGCACGGCCGCCGGGCGGCGGAGATTATGGCCGAAAGCGGCTATCCGCAGGAAGAATGCGAGCGGGTAGAGACGATCATCACCAAGCGCAAGCTTCGGGAAGACGAAGACACCCAGCTGCTGGAAGATGTGGCCTGCATGGTGTTTCTGGAGCGCTATTTTGCGCAGTTCTTTGAAGATAATCCCGATTACGATAAAGAAAAATGGCTGCGCATTGTGCGCCGGACCTGGGGCAAAATGACGCCCCGTGGCCACAGTGCGGCCCTGAAGCTGGCCGAAGGTATGCCCGCCCATCTGTTGGCTTTGCTGCAGGAGGCGCTTTCTGCGCCTGCCGAGTGAGCCCTGACACTTGAGCTACCGCCCTCTGTTGCATATGATATGCATTATCATTTGTCAATGGATGGCAAACCATGGCAACACTGGCCAACCGAAACCCGAAAATCCTGATTGTCGAAGACGACCAATCTCTCAGTGATCAGCTGTCCGGATTACTGGCCTCCCGGGGCTATCACGTGGTACAGCGTTATGAGGGGGATCAGGCACTGATCACCGCCATGGGGCAGCGGCTGGACCTGATTCTTCTGGATGTGCTGCTGCCGCGCATGAACGGCTTCGAATTCCTGGAGAAGCTCCGTAAAACCCGCCAGACCCCGGTCATGATGCTGACTGCCTGTGGTGCCGAGCAAGAGCGCATTATGGGGTATCAGCAGGGGGCCGATGACTACGTGCCAAAGCCCTTCAGTTTTACCGAATTGCTGCTGCGAATCGAGGCGTTGCTGCGGCGTACCCTGGGCGAAAGCGATCAACGTGCAGACCCTGCGACACTGTCTGCCGGTGAGTTGAAGCTTGACCGCCACGCCATGACCGTCAGCGTTCAGGGTAATCCGGTCGCCCTGACTCCGATCCAGTTTCGCCTGCTCTGGATTCTGGTGTTGCACCAGAGCGAACCCTTGAGCAAACCCTATCTCTACCAGGTGGTGCTGGAGAAGGAATTCAGTCGCTATGACCGAAGTCTGGACATGCACCTGAGCCGGGTACGTCGCAAGCTGATGGAGGCAGGTGTTGCCGGTGACCGTCTCCAGACGGTGCACGGCAAGGGGTATTGCTTCCAGTGAATCGTCGTTTGTGGTGGAAGCTGTCAGGCACCCTGGCGCTGGGAACCCTGGTGTTGTTCTGGGTGATTTCCTTTCTGGGGATGACCACCGAACAGCAGATGAGTTTTATTGCCCGCAAGCATCAGGAGACGCTGAAAGACTGGGGACACACAGCAGAGCGTCTGTATCTGGCCGGTGACGAACAGGCCCTTGCCCGCTGGCTGGAGCAACTGCAACGTGAGGAAAACACCTGGGCCGCTGTGGTTCAGTCTGAGATACAGCCGTTAGCCGGAAGTGAACTGTCGCCACAGTTTGAGGAGGGCTTTCGGCTTGGGCGCAACGTGGAATGGAAGATCCATCTGTATTTCACTGAAAACCCGATCATGGATCTTACCTTCGCCGATGGCCATACCCATTTCCTGATTACCCTGCCCCAGCGCATGCGGCCGGGCGCCTACCTGCCGGAGGCGCGGCTGTTCCTGAAGGCCGCCTTGCCGCTGGCGGTGTTACTGGCATTGTGTCTGGTGATCTACCGGCACCTGATGAATCCCGTTCGCCAGCTGGAACTGGCAACCCGCCAGTTCAGCGAGGGCAATCTGGGAGCCCGGGCCCGGGCTCTGCTGGGTAACAGGAACGACGAGCTGACCGCGCTGGCAGCGACCTTTGACCGGATGGCTGAGCGAATTGGCGATCTGATCCAGTCCCAGCGCCGGTTGATCTCCGATCTCTCCCATGAGCTGCGAACGCCCTTGACCCGGATTGATATGGCCATCAGTTGCGTAGAGGAAGGGATTGATACCCAGCATTTCCTGCCCCGGATACGACGGGAGTGTGATCTGATGCGCGCCCTGGTGGAGGACACCCTGACCCTGGCCTGGCTGGAAAACGAGCAGCCGCAGCTGAACCAGGAGGATCTGGATCTGACCGATCTGGTGGATACTATTGTGGAGGATGCCCGTTATGAGTACCCGGAACATCAAATCAGGACCGTGCTCCCGGAACAGGCTGCGATACGGGGCACCAGTCATCGGGCGCTGGCCCAGGCCATAGAAAATGTGGTCCGTAATGCCTGCAAGTATACCCCGGCCGGTGGCACGGTGATGATACGGCTACAGCATGAAGGTAGTGGATACCAGCTCTCGGTAGAGGATGACGGGCCGGGTGTTCCTGCCGAGCAACTGGAGGCCATCTTCCGGCCCTTTTTCCGGGCCACCCGGATTCGGGAAAGTGTGCCGTCCGGCCATGGCCTGGGGCTGGCGTTGGCAAGCCGGCATCTGGAAGCCATAGGTGGACGCATACGGGCCTGCAATCTGGTGGATGGCGGTCTGGCCATGCATTTGTGGTTGCCTGCGGCCCGGATGTAACAAATGTAAAACTGGTTCACTTCACGACACAAGTTATCGAGAATGCACTCCAAATACGAATCATTTTCATAATGGAGCGCGGTCGTGATGGCAAATTCCTACCCGGTGAAACAGCCGAAAATCTTTCGTCGAAATGCTCTTTGGCTGGCGCTGATGGCGACGCCGCTGGCTCATGCCGAGCCGGTTTCTCTGGATCCCATTCAGGTAACGGCAGACCGTGAGGCGGAAGCCGACACCGTGGTAGATGCCGAGACCATAGAGCGTTTCCAGGCGGATGATCTGGAAGACGTCTTTGCGGGCCAGCCAGATGTGAGCGTTGGCGGTTCCAACAGCATTGCCCAGAAAGTTTATGTCCGGGGCTTTGAAGACCCGCTCTTGAACGTATCCGTGGATGGCGCCACCCAGGCCGGAGCACTGTTCCATCACTCCGGTCGGCTGTCGGTGGAGCCGGAGCTGCTCAAGCAGGTTGAGGTCAACGCCGGGGCGGGCCGAGCCACTGACGGGGCTGGCGCTCTGGGTGGCTCAATCCGCTTTGTCACCAAGGATCCCGAAGACATGTTGCGGCCAGGCGAAAACGCCGGGGCCCTGGTTAAACTCGGTTCTTTCTCCAATACCGATGGCTACAAAGCCAGTGGTACCGCCTTTGGCCGGCTGAGCGATAACTGGAGTACCCTGGTGTCCGTCAGCCAGAGTGACCACGAGCCCTTCAAGGATGGCAGTGGCGACCGTATTGCCGGCAGTGATGCCCGTCAGCAGCTCGGTTTTGCCAAACTGGTGGGCCAGTTGCCGGCTGATCAGACCCTGAAGCTCAGTCACGAGGTGCGCACCGATGAGGGGGAGCGGCCCCAGCGCCCACAATGGATTGTCAGTGGTTTCAATCGCCTTTACGACCTGGATGGCCGCCGGGACACCACCACCCTGAATTACGGATACGCACCCGCAGGCAATGCCCTGGTAGATCTTGAGGCAACCGTTTACCACACCGAGTCAGACATCGAGCAGAACGTTGAGGATCGCTGGGGGCGTTATTTCGGGTTTAGCCGGAACATCGGCGGCGACCTTCGCAACACCAGTCGTTTTGGCGAGCACAGCCTGACCTACGGTGTCGATTATCGGGAGGACAAGGTGAACGCCGGGTATCAGGAGGATAAAAGAGCCGAACAACAGACCGGTGAAGTACTGGGTGTGTACCTGCAGGGCGATCTATGGCTCACCAGCCGCCTGCTGTTCAGTGCCGGTGCCCGTTATGACGACTACCGGCTCAAGGACAACAACGACCAGCGCTTCAGTGAAGACGAGGTCAGCCCGAATGCCAACCTGGCCTGGGAAGTGGTGGACGGCCTCACCCTGAAAGCTGGTTATGCCGAGGCCTTTCGCGGGCCAACCACTCAGGATTCGTTCAAGCTGGAAGGCTCTGAAAACGATCCGGATCTGGAAGGAGAAAAAGCCCGGAATACCGAAGTCGGTTTTGATTACCGCTACGACAACTTCCGACTGTCGGCCGAGGTGTACCGTTCTGAAATCAAGGATGCCATTGCCGATCCATTGTTGCCGTTCCGGGAATCCATCTACAAGAACATTGGTGATCTCGAGTCTGACGGCTACCTGATCTCGGCCGGCTATCAGTGGCAGGCACTTTCCGCCGGGCTCAGTTTCCACAGCAACGATGCCGAAGTGGATGGTCAGCCGTTGACGGTGTACGAGCACAATTTGCTGGGTAACACCATGGGAGATACCTGGGTTGCCGATCTGGCGTACCGCTGGGATCGAAACCTGGAGTTTGGCTGGCAGGGCCGTTTTGTTCAGGGTATCGATAATCTGGACACCTCGGTTGGCAGCATCGACAAGCCTGGATACGGCGTGCACGACCTGTTTCTGCATTGGCTGCCCACCGGCAATGAGGATCTGCGCCTGAGCCTGACCATCAAGAACGTCGGCGACAAGCAGTACCTGGATCATGCCAGCAATGCGGATTACCAGCACATTGAGGACTATGAGGGAATCGTTGGCATGCCGGAGCCGGGGCGGGACATCCGTGTTGGCCTGGCCATGCGGTTCTGAGGTCCGTGATGTTGCGTTACCAAATCACAGCCGCCCTGATGGGCGGCGTTTTCTGTCTGCTGGCTGAGCTCTCCCTGGCAGCGGACACGGTAACGGATCTGGCGGGGCGGACGGTAAAGGTGCCGGACCGTATCGAGCGAGTGATCCTGGGCGAGAGTCGCTACATTCCCGCGCTTGCCATACTGGAGGGAGAGCGCCTGCCCGACCGTCTTGCCGGGCTGTTGCCGGATTTCGAAATGACGGATCCGGGGGGCTATGCCCAGTATCTGAAAGCGTTTCCCTCGCTCGCGGATATTCCTCGGGTGGGGCATACCTCGGCTGACAGTTTCAGTCTGGAGAGTGTGCTTGCCATGGGGGCAGACCTGGCCATCTTCAGTCTCGAAGGCCACGGCCCCGGTGCCCATAACCGTGCCCTGATTGACAGCCTGCAGAGAGCGGGCGTGGCGGTGGTGTTTATCGATTTTCGCCAGGACCCGCTGGTCAATACCCCCAGGAGCATGGCTGTTTTGGGTGAGATTCTCGGGCGTCAGGATGAGGCTGAGGTCTTCAACCGGTTCTACCAGCAGGAACTGGCCCGGGTCACCGACGTGGTGGAAGGTATTCCGCGAGGCGACTGGCCCAGCGTGTTCCTGCACAGTCGTCTGGGCCGGCATGACAGCTGTTGTGAAACCATGGTCGAGGGCATGATGGGGCACTTCATCAAGGCTGCTGGCGGTATAAATGTGGCACAAGGTCGGGTTCCCGGGGTCAGTGGTGTGCTCAATCTGGAATATCTGATCAGTGAGCCGCCACAGCGTTACGTAGCCACGGCCATTGGCTCCCGACGGTATCAGGCGTCCGATACCGACAATGCTTACGTGATGCTCGGGGCCGGTATTGATGAGCAGATGGCCAGGGCATCGCTTGTCCGGGCCACCGACCGCCCGGGACTGCGGGCGGTTAAACCCATCCGAGAGGGTCGGGCCATGGCCATCTGGCACCACTTCTACAATACGCCCATGAACGTGGTGGCGGTCCAGGCTCTGGCCCGGTGGTTTCACCCGGAGGCGTTTGGCGAGCTGAACCCGAACGCGACCCTGGCGGAATTCTACCGGCGTTTCCAGCCAGTGCCGCTCGACGGAGTCTATTGGGTGACAGCCGGGGAGGCCCAGAAATGACGCCAGTGCAGTATAGGCAAGATGCTGGGCTGAAATTGTCTACCACCAGAGTGTCCTCGCTAGCCGATGACTATCGGCGTTTTGTCTGGCGCCGGGTGTTGTGCCTGGGAGGGCTGACCCTCGCGGCGTTGACGGCACTGCTGGTGGACATTGCCAGCGGGCCGTCGATGCTGGGGTTGCTGGATGTGTTCAGAGGGCTACTCAACCCTGAGGGTATCGATGCAGGCACCCGGGTGATTATTCAGGACATCCGGCTGCCCTACGCGTTGATGGCGGTGGTGGTGGGCGCCTGCCTGGGCCTGGCCGGGGCCGAGATGCAGACCGTACTGAACAACCCTCTGGCCAGCCCGTTTACCCTGGGCGTCGGCGCGGCTGCCACCCTGGGGGCGTCGCTGGTGATCGCCTTCAATATCTCGGTATTGGGGCTGGCGGCTCATGTGCTGTTGCCTCTATCTGCGTTTGTGTTCGCCGCGGCCGCCTCGCTGCTGATTCTGGTATTGTCACGCACTCTGGGGGCCTCGGTGCATGCGGTGGTGCTGTTTGGTATTGCCCTGTTATTCGGCATCAACGCAGTGGTGGGCCTGATCCAGTTCATGGCCGACGCCGAGTCGGTTCAGCAGATTGTGTTCTGGACCATGGGTAGCCTGGCTCGGGCCAGTCTGGACAAAGTGGCCATTGTCGCCCTGGTGCTTGCGCTGTGCCTGCCGTTTTCCCTTCGTAATGCCTGGGCCATGACCCTGTTGCGCAGTGGTGAGGAGCAGGCCCGCAGTCTGGGTATCCGGGTGGAGCGCATGCGCCTGGTGGTACTGATGCGGGTCAGCCTGTTGACCGCGGCGGCCATGTGTTTCGTTGGGGAAATCGGGTTTATCGGCCTGGTGGCGCCCCACATCGCCCGTTTGATGCTGGGTGAAGATCATCGCTTTCTGTTGCCGGGCAGCGCCCTGGCCGGGGCCGTTCTGCTGTCGTTGTCATCCATCGCCAGCAAGTTACTGGTGCCGGGCGTGGTATTGCCGGTGGGGATTGTGACCGCCCTGGTGGGTATCCCACTGTTCATCACCCTGATCATCGGCCGCAGCAGGAGGGCCGCATTGTGACCCTGAAACTGCAATCCGTGACCGCCGGCTACCGGAACCGATCCGTCTTCACCGGACTTACCCTGCCCGAGATACCGGCGGGCTCTCTGGTGGCGGTGGTTGGGCCCAATGCCGTGGGTAAGTCCACACTGCTGAAATCCATCGCCGGTCTGCTGCCGATTGCCGGCACCATGACCTTTGCCGGGGAGAATCTGGCGGCGATTACTGCCCACCAGCGCATTCGTCGTGTCGGCTACCTGCCCCAACCTCTGCCCCAGGCCATTCCCCTGGTGGCCTACGAAACTGTGTTCAGCGCCTGCCGCTCTGCCCGCGGCGACTGGTCCCGGGAAGAGACCGAGCTGGCGATCGAAGAGATTTTCGACACCCTGGGTATTCGGCAACTGGCGCTTCGGCGACTGTCGGAAATGTCTGGTGGTCAGCGCCAGATGGTAGGGCTGGCTCAAGTACTGGTACGCCAGACGCCATTGATGCTGCTGGATGAGCCTACCAGCGCCCTGGATCTGCACTGGCAGCTCAACGTACTCAATGCGGTGCGTGACGCCACCAGCCGGACCGGCTCGATTGCCCTGGTGGCCAGCCATGATCTCAATCTGGCCCTGCGCTATTGCGACCAGGTTCTGGTGTTGTCTCCCGGCGGCCAGGCGGTGCTGGGCTCACCGGCACAGGTACTGACGCCGGAGCTGCTGGCCAAAACCTATGGTATCGAGGCCCGCATTGAACAATGCTCCCGGGGGCATCCCATCGTGCTGGCGGATCGTCCGCTGTCCGCCAGTGTTAATTGACCCACTGATGTCGAGGAAACTGCCATGCCAACCATGAACGCCCAAGTGGCCAGCACCGATCCCGGTCGCCTGATCAATCGCCTGTGCAAACACTTTCGCCACAAGATTGAGGCTGAGTGGACCGAGACCGATGGCAGGCTGGCTTTCTCCATCGGTGAATGCCGGCTCGACGCAGCAGACGGTAAGTTGCTTATGCGGTGCCAGTCACCCACCGAGACGGAGCTGGAGGAGCTGGGCCAGGTGGTGGCTTCCCACCTCATCCGCTTTGCCGGCGATGAGGTGGATGAGGTTCACTGGCAGGCGGCCAACACCTGAGATTGCGCGCGGTTCTCGCGAACGTTTTGCCGCAACTGGTGAAGATCGCTACATAGCACCCGGTAGCTGTCCGGGCCGAACCACTCCAGGGAAATGTCCAGCGGGGCCGGATGGGTTTGTGACTGCTGCCAGCCGGCCAGGGTGTCCAGTAGCGGACGGTAGTCACAGGCACCGTCCATTACTGGCACCATTCCCTGCCGGGAACCGGCCGGTGAGTAGACATTGGCCGGGGCAAACACGCCGAGCTGATCCCGATGACGGATATTCTTGAAATGAAAATGTCTGACCCAGGGCGCCATTTGTTGCAGCGCCAGCTTTGGGTCTGCTCCGGCTTCCCAGACATGCAAGACGTCGAAGTTGATACCCAGGGCCGGGTGATCCACGTCGGTTAGCAACGTCAGCGTGGAGTCGACCGTATCGGCCAGGGTGCCGGGGTGTGTTTCCACCACCAGGGTCAGGCCTTCATCTGCGACGCAACGGGTCAGCGTCTGCAGACGTCGGGTCTGGGCCTGGCGCTGTCTCTGGTCGAGCTCGGCGCTGCCCTGATGGCCGGCAAACGTTCGCAGTTTGGGGGCCTGCCAGTGTCGGGCCAGCCGGCAGAGTTCGCGGGTGTAGTGGATAGCCTCCTGCTCGCTACCGTCTAGCGGCAGGTAGTCGCTGACCATGGGAATGGCCAGTCCCTGGCTTTGCAGCCAGCGGCCATCCAGTCCGGGCTGCTGTAACAGGTGCCGGGCATGCACGCCCCAGAGTTCAATACCGTCAAAGCCGGTGGCGCCAGCCCAGGTAGCGAGTTCCGGTAACGACACCAACTGGTGGCGGAACGAGATGGTGCACAGGTGGAAGCGAATCATGGTGATACCTCCAGGGCGGACGTGCGGATGTTGACCGTGAGGTCGGGGTGTTGCTGCTGCCATTCTGCAAACAGGCCCTGCAGGCTGTCCTTGATGGCGAACTCTCGCTGATCCTGCTCGTCCAGCAACTGCTCGACCCCGGACAGCAGGGCAGCGTTACCGGACATCACCAGTTTCAGCGCCCGGTACTGGATCTGGGTGTAGGTTTTTACCAGCCGGTCAATGTCCTCGCACAGCGCTTCGAACCACGGATCGCCCTCGGCGGTGCGGCCCTGATCCTCCAGCAGCCAGGCAAAGGCGTGCTCGTAGGCGTACTTGCGAATCGCCATCACTGGAATCTCCCGGAATGCCCGGGGCAGGTTTGCCAGTGGTTGCCTGGCATCAGGACCGATATGGGCGTGCAGAATCTGCCGCAAGGCATCGGTAAACGGATTGGTCTCCGCTTTCATGCACTGGGCGAAATACGCGGCTACTGTCTCCGCGGGCGTATGCCGGATGTCCAGGCCATCGAAACAGAAGCCACCGGCAGCGGCCGGGGAGCGAACCGATTCCAGAATCCGGTCTTTGGGCAGCACACCCTCCCAGCGAAAATCCGGGTCCGACATGAACCACTGCTCCGGATCTTCCGTGGCTTCCAACATCACGTAGTGGGGAAACGGGTTCTGGTGGAATTTGTTTTCCCGTTCTGGAAGTCGGTAAAGGTCCAGCATGACCATGACCTGACGATCGGAAGGGCGCGTTTCCACCAGTTCAATCAGCCGGTCGATGTTGGCCTCTTTCGATTGCTGGTGGTTGTACCAGGGCTCAATGGTGACGCCGTACAGCAGCCGGTACCATTCGCGGAACTGGTCGTGGCGGGTATGGGGCGAGTGGTAAGACAGAACCTGCTCCTCACTGACCGAAAAGTCCGCATCCCAGACCCCGAAGTAGAAGGGGCGGTGGTCCACACCCGGTGTGCGTTTGATGATTTCGCAGACACAACTGACAAAACAGTGCACTTTGATCACGGGGCAACCTCCGTGTTGCCTGTGGCGACCAATAACGCTTCCAGGTCCTCAACGGTCTCGAGCTGATGGGTCAGCAGCGCTTCTTCGGGTATATGCAGGCCGTGCTCCAGTTCCAGGTGCACGATCAGTTGCAACAGCATAATCGAGTCAATCGCCAGATCGGCGTTGAGGCGGGCCTTGGCCGAAAACACCGATAGCCGGGCGTCAGGTAGATGGCTTCGAATCACCGTTTCAATGGCGCTTCGGGTCGGGTTGGTTTTGCTCATGCCAGGACCTCCCCCTGGCCCTTGTCAGCCAGGGATTCGCTCAACCGCCGGCGGCTGACTTTGCCATTCGGGAGCCGGCTGATGCTTTCCACCTGTTCGATCAGTGACGGCACCTGGTGCGGTGACAGTCGGTCGCGGCTCCATTGTCGAAGCTGGTCGGTGTCGATGTCTGAATCCGCCACGAAACGCAGGCAAACCCGTTCACCGGCAAAGGCATCGGGTTGCTTGAAAGCCACCACCTCGCGAATTCCTGGGTAGCCAAGGAACACGTCTTCCACCGCACCCGGGTAGACGTTAATGCCGGCGACATTAATGGTGTCATCGGTGCGGGCCAGGAAGTACAGCTGGCCCCGGTGGTCGACATAGCCCAGATCCTTACTGTGAATGCGCTGTCCGGTGGCTTTTACCGTGATCAGGATTTCATCCGGTTGCCCGGCGGAGGCACCGGCTTGAACCGACAGGTGAGGCAGCGGGTAGCCCAGCAGGCCCGGTTCGGTCACGTCCGCGCTCACAGCCACGCAGCCGGCTTCGGAGCATCCATACTGCTGGCACAGCCGCAGACAGCGGTCCCTAAGCTGAGTCAGCACCGGCGCGGGTAAAGGAGCCCCGGAAAGCATGACAGCATGCAGCATTTCCTGTTCCGGCAGCATCCTCATCAGCAGGCTAATCAGGGTGGGTGAGGCATAGAGCAGGTGCTCAGGCACCGCACGCAGCCGGGCGATAATGAATCGTGGGTTCAGATTGGTGACCACATGGGGTGCGATGCCCCGCTCCCGGGCAGCCAGCACACCACAGATCAGACCGTAGGAGTGGGTGACCGGACAGGCGACCACCGGCGTTAAGGCCTGGGCCTCAGTAAAATGGGCAACATAGGCGGCCAGTTCCCGGTCTATGTCGCGCCAGGGCCGGGGGATGGTCTTGGCCTTACCCGTGGTGCCGGAGCTGAGCTGAATCAGCTCACCACCCTCGGCCGAAGCCGTCCGTGTCACCCCGCCAAGAGTTTCCGGCGTTACCTCCTGCAGTTGCTCGCCGAACAGCAGGTAGCTGCAGCCGGTGTCCTCGGCCAGGGCTTTGGCAGCAGGGTAGGGTGTGCCGGGGTGAATGGGCAGTACGCTGGCGCCAAGGGGCTTCAGCCAGAGGCACAGGGCCAGCCAGTGGGCGGTGTCCTGCAGGCAGACCGCAAATCGGCAACCGGCCGGCTCCTGAAATTCAGGGCGCTCCTCCAGGCACTGGACTATCTGGTCGCAGTCCGGTTGCGTGTAAGGCATGTTGTCGACATAGAACAAAGGTGCAGTCACGGTAACCTCTTGTGATGGTGATCAATGAAGGGCATCAGGGTGTCGTTGGGGCCCGGGGTCAGGGGATTAGGCACCCGGTGACGGGGCTGCTCGCTGTCTGGCTGAAGTTTGCCGCGCAGCAGCGACTCGGTGAGCGAGTTGGGTTGATCCCACCCCAGCCGACCCAGGCGGGACCTCTGCTCCGGGTGTTGTCGTGCGTAGTTGGTCAGGATTGTCCGGACTCGATCCCAGAACCGCGCCTCGTTCAATCCGTAGGCCTCTTCCAGAACCAGCGCGAGCTCACTGAGATTGAAGATAAACAGGGTATCCATCACCAGCTCGCGCAGGGCTTCCGGGTTGCTCATGCGGTAATACTGGTTGTCCGGCGCCTGATCGTAGAACGACTGCCGGGGGCCGAAGTCCGGTTCGGGGGTAGTCCGGGGCAGATAGTCCCGGGCGAACTCGACGCTGTCGTGGAAATCTCGAAGCATCAGTGCTCTCGGCCAGCCGTCGCGCACCACCAGAAGGCTGTTCTGGGCATGGGCCTCGAGACCGACGCCGTGGGCAGTCAGCATATGCCAGACTGGCAGAATGACAGTCTTGAGCGTAGCCTCCAGCCAGGGGAGCAGACCGTAGTGCTCCACCCAGGGGTGAATAAAGGGCAGACCGTCGGGTTGCCACTGAAACAGAGCGTTCAGGGGGATGGCCTGCTCACCCTCATGAAGCCGGGAGCTGATGCTGGCGCGCCAGATGGCGGCCAGCTCCCCTTCAAGCCCTGCGATATTTGCTCCCTGCTCATCGCGTGCGGTAACGCCCAGGCTGGCGTATTCGGGCAGCAGACGTAGCGGGTAGATGGTATCAAACAGCGGGTCCCCGGCGACAATGGACTCAAGCCAACGGCTGATGACAGGAGCCGATGGCACGGAATGGGGCTCCAGATGCCGGCGTGACGACGTATTGTGAATACTCAGAGGTAGTTTGACGCAGGCTTTCGCTGGCCGGCTGGCATTGAATAGAGACCTGAGCGACTGCCCTGGATGGTAACGGTCTCCCAGAGGTCCGAGACATTTGATGCCCAGTGCCTCAATCCGGGCGGCCTCCGGACCCTGGCTGAGTTGCTGCCAGTGCCAGGGATGGGTTGGCAGGGCGCCATACTGTTGCCAGTCAACGCCCGCCCGGTGGAATGCAGCCCGCAGCAGATAAGCCTGTTCCCGGCCCAGTTCTGACTGCCAGAAAGCCATGTCTGCAGACGGTAACCGGGAATCCAGATAGTGTCGGGGAATTGCCACCCAATGAAGCCTGAATCCGGTGCTGGTTTCCGGGCTATAGCGCACCAGATCATCGCCCTGGAATCCGAGTCGGCTCTTGAAGCAGGGATGGTAGGGGTGGCCTTCGTGCAGGGCCCGGTCCAGAGCTTCGCCATGCAGGTTTCGGCGGTCTCCGGAATGACGGGCTTTGCGCAGGGCGTCCAGCCGTTCACTGTTGCTGATCGTGGCCAGCAGCTCCGTCAACAGGGTTTGCTGGTGTCGGTTCGCGGCCGGTAGCTGTGCAACCAGCGTGGTCAGCGAGAGCGACACCGGTTTCTGGTTCTGCTCCAGGAGCAGGGAGCTTGTGTCCAGTCTCAGTCGGCCAAAACCCCGAATGCGGGCTCGGCAACGTCCGTGCAGATTGCCAGCCTGGAAGGTCAGCCACTGCCATCCGGTACGATTGCGATCGCCCGGATGGTATGCAATCACCCCTTCAAACATCAGGGCTTCAAGCAGCTGCCGCAGCACCCGTTGGGCTGGTAACTCGCTCAGGGCGGTCACCGGTTGCAGTCCTGCCATGGGCGGTTTGGATAAGGCTCTCGGCTCAGGCAACACCATGGCTTACCTCAACTGCAAGGTCGACGGTATTGCCTTTCGGTGTTGTCCGGGTATCGCGGCGTAGTGGGTTGGCAATGCTGGTGTAGACTGCCATCTCCAGCTCTGCATTCAGCTCGTCAACATCGTTGACCCGGGTCAGCAGATTGCCTTTGTAGGGCAGACGGCTGTCGTCCAGCAACGACTTGACGAGAGCCAGTGCCGGGCCATGGAGCCGGCTGCGTTCGGCATGGAGAAAATGTCGGAATTGCTGGATCAACAGGGTTTCTGGGATCAGGTTGTCGATGCCAAAGCGGGCAATCACCGAAAACAGCTGGTTCACGATCAGGTAGTAGCAGAACCTGTCGCGGATCATGGCGTCCGGGTAGAACAACTCCGGGGTCTCCGTCAGGTCGGGACATTGCTCTGTGAGCGGCCGGCGCAGGCTCTCCGAGAGGTAGTAGCCCTGATTGTCCCGGTAGTAGTAACAGCGTGGATAGCCCCCGCCGATATCCAACAAGCTGTTCTGCTGATGGGCTTCCAGGGCAATGCCGTGCTCATCATAGAGCCGCAGTGCCGGGCCAATGGCGCATGAGAGGTAGTGCTGGAACCAGTCCCGGCTGACGGCTGCCAGGCTGCGGTTCTCGTTCAATGCCAGGCCCTCGATCAGATCCAGTAACCGGGAATTCCGGCCCGGCAGGGGATCCTGGGTCAGGGCGGCAATGCTGATCACCCCCTGGTCCTGCCCCGGTGGGAAGGGATTGTTCCGGAAAATCACTTCGAAGCCGCTCTCGGTCAGCCCGGGTAGCATGACGGTCAGATAGGCCGGGTCCTGAAGGATCCGGAAGCCGGGCTCGGCCTCGACAAAACCGGTTTGCCGGAGCAGCCGGCACATCGCCACCCCCGCCTTGAGCTCGTGGGCCTTGTTGACCCGCAGCGAGTTGGTCACCTTGACCGGAATGGAGAACTTCAGCATCCATTCGGCTTGCTCGCAGTAAACGGTGCGTACCGATGATGTCGCGGAAAACTCCGGACCAAGCGCGCCCAGGGGATGAATCAACCCCTGGGCGATGGCGTCCAGTACCCCGGGCTGCGTCATCAACCACTGAGCCTGCAGAGGGTGGGCCGGAATCAGGACATGGTTGTCTGGCAGATTCAGGGGGGCGTGACCATGCTGTAGCAGAGCTTCGGCCATGGCACTGGCCGGCAAAGGCCCGTCAGAATTCTCCAGTACGCAATCCCGATGAACCAGAAAGTAGTGCAGCCGGAAACGCCCGGTCAGCTCCGGCGCATAGGCCTGCTGCTGCCATTCCGACATCCCCTGGCGGCTCTTGGGCGTGGGATGGGCGGTGTGGCCGAACAACAGCGACTGCTCGGAATCGATAAACCGGTTGGCCAGAAGCCGGGGATCGTTACGCCTGTGTTCGACGTAACGGGCCATGACCCCGTAGCTGTCGGTGAGCCGATGCAGGAACTCCAGTTCCCGGAGTTTTCTGAGCTCGGGCACCATGCCGCCGGATAACGCATAGAGTTCACGGGCCAACAGACATATCGCCTGAAAAGGTTCAATGTCGGCCCAGCAATGACGACCGCTAAGCCACTGTCGTACCTTGCCGTAGCGGTGCCGGCCCAGAGCCGAGCGGTAGAGAATATCGATGGCCAGGCGGGAACGTTGGCTGTTCAGGGTCAGTTCGCAAACCCAGGGCCCCGAAAACCGGCCTGCCGGATCCTGGGTGCGCTGGCTGGCGGTCTGCCAGTCGCCGGAGTCAACTTCCTGGAGATACCCATGCAGGAATGCCTGAAAACTTGCCTGTTCGGCAATTGCCCGGGCAGACGGTCCCATGTCGACGCTCCAAATTCCTGAATTTGGAGTAAATCTAAATGAGAATCTATTGCAGGTGAAATGATTTTACATTTTTTACAATTGGCCGGGAGCGGTGATCACCCGTTGCGGCCGGAAGCGTAAAAACAGGGCTATTGCGAGGCCGAAGGTGAGCCATTCCGCCAGTGGCAGCGCCAGCAGTAGCGGCCATTCCGGCGCAAAGCGGGCAATCCCGACCAGCAGCAGGGCGGGCAGTACCAGGCTTCTGGAAAAGGCGACAAGAGCTGACGGCAGGGCTTTATGCATGGCCGTCAGATACACCGACAGCAACACGTTGATGCCGTTGACCAGGAATAACGGCCACAGGATGGTCAGAAAACGGTCTGCCAGGGCTGCGGTGGCCGGGTCTGCGGTGGTGTCCAGAAACAGGCGGACCACCTGATTCCCAAACAGCCAGACCGTGACCACCAGCGCTAGTGCCAGGCTCAGAATGACGGTGGCCCCGCAGCCCATGAAACGGCGGATACGTTCGGCATTGCCGGCCCCCAGGTTGTGGCTGATCAGCACGTGCATGGCGTCCGAAATACCATAGAACACCATCAGGCTCAGGAAAATCAGATAGTTCACGACGGTGAAGGCGGCTACCCCCGCCACGCCCTGAGTGGTCATCAATAGCCAGTTGATCAACAGCATAACCAGCCCCACCGAGAGTTCGTTGATCCACTCCGAAACGCCATTGGCGAACGCCTGGGGAATCTCCTGCCAGTGTTTTTGCTGAAGCTGGAAGTGAAGCTTGCGGTCCGGCTTGAGAAAGTAACGGGCCAGAACCGCGAACTGCAGCACCTGGGCCAGGCCAGTGGCGACGGCGGCGCCACGCAAGCCGTAATCCAGATAGCCCACCAGCAGGGCGTCGAACAGGATATTGGCGGCGGCTCCTGTGACCAGGGCCGTGGTTGCCAGCCCCGGGAAGCCGTCCACCCGCACGAAGTAGTACAACACCATGGTGACAAGCTGGGCCACCAGCACCCAGATGATTACCAGAAAATACTCGGACATCAGCGGGTAGATGTCCGGGGAGGCACCCAGCACACGATAGATCGCATCATGGAACAACGACCCCGCCAGTGCTCCGGTCAGAGCCAGGGCCAGGGTGGCCATCAGGCACTTGCTGAAGATGGCAGACGCGGCTTCCGTCCGGCCTTCGCCCAGATACCGGCCAGCCCGAACCGTACCGCCAATGGCGAGGGCCAATGCCATGCCAAACAGAAAGGTAAACCAGGGAATCAGCAGGTTCAGAGCCGCCAGCGCGTCGGCCCCGGCGAAGTTGCCAATAAAAATGCCATCAACAATGTTGGCGGTGGTCAGTGCCAGTAACCCCGCCACCGAGGGCAGGGCATAGCGGAAAAACACCGGCCAGAAGGGTCCGGTCAGTATCGGGTTGTCGGATTCCTTACCGGTATCTGCGTCCATCCTTAGCTTGCCCGTTACCTCAGTGAATCAGCCAAACAGCTCCTGCAGTTTCTCACCCGGGTCTGGCGCGCGCATGAAAGACTCACCCACCAGAAACCCGTAAATGCCCCGGCTGGTCATGGCCTCAACATCTGAACGGGTCATGATCCCGCTCTCGGTAATGGTCAGTCGGTTTTCGGCAATCCGATGGTGCAGTTCAAAGGTGGTGTCCAGCGACACCTCGAAGTTGTGCAGATTGCGGTTGTTGATGCCTACCAGCGGCGTGCTCAGGGTAAGCGCATCGTCCAGTTCCTCGCCATCATGCACCTCCACCAGCACATCCAGGCCAATCTCGTGGGCGATGCCCTCCAGTTCCTGCATCTGGTCTTTCGTCAGGCAGGCGGCAATCAGCAGGATGCAGTCGGCACCAATAGCGCGGCTTTCATACACCTGGTAGGGCGCCACCATGAAGTCCTTGCGGATCACCGGCAGGCTGCAGGCCGCTCGGGCGGCTTTCAGGTAGTCTT
>Ga0209075_1002311_pt1 | contig 16916 bp, 9 predicted proteins | sample Stecom2011_FD_187523 | JGI IMG/M metagenome (GOLD analysis project Ga0209075, IMG submission 187523) | Agricultural soil microbial communities from Utah to study Nitrogen management - Steer compost 2011 (SPAdes) (version 2) | ecosystem: Environmental > Terrestrial > Soil > Agricultural land...
TTAAGTATATTAAATGTTTTAAAAGATGAATTTACACCTGGAGATTTAGCGACAGCTTTAGATTTGGAAAATATGGATGTAGAAAGTAATCTTATAGATATCTTAAAAGAATCAAAGCCAATTGTAAAAGCAACTTTTGGTGAAGGTTATTGGAATGATCACTTTACATATTTAGATGATGCTATTGATTCAGTTGAAAAAATATATCCTGATGAAATTGATAGTATTGTTTTTTATGAAAAAAAATATGCTATTTATAATTCGGGAGTTTATGTAAAACCTAGATCTTTAAAATATGTTTTAACAGATGAACAAAAAGTTAGACAATATAATGCAATTGAGCATTTAGATAAAAAAAGTGACTGGTTATTAAATAATAAAAATGAAATAATTAAACTGAATTTAGCTGGGAAATTAACAACATTAATTATTAATAAATATGCAATTTTAGACCCATTTAATATCGGATTATCATATGAAGCAGATAAACCAGGCTGGAATGATGCAATGAATGGACTACCTGGAATTTTCTCTTCAGGAGTATCAGAAACAATCGAATTAAATAAATTAGTTAAAAGAACATTAAGATATTTCAATAATAATAAAGATAAAGATGTTTATTTATTAAATGAAACATATGAGTTTTTTAAAGCTTTAGAAAATATTAAGTATGAAGATAATATTACATTTTGGGATAATAGAATGACATCTTTAGAAAACTATCGAAAGAATTTAGTTAATAATAATTTGGAAAAAATTAGTATTAAGGCTAATGATCTAATTGAATTAATAGAAAGAATTAATCAAGTATTAGATGAGGCAATTTTAAAAGCTAAAAATTTGGATAATATTATACCAACATACCTTAGTTATGAAGTTACAAAATACGAGATTATTGATAAAGATAATAACTTTGTTAAAGCTAAGGAGTTTAATATTAGACCAATTCCAACATTTTTAGAAGCACCAGCCCGAATGTTAAAAACTATAAAAGACAAAAAAGAAGCAAAATCACTTTATCAGGAAGTTAAAAAAAGCGAATTATATGATAATGTATTTAAGTTTTATAAAACAAGTGTTGATTTATCAAAAGAAAGCCCAGAAATTGGGAGAATAGAGGCATTTACTAAAGGTTGGCTAGAACGTGAATCTAACTTTTTACATATGACTTATAAATACATTTATTCATTATTAGTATCGGGATTATATGATGAGTTTTATGAAGAAATTAAAACCAACTATACATGTTTTATGGATCCTGATGTATACGGAAGATCACCAATTGAAAATAGTTCGTTTATTGCACCTTCTAACAATCCGGATGAAAGAAAACATGGTCAAGGATTTGTAGCGAGACTTTCAGGCTCAACAGCAGAAATGTTGTCAATGTGGAGTCATATGTTTTTTGGACCGAATCTTTTCAAATATAAAGACGGTAAATTAGTGTTTGAGATTAACCCAAAACTATCAAAAGAGTTCTTTATTAACAAAAAAGTAACTACAAAATTGTTTAGTTCAATTAATGTTGAAATTATTAATAATGATTTAGTAGATACTTATGATGATAAATCTTATGTCGAAAAAATTATTTTAGTAGATTTAAATAAGGAAGAACATGAGTTTAGTGGTAATCAAGTAGTGGGACAATGGGCTTTAAAGATTAGACAAAAGTTGATCTATAAAATAAAAGTGATAATTTCAAAGGAGGAAAAAAAATGAAATTACAAAAGAGATTGTTCATATTCCTAGGTGCACTTATTTTAGGTCTTGTTTTAGTTGCATGTAATAAAACAACTTTAACAAGCATTGAGATTAAGGGTATTGAAGATGTTGAACTAGAAAATGGTGAAAAGTTTAATATTCTTGATGGTGTTACTGCTGTTGGAGATGATGATAAAGATTACACTGAAAGAATAACTTTTTCAACAACTTCAAGCCAAGTTAATCTTGAAACTGGTGAAGTTAATACATCAATCCCAGGCGAGATTAAAGTAAGGTATGAAGTTCGAATTGAAGTTGGCGAAGATATTGTTTTAGCACAGCCATGGCGAACAATTACAGTATTAAGACCAGAGCGTGGTGATGAGTTAATTCAAAATGGCATCGCATATTGGGAAAAATATGAAGCCGGTGGGGGTAGTGTTAACGTAACCGAAGATGAGGGTGGATTAAAATTAGAAGTTATTGCTGGAAGCGCAACACATGAACCAAGAATTTCACAAATGGAAGTTCCCTATGAAATGGGAAAAACTTACAAAATTTCATTTGAAGCTAAAGCATTAGAAGAAAAAACAATCAATATTCAATCCGGTGAATTATTATCAGATGCTCCTTGGTTTATTGAATTTCATAAAGGCCAAATTGTAAGACCAACTATTACAACCGAATGGGATACATATGAATATGTCTTTAAACATGTATTAGATAATCAAAGAGGGGGATTAATCTTTGAATTTGGACCAGTTGGTGGTAAATCAGTTGACACAACATTGTGGATTAGAAATATTAAGATAGAAGAAACAGAAGAGGTTGAAGATACTATCGCACCAATTTTTGATGGTGTTAATGATGTTGAAGTTCAACTAAGCTTAGAGTTTGATCCATTAAAAGGAATTACTGCAATGGATAATAATGATGGTGATGTCACTGATAAAATTGTTATAACAGCAATTTATTTAGATGAAGAAGAAGTTGACGAAGTAGATACATCAATTTTAGATGCTGTTTATACAATTCATTATGAAGTATCTGATGAAGCAGGTAATAAGGCTGAAGAATCAAGAACAGTTACAATTAAAGACTTCTCTGCTGACTTTGGAAATATATTAACAAACGGCGAGTTTAAAGACGGAATAAACGGTTGGGAACACTGGGCAAATGATGATAATGGAGCTGCAATGGAAGTTGAAGTTGTTAATGAAGAGTTAGTAATTAGTGTTTCAAATGTTGGTAATGATCCTTGGGATGCTCAAGTAACGCAAGAAAACTTAAGAATTGAACAAAATGGTACATACAAATTATCATTTACAGCTAGAGCAACAGTAGTAAGAGATATTAATGTTGCATTAGGTGTAGGATTAGATCAAGACCCATGGTTTATTGAATATATTCCAAAACAAGAAGGAATTGAATTAACTACTGAGAACCAAGAGTTTAGTTTTACATTTGCAATTGAAAATGAATCGACATCAATTGGTAAGTTTACCTTTGAAGTAGGTAATACAGCAAATGCCGAAATTGGTGATGTTATCATTTCAAATGTAGTTATTGAAAAAGCATTAATTAATAATGATTTTACTGCTAAAGGTTATTTAGAAGGTACTGAAACTATTCATGGTCATTTTGTTGAAAATGCTGGTGAAACAGTCCATGCAACAGGTGCAGCTGAAAAAGATAAGTTAACTATTACAGTAGATACAATTGGAACTGAACCATATATTCCACACTACTACTACATTACACCAAAATTATTAAATGGAACCTATGAGTTCAAAATATCAATTACTTCATCTGTTGATCGTGTTGTAAGATTTAATGCATTATTACCAAAAGAAGGATATGCATCATTCTTACCAGAAACATTTAAAGATATTGAATTAAAAGCAGGAGAAACTGTTGATTTTGTAATTGAATTTGAAGTTCCTGAAACAAAAGATCATGTTAAATTTGAAATTGATTTTGGTCAAATAGGTGAATTAGAAAGTCTACCAGGCGTATTTGTATTAGAAAACATTAGTTTAGAAAGAAAGTAGGATTTATATGAAAAAAACACTATTAACAATTATGTTATTTGTATCAACATTAATTTTAGTAGCTTGTGGTGGTAACGGTGGTGGCGGTAGCAAAAACACCATTTCATTATCATATGCTGACTGGAATGCTGATGTTGAAACAACTGAACTTATGATTGCTGCGTTTGAAGAAGAATATCCTCATATTAAAGTTGAACTAAGAACAGATATTGGGGGTCACGGTGAAGAATTTACTAATAATTTAGTTGACGCTGCTGGCGCAGGAATTTTACCAGACGTATTTGCAACAGATAACGTACCAGTTATTGCTGAAAAAGGTTTAACATTAGATGTTGCTCCTTATTGGGATGCAGATGAAGATGCTAAATTAGTTTATGAATTTATGCAAAAAACAGCTATTTATGGTAATAGAAGGTATGCAATTCCTTCATTCCAATTTTTAAAAGGAATTATGATTAACTTAGATATTTTTGAAAATTCAGGATTAAAAACAACTGAAGGAAAATATCGTTTTGACGCAACAACAGGATTACCTGTTAAAGATTGGACATTTGAAGAATTTGTTGAAATTGCTAAAGATATTAAAAACTATCCAGGCAATGAAGAAACAACAATTATTGGACTTGATACATGGTATGGAGCGCCAGATTTTAACCAAGTATGGCCAATGATGACTAACCCTGATTTTATGTATGATACATGGGATGGTGAAAAATTCAACTATAATAGTCAAGCATGGATCGATGCTACTAAAGTTAAAATGGAAGTTCATGCATTAACAGATGGAACAACTGTTAGACTTGAAGAAGGAGCATTAGAATTATATCCATACTTAGATTCATATGTAATTCAATCAGGTTATGGTGCGATGAATATTGAAGGATCATGGCAATTTAATATTATTCAATCAGCAAAAGAAGAAGGAATTAATATTGGTTTTTGGCCATATCCAAGACCAGCTGAAGGAAAGGGAGAATTTTTTCCACCAGTTATTTTAGACTACTTAGCAATTTCTGCTGATACTGAATATCCTGAAGAAGCTTATCTATTAGGTAAATGGATGTCATATGGTAGAGATGGATGGGCAAAACGTATTGAAATCTTTGAAGAAAGACGTGCGGATGAAGAAGCAGAAGGCATACCAGTAAGCTTATTAGATCGATACCCAGTAGCTAACTACCCAGAAATTTGGGAAAGAATTGACCCATTAGTAGAAGGAATCGAAGGAATTCAAGAAACTTTTGCTCATATTCATAATGGTAAACCAGATATTGATAAATGGATGCCAGGATATCGTGACTTTATAAGATGGATGACTGATCCTGAAAATCCACATAATTTTGATGCAATGACAGAACAAGGGCCACAAACAGCCGAAACGATTGCGCCAATTTATAATCAAAAAGTAAATGAACTTTACAAAGAGTCTCTTGAACAATTAATGCGATAAAAATGATTGAGGGGGAATAAATATTTATTCCCCTTCAACATTCATGTTAGGAGTAAATATGAAAAAGATAAAGAAAATATTAGGGGAAATTAAAAAAGGGTTGAAAAAGTTTTTTACAAAAAAAGTTTTATTATATACTATAGGTCTATTCTTATTTGTTTTTTTTATCCTTTCATTTTTCCAAAAAAGAACAAATGGAGACTATGTTTCTTCAATTGAATTAAATAATAATTATGTTGAAACCGATAACACAATAAGCGGAAATGAGACATATTCAAATGTCTTAATTGATTATGAAAAAAACAATATACCATTTGTAAATAAAAACTCAGATATTGGAACAAGTGAATATAGTGGGCAAATTGTAACAAAAGAAGACCATGAATACGGTGATATTGTAAAAAAATATGAAAATTTTGATAATGATGTATTTTTATTAGATGAAGATAATCCAATTACAATTAAATTTCAAGATATTGAATCAGGAATTCATTATTTAAAGATTGATTATTATGAATTAGATAGTAGCATTGATAATAATCAAATTAGTATAAAGGTAAAAAAAGCCGGTGAAACAGAGTTTAAAGTTCCTTTCCATGAAAGTAATGCAATTGTCTTAAAATCTTATTGGACTTATGCAACTAAAGACTTTAAAGAAGATCGATATAAAAATGAAATTCAAGCAGGAGCTGTAAAGCAGTTTAATTGGTATAGCCAACCATTATATGATTATAATGGATTACACACTAAATATTATGGGTTTAATTTAAGTAATGGTGATGAATTATTAATTAATTCAACATCTAATCCTTTATTAATAGGTGAAGTTTCTTTTGTAGAATACGAAGAATTAATTACCTATGAAGAATACTTGTCAAAATTTAATAATATTTCAGTAGCAAATGATATGATTGAAGTTTCAGCAAGAGATATGGATGTTAGAACTGAACCTTCTATTCGATTAAGAAATGAACAAAATCCGACAAATCTCTATTACCATACACAATATTTAAAATTGAACACTATTTTTTCAGAATCATGGCAAAATGGTGGTCAAGCTATTAACTATAAAATTGATGTTAAAGAGTCAGGAATGTATAAACTTGCTTTTAAGTATCGTCAATATGCTTTAGGAGATATGCCTACATTTAGAAAAATAAGTATAAATGGCAAGGTTCCTTTTGATTTATTTGAAAGTTATGCTTTTCCACATACTAATGGCTTTTTAAATAGGATAGTAGTAGATGAAAATGGTGATGATGTTTTAGTTTATCTAGAACAAGGAAAACACACTATTACATTAGAAGCAGTTAGTTATCCTTATCGATCAGCTATTGAAAAAATTAGAGAAATAATGTCTGAAATGCAAGATTTATCTTTAAGAGTTAAAAGATATACTTCAGGCGGGAATGATCCATTAAGAGATTGGGATATTGAAAAACATTTTCCAAAAGCAAAAGAAAGTATGTTTAAATGGGCAGATGAATTAGATTTAATACATGATAGTTTAAGTCGTTTGACTAATACAAAAAACCCAGCCGAACTTTCTAATATAATTCAGTCATCAAAAAGATTAAGAAGTATCGGTAAAAACATTAATAAATTACCAAGTAAAATGGCATTATTTACAGATGGAGATTCATCTGTAAACCAGTTAATTGGTGGTACAATGCAAAGATTAATGTTATCAGGACTTGAGATTGAAAGAATTGTTGTATATGGTGATGAAAAAATAAATAAACCAACACCAAATATTATTGTAAAAACATATGAAGAAATTAAAAGACTCATTTTGTCTTATACTAATAGTCCATATTCAGCAAGTAAAAGAGATGAAAATGATATTAATGTTTGGGTAAATCACCCAAGACAATACATTGAAATAATGCAATCATTAATAGATGAAAAATATGATGGTAATCGAAGAGTTACTCTTTCTCAAATGCCAGATCAAAACAAACTTATTTTAGCAAATGCTAGTGGTGATGCACCAGATGTGGCACTAGGGGTAGATCACTGGATACCTTATGAGTTTGCAATTAGAGAAGCATCATTGGATTTAAGACAATTTAGTGGTTATGCCGATTTAGTTTCGAACTTTATGCCTGGGGCATTAATGCCATATATATTTGAAGAAGGTGTCTTTGGCTTACCTGAAACACAAAACTTCTGGGTAACTTATTATCGAAAAGATATTTTAGAAAGTATTGGGGTTAACCATATTCCACAAACATGGGATGAAATAAAAGCTTTACTACCAATTTTACAAAGTTATGACTTAAATTATTTTATTCCGCTTTCACAATTTGTTGGACTAAAGCCCTTTGTTGCGACATTACCATTTATTTATCAATTTGGAGGGACACTTTATACTGAAGATGGTATGCAAACAACATTAAATAGTCCAGAAAGTATTGATGGTGTAAGAACAATGACAGAATTATTTACACTTTACAATATGCAAAAATATGTCGCAAGTTTTTATAATAACTTTAGATATGGAACAATGCCAATTGGAATTAGTGACATGTCTACATACATTTTACTTGATACAGTTGCATTAGAACTTGATGGGTTATGGGAAATAGATTTACACCCAGGACAATTTTATGAAGATGAAAATGAAATTTTAAGATATGCACCAGCAGGCGGTCAATCATCAATGATTATGAGTACAACTAAACATAAGGAAGATTCATGGGATTTCTTATCATGGTGGATGAGTACAGATGTACAAGCTGAGTTTGCATTTAGATTACAAAACACTTATGGTAAAGCATATTTTTGGAGTTCAGCTAATGTTAATGCTTTTAAACAAATCTCAATGGCAAAAAAACATAAAGATGTTGTTTTAAAGCAATGGGAGTATGCTGCTGAGGCACCAAGAATTCCAGGTCTTTATATGATTGAGCGTGAATTAAGTAATGCTTGGACAAAAATTGTTTTTGATGATGCTAATCCAAGACAAGCTCTAGATGAAGCTGTAAGAATTTCTAATCGAGAAATTTTATATAAAATGGCTGAATTTGGTTATGTTGAAAATGGAGTACCAGTTAAAGATTTCTTAGTCCCAACACTAGATAATATTGATTACTGGCTAAAGGAGGCAAATTAATGTTAAAAAAAATTAATCGACCAATTTGGTTTCTAATTCCCTATTGGTCATTATTCTTTATCTTTATTGTATTGCCTGTTTTAGCAGCAATTGCATTATCTTTTACATACTTTAATGCTATTCAAACACCTAAAGTAACGGGACTTTCCAACTATATTGAGCTTATTACAATGGATACAGTTTTTATGAAGTATGTTTTATCTAATACTATTAAGTTTGCATTAATAGTGGGGCCAGTGGGCTATGTTTTATCATTTTTACTAGCATGGATGTTATCACAAATTAGTAAAATTCCTCGTACTATTTTAGCAATTATCTTTTATTCACCATCATTAACAATGGGGGTTGCAATGTCCTCTATGTGGCAAATTATTTTCTCTGGGGATTCAAAAGGATATTTAAATGCTTTATTAATTAATTATGGCGTTATTGTTGAACCGATTCAGTTTTTAGTATCACCTCAATACTTAATGACAATTATGATTATAGTATCACTGTGGAGTAGTATGGGAGTTGGATTTTTAGCCATGTTAGCAGGTTTATTAAATATTGATAAAACACTTTATGAAGCTGCTTATATCGATGGTATTAGAAATAGAACCCAAGAAGTATTCTATATTACAATACCTTCAATGAAACCACAACTATTATTTGGTGCCGTTATGGCAACAGTTACAACATTTCAAGCTGGGGCAATAGGGGTTCAGTTATCGGGATCTAACCCTACACCAGAATATGCAGGTCAATTAATTGTTAACCACATTGAAGATTATGGCTTTATTCGCTATATGATGGGATATGCGGCAGCAATAAGTGTTGTCTTATTGTTAATGGTATATTTATTATCCAAAGTAACATTCAAATTATTAGGAGAAAGGGAGTAGATATAAATGTCATTTCAAAATATGCAAGTAAATCCGCCAAGATTTCATAAAAGTCAATTGAAGTTTTATGTATTTCTAATTCCTTTTTCTCTATTGATGATTTTGCCGATTTTATTTATCATTAACCAAGCATTCAAACCACAATCAGAGTTGTTTGAATACCCACCTAAATTTTTTGTAAGGCAACCAACCTTTAATAATTTCCAGGAATTTTTTAGGATTATGAATTCTACTAGTGTTCCTTTTAGTAGATATTTAGCCAATACGTTGTTAGTTACAGTTGTAGGGGTATTTTTATCAATTTTATTTGCATCATTTTCTGCATATGCTTTATCTAAATTAAAATTTAGAGGTAAAAATATATTATTTGAAATTAATACGATTGCTTTAATGTTTGTTCCAATAGCTGTACAAATACCGCGATATTTAATTATTGCTAATATGGGATTGTTAGATACTTATGCAGTTCACATATTACCAATGATTGTTTTACCGGTTGCAATGTTTTTATTAAAACAGTTTATTGATCAAGTACCTAATGAACTAATAGAATCAGCAAAAATTGATGGAGCATCAGAAATGGAAATTTTTATAAAGATAATAGTACCGATGATTATGCCGGCAATTGCAACCGTTGGTATTTTAACATTCCAAAGCATTTGGAATGATGTTTCAACGTCATCTTTATATATTACTGATGAAAGTAAAAGAACATTGGCTTTTTTTGTTCAAAGTTTAACAGCAATGCAAGGAAATACAGTAGCAGGACAAGGCCTTGCAGCAGCAGCAGGTTTAATGATGTTTTTGCCTAACTTTATTTTGTTTATTATATTACAAAGTAAAGTAATGAACACAATGGCTCACTCGGGGATTAAATAATATGAAGAAAAAGATTATAACAGTATTAATAATAATGTTAAGCTTTAGCTTCTTTAGTTTAACTACCAAAATTGAAGTTAAAGCAAACGGTGTTCCATATAGTACTTATACATATAGTAGTTCATCTAAAAAATTTATATGGACACAAGATGCTTATATCCCATTATCAATTCAATATGATATTGGTGAGATAGAATTGTTAAGTCCACAGGATATAACAATTGATAAAAAAAATAATATTTATATAGCTGATACTGGTCATAAAATGATTATTAAATATAATCTAGAAACCAATGAAACTCTTCAAATTGGTTTGGGAATATTAAATAATCCAACCGGAGTTCATATTGGTGATGATAATAAAGTTTATGTCGCAGATTCAGATAATAATGCAGCTTATCAATTTACTTATAATGAATCTAAAAATAACTATGAATTAACTAATACATATGTTAAACCAGTTGGTACACCATATTTTGAAGAAGAAGATTCATTTAAACCAATGAAAATTGTAACGGATCATGCCAATATTGTCTATATTGTCTTAGCAGGTAACCATAATGGTATGGCTAAATTTGATCTAAATGCTGAATTTACAGGATATTTTGGTGGAAACCAATTACCAGCAACATTTTCAAATATTGTAAGACAATTTTTATTTGATGAAGAACAAAGAAGAAATTGGTTTAGTATGATTCCAACACCAGTATATAATGCTGCGGTAGATGAAAAAGGATTAATATTAACAACATCTAAATCGATTGAAGGATATAAAAAGTTAAATATTGCAAACCAAGTATTTAATCAATCTGCTTGGGGATTAGAAGATAATGAAGATTTATTTGTTGGTCCAAATAACACGATATTTACTATATCTGGTAATGATGGAACAATTGTTGAATACACACCAGAAGGTGATATTTTATTTGTATTTAGTGGGATTGATAACTATAATCAAAAAGGATTATTTAAATCTCCTAAAGGAATTGCTGTTGATAGCAAAAATAATATTTATGTAATTGATAATCATAGTAGTTCAAAATCATTACAAATCTTTGTTCCAACTGAATTTGCTAATACAATTCATAAAGCAATTAGCTTATATTATGATGGTAGATATACTGAATCGTTAGAACCATGGGAAGAAGTATTGAAAATGAACTCACTATTTGATTTAGCAAATAAAGGTATTGGTGATGCTCATTTTGCTAATTTAGATTATGAAAAAGCAATGGAGTCATATATTTATGCCCGTGATAAAACAGGATATTCAGAAGCTTATTGGGAAGTTAGAAATCAGCAATTATTAAATAATGGAACACTTTTAGTTACAATATTTGGAGTAATTATAATATTAATGATATTAAATACCTTTTTAAATTTTAGTAAATATATCTCATTGCCATTTAGAAAGGCTCATGGTTATTTAAAACAATTTAAAATATATAATGAATTAACTTATGGTTTTTATATTATAAAAAAACCATCAGATGGATTCTATGGTATTAAACGCGAAGGAAAAAGTTCGAATTTAACGGCACTAATATATATAGCAGTCTTCTTTATTTCTTATATGTTTTGGCAATTTAATACGAGTTTTATTTTCAATGACGTCATTCCATCAGAAATTAATGTAGCTAATGAAGGATTAATTATTTTTGGAGTTATTGCATTTTGGGTATTTAGTAATTACTTAATTGGCAGTATTAGAGATGGTGAAGGCAAGTTAACTGATATTTTACAAGGAACTGCTTATATTTTACTACCCTTAATTATTACATTACCGTTAGCATCAATAATTTCAAATATCTTAACACATAATGAAGCATTTATTTACTCATTAATATTAATAGTGGGTGTTTTAATGTCCTTAATTTATTTAATTATTATGGTTAAAGAAATTCATTTTTATGATATGAAGCCAACGATTGCAAATATCATAATTTCGATTTTTACGGCAATTATGATAATCGTATTTATGTTAATTATATATATGTTGTTTAGTGAAGTAATTGGATTATTCCAAGATATTATAAGGGAGGTGTCGGGACGTGTTTAAGAAAATAAAATTCTTAGTTTCAACAATCTTAATAATTAGTGTTTCAACCCTAGTTGTTTTTGCAATGGAAAAATCTTATAACAATAATAGTAATATAAATGAAGAAGGCTTTGATGGTAATTTCCAATTTGTTGAAAATAAGTTACTAGAAAGTTCTAGATACACCCAAAAAACTGAAGCATCACAAGATAAAATTGATGAATATAATAATAATTATTTAATTAAATATACAGAAGAAGAATTAGCATTTTTAGGATATGATACTGTTTTAGAAACAAACACTCATAAGTTATATTTCGAAAATGATTCTTATTCAATCGTATTAATTGATAAAAAAACAAACTTTATTTGGTCATCAAGGGCTGAGCATCAACAAATTGATGATGGAAATAATTTATTTAGAAATCAAATGAACTCGGGTATATGGATTGATTATATTATTACTAGAAATCCACAATATCAACCAACAAGAGCATCCATTTATCAAACGGCGGAAGTAAGATATTACCTAGATCCTGAAGCTGATGAATTAAATGGTTTTGAACATTTATTCCGTTATAAAATTAGTGATGAAACCTATAATAAATCTAAAATGGAAATAACGAGTGAAATTAATTATAGCGAAAATAAAATTACATCACTTGTAAACTTTAAAGAGTTTAATATATCTTTTGAAATTATTTTAACTTTAAGTGAAAATGGTATTAATATCTTTATTGATAAAGATAAAATAAGTGATGAAGATGAAAAATTTAAGTTAACAAATATTTATGTATTACCTTATCTAGGTTCAGCAAGAGAAGATAAGGTGCCAGGATATTTTATGATTCCAGATGGTGTAGGTGCCTTAGTTAGATTTGGGCGCGTAACTGCTCGCGATTTTCTTGGTAAATTTTATGGTAATGATCAAGGATATAACGATCAATATTTACCACAGTTATCACTTCCAATATATGGAATTGTTCATATGGAAAATGAAAATGCAATGTATGCAGTTATAAATGAAGGAGCTGAGTTTAGTTTACTAGAAGGTATATTCTATGGCGCAACAAGCCGTTACTTTAGAATGAATACAAGATATGCCGTAAGACAAGTTTATTTTACGGTTATAGATCGGGCAGGTAACGGATATAGAAGTCTTTTAGAACAAAAAGCAAGTAGTAATTTTGATATATCTTATAACTTCTTAAAAGATGAAAAAGCTAATTATGTTGGTATTGCTAAAGAATATCAAAAACAGTTAATTGAAAATGGTACATTAACAAAGCGTGAAGTAGCGACTACTGATATTCCACTTAATGTAGAATATTTGATGAGTGAACGTGAAAAATCGTTTTTAGGTACTAAAAAAATTACCATGTCAACAACCGATGAAGTATTGGAAATGTATAATCATTTTAAAGATAATGGAATTAATAACCAAATATTAAACTTAAAAGGTTATTCAAAAGATGGCAATATTAATACGACCCCATATCGAATGAAGTTTGTTGAAAGTAAAAATAAATTTAAAACTTTAGTAGAAGAAGTTAAAAAAGATAATAATGATATATTTTTAACAAATGATTATATGAGAGGAACTAGTGAAAGTAAAAGAATTAATTATAATAGAGATGTTGCTAGAAACACATCAAGACTAAGATTTAATTTTGAAACAACCGATATTAACGATAATCACTTTAATCGTTATATTTTATATCCTCAATCATCACTTAATTATATTTTAAAAGATAACAAAGTATTAGAAGATATTGGATTTGATGGTTGGTCACTAAATAGTGAGACAAACAGAGCGATAACTGTTTACCAAAGTGGTAAATATTATGATAGAAATGATAATATCAAAATATATGAACAAATGTTTAATTCTGTGGATAAAGTACAAATGTCTAGGCCAAATTTATATGCATTAAAATATGCGTATACATATATTAATTTACCAATTACAAATAGCCAATATGATTATTATTCTGATCTAATTCCTTTAATTCCAATTATTCTAAAAGGTTATGTGTCATATTTTACACCAGTCTTAAATTACAATGCATTAGGGATAGAAAGACTACTTACAATGGTTGATTTTGGAACAAATCCAAGCTATTTATTAACATATAGTCCAACTTATAAAATGCGTCATACAATGAGTTCAATAGAATATTCAACAACTTTCGATGATTATAAAGATGATATTATTAATGATTATAATTTTGTTAATAATGCATTAAAATATGTTGTTGGAGCAGAAATTGTTAATCGTGAAGTATTAAAAACGGGAATTGTTTTAACTTCATATAGTAATGGAGTAAAAATTTTAATTAACTATACAACAAGTGATTATACTTATGATTCAAACATTGTAAAAGCCAATGATTATAAGGTGATAAGATGAAGAAAAAAATAGCAAACTTTTTTGATAAAATAAAATTGGGAATAAGAAAAGGGTATAGAGCTTTTGGCGATTTTTATAATGATAAAATATCACCAATCATCGAAAAAATTGGTCATAGATTAACCCATAATGCAGTTTTAAGAATTGGACATACGGAAATAATATTATTTAATAAATTTAAGTTTAAAAATACTCGTAAAAAACGCCAAACATTTTATGGTTTTCTCTTTATTAGTATTTGGTTAATTGGTTTTGCTATTTTCACAGTATATCCAATGTTTCATTCGCTATATTTAAGTTTTACTAATTCCTACTTTAATATGCAAACTGGAATTAGTTCAACGCCAGCAGGGTTTACTAACTACTTAAACATCTTTAGACATCAAGAATTACTACCTAAATATACTACTTATTTTCTAAAAACCTTTACTTCAGTACCAATTATTATAATATTTGCAATAATAATTGCATTATTAATTAATCAACCAATTAGAGGTAAAGGCATTTGGCGAACAATATTTTTCTTACCAGTTATTATTATTTCAGGACCAGTAATTAATGAATTGGTTGCTCAAGGAGCAACGACTTTACCGTCATTTAAAAATAACAGTGTAATAAACTTTTTAATTCAAAATTCCGGTGAATGGTTAGCCAACCCGATTCAATCGATATTAGATACATTATTAATGGTATTGTGGTATGCGGGAGTACCAGTGTTGGTATTTTTAGCGGGATTACAAAAAATAGATAAAAGCATTTATGAAGCTAGTGCAATTGATGGAGCGTCTCCTTGGGATAATTTTTGGAAAATTACGTTACCATCGATTAAACCATTTATAATAGTTAATATTATTTATGTTGTTGTTACTATGTCCTTATTTAATGAGCCAGATGGAATTTTATTCCATGCAAGAGAACATATGGTAAAAGGTTCTCAAGAATCAACTTGGTTCTTTGGTCATGGGTTTTCAGCAGCTATGACTTGGTTGTATTTTATTTTAATGGTAATTATTATCGGTATATATGTAGGGTTATTATCAATAAGAAGAAAGGATGATAAGTGATGATTAGTCAAAAGCGTAAGCAAAAAATCCGTAGAATATTATTTGGAATTAATTTTACGGATGGATTATTTTACAAAGCAATCATTTACATCCTATTGATAAGCTTTAGTTATATTTATTTATACCCACTTTTATATATGACAACTAACTCTTTTATGGGACAAAGTGATTTAATTAATGATGGTGTTAAATGGATACCAAGGGAGTTATACTTTTCTAATTATGTGCAAGCTTGGAAAGTGTTAGAAATAAAAGATAGTTTTTTTGAAACCGCATTTTATGTCTTAAAAGTAAGTGTATTAATAACATTTACTAGCGCTATTACAGGTTATGGCTTTGCAAGATTTAATTTTCCATTTAAAAAGACGTTATTCGTTTTAATGCTTGCGACATTTATACTACCTTCGCAAATTACAATGACTTCGACTATGGTTATTATGAGAAGGATAGGAATAATAAGTACTCAAAAAGCCATGATTTATCCAGCGTTTTTTGGTCAAGGAATTAATTCAGCAATTTATATATTAATTTTTTATCAATTCTTTAGAACAATTCCTAAAGTATTATCAGAATCAGCAGAGATTGATGGTGCAAGCGAGTTTAGAATTTTTAGATCTATCGCTCTACCTTTAGCCATTCCGTCAATCGTTGTTGTCTTTCTATTTTCATTTGTTTGGTATTGGAATGAAACTTACTTAACAGGATTAATGGCTGGATCAAACTTAACCTTGCCACTTAAAATATTAACATTTAAGTCATCTTATGAAGCGCTATTTCCACCTGGAACATCGGGTGCAGCTTTAAACGAAGCAGTTGTATTGGCTGCAAATATGTTGGTAATATTGCCACTCTTAATTATTTATTTCTTTGGACAAAAGCAATTTACAGAAAGTATTGATAGAACTGGAATTACAGGAGAATAATATGAAAAAAACAATAAGAGTATTTATATATATATCGTTATTAGTTTTATTAGTTAGTTGTGGACCTAAAAAATCAAAAGCATATGAGGATACATTAGTTCCTTATTTAGATGATGGATGGGTTGCAGTATGGGCAGATGAGTTTGACGGTGATAAGTTGGATCAAACGAAATGGACTTTTGAAACAGGTGGTCATGGATGGGGTAATAGAGAACTTCAAAATTATCGCTTTAGTAATACGGAAGTTAGCGATGGAACATTAAAAATTATTGCTAGAAAAGAGCAGTCAGGTAATAATGAATATAGTTCATCGAGAATAGTTACAAGAGATAAGTTTAGTTTTAAATACGGAAGAGTAGTTGCTAGTGCAAGACTACCTGAAGGTAGAGGAACATGGCCGG
>Ga0209075_1002312_pt1 | contig 16916 bp, 10 predicted proteins | sample Stecom2011_FD_187523 | JGI IMG/M metagenome (GOLD analysis project Ga0209075, IMG submission 187523) | Agricultural soil microbial communities from Utah to study Nitrogen management - Steer compost 2011 (SPAdes) (version 2) | ecosystem: Environmental > Terrestrial > Soil > Agricultural land...
CAAGAAATTCAAGTTGATATCGTTGATACATTATTGAGTCATTTAAAGCTTGATCAAATCAATTTAGTCGGCATTTCTTATGGTGGTGAAGTTGCTATTCAATATGCAGCTAAATACCCTTCAAAAGTCCGTAGATTAATTTTATTTAATACGACTGCATACACATCACCTTGGTTAGCAGAAACCGGTAAAATGTGGAATGCTATTGGTCGTACACGAAACGGACAAGCATACTATCAGGCAACCATTCCTGTAATTTATTCTCCAAGTTTCTATGATAACAACTTAGACTGGATGAGAAAACGAGAAGCTGTATTATTACCATTATTTTCAAATCCAGTATTCCTAGATGCAATGGAAAGACTTACAAATAGTGCAGAGCAATACGATGCACGTGCGAGCCTAAAAGATATTACAGCTAAAACATTAATTGTTGGATCTGATGAAGATTATTTAACACCACTTAACAATCAAAAATTATTACATAAGGAAATCACAAACTCAGAATTTGTTATAATACCTGGTGCAGGACATGCGTCAATGTATGAAAAGCCATTGACCTTCATATCCCTTATTCTAGGTTTTGTAAATGCGAAGCAAGAGACTTTTATCATTTAAGGAGGATTTTCTATGATGGAAAAAAGACAGGTCGTTTTAAAAAACGGTGAAGTTATTCATTACCTTGAACAAGGTCAAGGTGATAAGACGTTGGTATTAATTCATGGTAACTTTTCATCAAGTCTATATTACTTACCACTCTTAGAAAGATTACCAAAAGATATACATGTAGTAGCACCTGATTTACGAGGATATGGTGATAGCACTTATTATCGACGTATTGAATCACTTGAAGATTTTGCTGATGATATTAAAAAATTTATGGATGAAAAACACATCGAAAAAGCCGTTATAGCAGGCTGGTCGCTTGGTGGTGGAGTTGCCTTGGAGTTTGCAGCAAAATACCCTGAAATGGCCGAAAAATTAATACTAATCAACTCTACAACTCACAGAGGATATCCAGTATTTAAAAAAGATGCAAACGGGCAAATTTTGGTTGGTAGTGTATATGAAAGTCCAGAAGAAATGGCAACAGATCCAATCCAGGTTAAACCATTATTAGAAGCACAGCGAGATAAAAATTTCGCAACCGTAAATTACATCTTAGACCTTACAATGTATGTTAATAAAAAGCCAGATCCAGTAATGAATGAACTATGGGTAAATGAGTCACTTAAACAGCGTAACCTTGCAGATGCTGACTGGGCACTTGCAAATCTTAATATGAGTGATACACACAACTTCTATAATGCCGGAAAGAACAACATTAAGAAAGTAACGATGCCAGTATTACATACAATGGGCAAGAAGGACTTGATTGTTCCTGAGTATTTCGTAAAAGAGAATGTTGAGGCATTAAAGAAAAATTCTAAGCTTGTTGTCTATGAAGATTGTGGGCATTCACCTCTTGTGGATGTACCATATCAATTAGCAAATGATATACTTGAATTTATGAATGAGTAAGTTTTTTGATTAAAAAATTATCAATTAAAAATTTAACCAATTACATAGAGAAAAGATAAGACTACGTAGAAATACGTAGTTTTTTATTTATGTATAAAAAAATAGTACAAAATCGTAAGTTTACTAAAACTAAACTTTTGGATGTTTCTTTATTTTTATTAAAAACATAATTCTTGTAAAAATTTTTTTAAAAAGCATTTCTTAAAAATAGAGGCTATCAAATAAAGTGTAAACCATTAAAAAGAATACATGTCAAAATTAATCTATGACTTCAATATAATAATGAGATTGATAAGATGAAGTTCCAAAAGAAAATATATACCAATAGAAGTTGGAATATGATCGTGCGTAAAATCGTAGGCTAAACTTGGCTATTGCTTTTTATCATAGAAGCAGTAGCAATAAAAAAGCTTATCGAAACTTTAAAGAAACTATAAAACAGCATGAACGTATAAATTATTAAAAACAATAATTATCGATGATTAGAAAACAGGTGTAACTAAGAAATATTACCTGTGATCATATAAGGAAATATTTCAAGGTATTTTTAAATAATAAATTTTTAAGTTTACTAAAACTAACCCAAGTTAGGATATGGCTAGATTCGCAAAAAATGAGATATTCAATTTGATGGATTAAGTAAAGTTATTGCAATCTTAAAACTTGAGTTTATGACTTTGACAAACTCCTAAAAATCAAAGCTTCAAAATCAATGGCATATCATAATGAATATAGAAGTAGAAGAGAGAATAAAAAAGCTTAGACATTGAATTTCAGCACATGAAAATAGACATAACAATCGACTTATAGGAATATACAGTTAAGAGAACCTCAATCTCTCAAAATGCATTCGTTAAAACAATAAATATACTCACATACAAGAAGTGACCATGTTAAAGCAACGATTTAAAACAAGAAATCATATTTAAATATATTAATACAACATTTATGAGTATAATAAATTAAAACAAACCTAGCTTTTCTATTTTATATTTGTTCCTATAATATATATTATGTAAACCAGCGATACGGGGCCTAATGGCGCTAACAATGGAGTTAATGTGTGTAAGTGTAAAAGTTGATAACCATAAATTTTGGCTTACGGAACTGCTTTTTTCATTAATCTATCCATAATCGTTTAAAATTGATAAACATTAATGTTTGTAGATTTGATTTATTGTGATACAATATCTTTGGTGATAAAATGACAAATAAAAACATCTTAATAATCTTTACTGGTGGCACAATATCTATGGAAAAGGACGCGAATTCTCAGGCTGTGAATATTCGCGATAACCATGATTCCTTAATTCAAACGCTTGAAAATCAATTCAAAAATATTAAGTTATCATCGATCACTTTTTCAATGGTTCCATCTCCATTCATGAAAATCGACGATTTGTTTACTTTGGCTAAACTTACATTTTCAAAATTAAAAAATGAAATCGATGGTGTAGTTATTACTCATGGTACAGATACACTCGAAGAAACAGCATACTTCTTAGATATTTTTGATTCAAGTTCTAAACCGATTGTCTTAACGGGATCCATGAGAAACTACTCAGAGATTGGTTATGATGGGTTAAGTAATCTTGCTTCCTCGATTCTTGTGGCTGCATCGGATGACTCAAAAAATCGTGGAGTATTAGTTGTCTTAAATGATGAAATCAATGCAGCTTCTGAAGTAACGAAATCTCATACACTTTCATTAGATACATTTAAATCTTTAGAATTTGGTCCTATTGGAATTATTGATAATCAAAATGTTATTTATTATCGTGGTATTGCTCAAACTAAAAAAGTTCCTCAAATTTCAAATTTAAAAGGCGAGGTTGAAATTGTAAAAGTTTCGTTGGGTCAAAGTTCACTTTTACTAAACTTACTAATTGACCATAAAATTTCTGGTATTGTATTAGAGGCTTTAGGACGTGGCAATGTCCCTCCTCAATTAGTTCCATCCATTGAAAGAGCACTCAAAGAAAATATACCCGTTGTTTTAACATCACGTGCGCCAAAAGGACGTGTGCTTGATACCTATGGATATGTGGGTGGTGGACGTCATCTAAAAAATTTAGGTGTTATATTCGCCCCAAATATAAACAGTCAAAAAGCACGATTAAAACTCTTATTACTAAAATCACACACCGATGATTTAGATGTTATACGTCGTTACTTCTAACAATAAAAAAAGCACATTCACAAAATTGTGAGTGTGCTTTTCTCTTCTTAAATTACTTCAAATATTTTATAAATGAACTTCCGTATTTAGGCTTTTCCGTATTAAAGTTTTCGTTAATTGAATATCCAATATCTGAGAATGTCTTTAATAATGGCAATGCTTTTCCTTCACTAAATCTCTTAGACCAGACCAATAGTGGAACGTATTCTCGTGTATGATCTGTTCCATGATGGATAGGATCATTTCCATGATCCGCTGTAATAATTAACAAGTCATCTTCTTTCATACCATCCATTAATTCAGGTAGTTGACTATCAAATTCTTCAATAGCTTTTGCATAGCCAATTGGGTCTCTTCTATGACCATATAATGCATCAAAATCAACTAAGTTTAAGAAGCATAAACCTGTGAATTCTTTGTTCGTATATTTGATGATTTTATTCATACCGTCAGCGTTTGAAACTGTCTTTTCAAAACTTGTAATTCCATAGCCATCGAAGATGTCATTAATTTTACCTAAGGCAATTGTATCATAGTTTGCTTCTGCTAAATAATTCAATGTTGTTTTGTCAAATGGTTTCAAAGCATAATCATGACGATTTGGTGTACGTTTGAAATCTTTACTGTTCGTTCCTATAAATGGACGAGCAATAACACGACCAACTTTCCATTCAGGTTTCATCGTAATTTCACGAGCAATTTCACAAATTCTATATTGTTCTTCAATTGGAATTATGTCTTCATGCATTGCAATTTGTAATACGGAATCGGCACTGGTATAAACAATAAGATCACCCGTTCTCATATGCTCTTCACCAAGTTCTGCAATGATTTCGGTACCTGATGCACTTACATTTCCAAGAATTCCTCTGCCTGTTTTCTGACTTAATTCATCAAGTAATTCTTGTGGGAATCCAGTATCCGTAAATGTTTGGAAAGGTTTAGTAATGTATAGCCCCATCATTTCCCAGTGGCCAGTCATCGTATCTTTTCCAAGAGATGCTTCTTGTATTTTAGTGTAATAAGCTAATGGCTTATCTTGTGGTTTTACACCTTTAATTGGTGCAATATTACCATATCCTAATTTTTCCATTGTTGGAATTTTCAAGTCATAGCGCTCTGCAATATGACCGATTGTATTAGCTCCGACATCATTGTAATCTTTTGCGTCTGGTGCTTCACCAATGCCTAGACTATCTAATACAATTAAAAATATTCTTTTGTACATAATTCTATTCCTTTCTTCTCGCACGTGGATGCGTATTCTCATACACTTCTCGTATGCGTTTTTGACTAATGTGTGTGTAAATTTGAGTTGTTGAAATATCTTCATGTCCTAGTAACGTCTGTAGTGTTCTAAGATCAATTCCATTTTCTAATAAGTGTGTGGCAAATGAATGTCTTAACGTGTGTGGAGAAAAGGGGGATTCGATATTTGCTTTTTTTCCGAGTTCTTTTAGGAGTTTAAAAAATCCTTGACGCGATAAAGGATCGCCAATATTATTCATAAATAAATAGTTATGTTTTGACTTTTTAAATAACTTCTCACGACCATTTACAATGTAATTACGTATGGCAATCATTGCCATATCCGTGAGTGGAATTCGTCTTTCTTTATCCCCTTTACCAATTACTGAAATATATCCTTGTGTCAAATGGATATCTTCCATTTTAATGTTCAAAAGCTCAGACACTCTTAATCCGGATCCATAAATTAACTCGATTAATGCCATATTTCTTAAGCCCAATGGTGTTGTTTTATCGATTGCTTCAAGCAGTGCAACAACATCATCTACGGTTAGTACACTTGGCAGTTTTTTCTCTATCTTAGGTACTGCAAAATACTTATAGAAGTCATCCCTTATAACTTCTTCATCATATAAAAATGCATGAAAGTTTTTAAGTGATGTCATTTTACGTGCATAGGAAGCATCACTTATTTTTTTCTTTAGACTTCTTAAAAATCCATCTAAATGCTTTTTTTCAATACGTTCAGGTTTTGTAATATTGTGATACTTTTCTAAAAAAATACGGTATTGCTCAATATCACTTATATAAGAATTAATTGTGTTTTCACTTAAACCCTTATTCTTTTTTAAGTAGAATTGATACTCTTTTATTGTATATTTCATATGAATAGTAAGAAGACTTGGTTACCTAAAAAGATTCCATTATGTGTTAATCTTAAATGATTATCTTTTACTTCAACTAACCCTAATTCTTCCTTCTCCTTAAGTCCTGGATACTTTTCAAATAAACGAATACCATACTTTTTTTCTATAGTTTCAATATCAATACCTTTAGTTTTCCTTAGGCCGAAAATCAAATCATCTTGAAGTAACATCTCTTGTGTTTGCTCTTCAATACGCTCTAAGGGTTCTTTTAAATACTTACTTAATGCCCTGTGATTATATGTGCGTACATTATTGATAAATCCATGGGCACCAAGTCCCACACCAATATACTCGTCTAAAGACCAATAAATTAAGTTGTGTTTTGAGTAGTGACCATGTTTAGCAAAGTTACTAATTTCGTACTGCTCAAAGCCTTGATTTGTTAGTTCATCGATAGTAATTTGAAACATTTGAGCTTCAACATCTTCTTCGACTTTATGAAATTTCCCTCTTAAATATTGATGATAGAAAAAAGTTTTTTCTTCTAATATCAATGAATAACACGATACATGTGTAATATCTAACTGTTTAATAAAATTCAAGTCTCGTTTTAAATCTTCAATTGTTTGGTTTGGTACTGCATAAATTAAATCTACACTTAAATAAGGTATTTCTAATTCCTTTAAGCTTTGAACGACTTCAAACACTTCGTCATTTGTATGTTTTCGATTCATATATGCAAGCAAATTTTTATTAAATGACTGTACACCGATACTTATTCTATTAATACCATATTTCTTAAAAATCATACCTTTTTCATGTGTATAACTTTCTGGGTTAACTTCAATTGTATATTCGACCGGGTGTATATGCACTAAGCTTTCAAGCAAATATGTAAGTTGATGTGGCTTAAGCATGCCAGGTGTTCCACCACCAATATAAATCGTTTCAATTGTATCAAAATGTTTTCTATAGCTATTGATCTCATTTCTTAATGAAACCAAATAACTATCAACCATTTCATCGTTTGTTGGTACACGTTTAACAAAGTCACAATAATGACATATGTACTCACAAAATGGAATATGAACGTACAGACCTTTCATGCAATCACCACCTTTATTATACAACTAATTTTGAATCGATAAAAAACAAAACGATTGATTTTAATAAATCAATCATCGCTGTTTGATAAAATCGCCATGAATGCCTCTTGAGGTACATCAACTCTACCAACAGACTTCATTTTCTTTTTACCTTCTTTTTGTTTTTGTAACAATTTCTTCTTACGAGAAATATCGCCGCCATAGCATTTAGCCAAAACGTCTTTTCTCATTGCTTTGATTGTTGAACGTGCAATAATTTTGCTACCTAATGCAGCTTGCACGGGTATTTCAAACATTTGTCTTGGAATTAAATCAACCATTTTCTCGCAAATTGCTCGACCTCTGTTATACGCAAAGTCTTTATGGACGATTAATGATAATGCGTCTACGACTTCACCGTTTAACAAGATGTCCATCTTTTGTAAGCTTGAGCGTTTATAATTACTTAATTCATAGTCAAATGACGCATAACCTTTAGTTGTAGATTTCAATTTATCAAAGAAATCATATACGATTTCTGATAGTGGCAACTCGTAAGTAATCGTTACACGGTTTGCATCTACATATTTCATATCGCCAAAAATTCCACGTTTTTTCTGACAAATATCCATAATTGCACCTACATAATCTTTTGGTGACATAATGGTTGCAGTAACATATGGTTCTTCAATATATTCAATTCTTTGTTGCGGTGGTAATGTTGACGGGTTATCAACATAAATCATAGACCCATCGGTTAAATATACCTTATATATAACCGATGGCGCTGTAGCAATAAGTTCGATGTTAAATTCACGGTGAATACGTTCTTGGATAATTTCCATATGTAATAAACCAAGAAAGCCCGTTCTAAATCCAAAGCCAAGCGCTTGAGATGTTTCTGGTTCGTAAACAAGTGAAGCATCATTTAATTTTAATTTTTCAAGTGCTTCCTTTAAATCATTATATTTTGAACTATCAATTGGATACAATCCACAAAATACAACAGAGTTCATCTTACGATAACCCGGTAGTGGTTCAATTGCTTGTCTTTCAGCTAATGTAATTGTATCCCCAACATTAACTTTATCTATACTCTTAATAGATGCGGTTAAGTAACCAACATCACCTGGTCCAAGCACATCACGTTTTGTCATTTTAGGTGTGTAAATACCCACTTCTATAACTTCATACTCTGCTTTTGAAGCCATTAGTTTAATACGATCGCCTTTTTTTATCGTCCCATTCACAACTCTAATTGAAGGAATAACACCTTTATAAGCGTCATAAACAGAGTCAAAAATTAGCGCTTGAAGCGGTGCATTCTCATCACCATTTGGTGCAGGCACTTGCTTAATAACTTCTTCTAGTATTTCTCGAATACCAATGCCTTCTTTAGCGGATGCTAAAATTGCATGACTTGCGTCAATGCCAATGATATTTTCTATTTCTTCTTTAACTTTTTTTGGATCTGCACTTGGCAAATCGATTTTATTAATAACAGGAATAATCTCTAAATCATTGTCAATCGCAAGATAAACGTTTGCGAGTGTTTGTGCTTCAATACCTTGAGCAGCATCGACGACTAAAATCGCACCTTCACATGCTGCAAGCGATCTCGATACTTCATATGTGAAGTCAACATGACCTGGAGTATCGATTAAGTGCATGATATATTCATTCCCATCATTTGATAGATATTGCATTTGCACAGCATTTAATTTAATTGTAATACCGCGTTCTCTTTCTAAATCCATGGAATCTAATAGCTGTTCCTTCATTTCTCTATCGGCTACAGTGTTCGTAGCTTGTAGTAGACGATCAGCTAATGTAGATTTACCATGATCGATATGAGCGATAATTGAAAAGTTTCTTATTTTCTTTTGTCTTTCATTAAAATTGTTCATATATACCTCATCCAATATAGCATTAATATTCTATCATTTTTTAGTTATAAAATAAACCATTAAACGCTTTTTTTCGTGTATCTTGCATAATGAAAATAATAAAACGTTTTCATGAAAACTATTTTGATTTTACGTTGCATATTACTTGATATTATATTATAATATAGGTAACAAAAAACAATTCTTAGGAGGAATTTAATAATGAAAAAAATTATCACACTTATTTTTGTTGCTGTGATGAGTTTGACTATTGTCGCTTGTGGTAACAAAGAATACAAAGTAGATGGAGAATTTACTGCTTTTGAAGTATCATACAACAGAGAAGTCCCTATGATCACATGGGTAACAGTTACAATTGAAAAAGGTAAAGTTACTAAATACTTTATTGATGCTAAACAGGCAGAAGTAAACGAAGCTGGCGAATTTGTTTGGAATGCAAAATCTAAAAAAGAACTAAAATATGATTACAACATGAAACCAGTTAGTGAAATTGGCAAAGAATGGTTTGAACAAGCTGAAGCTTTAGAAGCATTTATGTTAGAAAAAGGTCCAGAAGCTGTTACAACTAAAGATGGTTATATCGATAATGTTACTGGTGTTTCAGTAAAAGATGGTGGATACACTAAACTTGCTAAAGAAGCTTTAGCAAACGCAAAAGCTAACAAATTCTTAGCATTTGAATTAGGTTATACTAGTGCTAAAGGCCCACAAGTTACTTGGTCAATTGTTACTACTGATAACAAAGGTAAAGTTACTGAAATTTTCTTAGACTGCTTACAATCAGATAAATCAACTGCTAACGATACAGTTAAATTTACTTGGAAAGCTAAAACTAAAAAAGAATTAAAATTCGATTACAACATGAAACCAGTTAGTGAAATTGGTAAAGAATGGTTCGAACAAGCTGAGGCTTTAGAAAAATTCATGTTAGAAAAAGGTGTAGATGCAGTTACGACTAAAGATGGTGTAATTGACAATGTTACTGGAGTATCAATTAAAGACGGTGGCTACACTGCATTAACTAAAGCAGCAATCGCTTTAATTAAAAAATAATTAATACTTTTCTCCTTTCTGTTCGGGAAACGAAAAAGGCTCATCATGAGCCTTTTTTGTTATTTATTTTTACGATATTAAAGAAAAAAGGGCAAGTGCCCTTTTATTGTTCAATTACAGTAACTTCTGCTTCAATGACTTGTTTATGATCTGCAACAAGAATTTTAAATTCTAGATTTTCATATGTAATAGCTTCACCTTTTTTAGGTATATAGCCAAACAGTTCTAATAAAAAACCATTTAGTGTTGTGTGATCAACTTCATATTCTAATTCAAGTTCTTCAAATAAATCTTCAATTTTAGCATTACCTTTTACTTTGTATACTTTATCTGAAATTTTTGTCATTTGTTCAACAATTTCATCGTGTTCATCCCAAATATCACCGACAAGTTCTTCTAGGATATCTTCCATTGTAACAACACCGAGTGTTCCACCGTATTCATCATTTACAATTGCCATGTGTGCTTTGTTAGATTTAAGCAAGGCAAGTAAATCTGATACTTTCATGTATTCAGTCACAATAACAGAAGGCTTAATTATATCTTCTAATTTTGCTTTACCTAATACAACTTCATTATAAAAATCTTTATGGTTAATAATTCCAACAATATGGTCTATGTTGTTTTCATAAACTGGAAGTCTTGAATATCCTGATTTTTTAAAAGCTTTTGTAATTTCATTATTCGTACTTGATTTACTTACAGCTACCACGTGGACTCTTGGTGTAAATATATCTTCAACTTTAAGTTCATCAAAGTCGAAGACACTTCGAATTAGATTACTTTCGTTTTCATTAATACTGCCTTCGGATTCGGCTTCTTCAACAATATCTAGTAGTTCATCTTCAGTGAATGATGATGTTTCTTTTAGTTTAAAAACTTTTTGTAAAATAACTTGATAACCTTTTACAATAAAAATGATAGGAAATAAGACAACATTAAATAACTGAACAAACCATAATGTTTTAAGAGTTGCTTCTTCAGAACGCTTAATACCGATCATGTTTGGTGTAATTACACCAAATAAAATAACAAGGACAAGCGATATAATTAATGAAATGAATATACCAACATTATCTAACTCGTTATTTAGTGTATCAGCAAGCAATACCGCTATTGTAATATTACTAATCGTACTACCGACTAAAAACATCGATTGATGTTGGTTAATATTTTCTGCAATGTCCAATACTTTTTTTGCGTTTTTACGATTAGCAGCTGCAAGCTGCTTTAATTTTGATTTATTAACTTCAGTATATGCTTTGTCAATCATTTTAAACATAAAAGATAAAATCAATAATGCTAAAATAACGGGTATTAATATCTCAATATTCATCTATTGTTTCCTCTTTTGAATCATCAAATATCTTAGTTATCTTAATTTTTTCAATAACATTATCTGTGTATTCTAATACTTCAAAACGATAATTTTTATAATCGATTTCAACATGTTCTCCTTTATTAGGAAAACGTCCTAATTGTCCTAAAATAAATCCACTTAATGTGTCATAATCATCGGTTGGTAAACCTGCTTTAACAATGTCTTCGACATCATCTATATTGACTAAACCATCTATTTCAAATACACCAGGACCAACTTCTTTAATTTCTTCATCTATTTCATCATATTCATCAAAGATATTACCAACGATTTCTTCCAATAAGTCTTCGATTGTAACAATACCCGCTGTTCCACCATATTCATCTAAGACGATAGCAATATAGGCTTTTGCTTGTTGTAACTCTCTAAATAACTCACTTGTTTTCTTTGAATCTGGTATGAAATATGGTTTTCTTAATAAATTTTTTAAATTAAATGTTTGGTTTGGATCCATCATGTATTTAATTAAATCTTTAACATGTAAAATACCTACTATGTGGTCAATACTGTCCTTGTATACAGGAAATCTCGTAAATTGTTCATTTTTAACAAACTCAAAAACTTGTTCTTTCGTTGAACTAGCATCTAATGCAGAAACTTCAGTACGATGTGTCATGATACTAGATACTTCTGTATCATCAAAGTCTAAAATGTTTTCAATCATTTTACTCTCGCGTTTATCTAAAACGCCTTTTTGACCGCTTGATACAACAATCATACGAATTTCTTCTTCAGTCATTGTCTCTTCACCATCATTTGGATTTATGCCAAGCAAACGACTAACACCATTTGCTGATTTTGTTAATAACCAAACGAGCGGACGCATAGCATTAACTAATACTGTCAACATACCGACCGTATTATAAATAATAGCTTCCGGTTTTTTAAGTGCTAATTTCTTTGGAACAAGCTCACCAAATACAACTTGGAAATATGTAAGTACTAATGTAACAAAAAGTTGAACAAGTGTTGCTGCTAAGGCAGAGTTTTCAACACCTTCTATAAAGCCAGATAACCAGCCAATAATTAATGGTGTGAAAGCTTCACTTGCCACACTACCATTTAAGAAACCAATCATTGTAATACCAATTTGAATTGCTGATAAAAATACCGTTGGTTTTTTAATAAATCGTAAAACTTTCGTTGCTTTCTTGTTGCCATTATTACTATCACTTTCAACTTTTACGTCATTAACAGCAATTAATGCTGCTTCACTTGAAGCGAAAATTGCGTTCAAAAATATAAAAACAAAAATTAATATGATATTTACCAACATAGAATCACCTCGTTATATATACAAAAAAAAGCACCAAAAAAAGCACCTAATTGTTTTATTAAGTGATTCAGTTCCGTTGGATCTTCAAACCTACTACTGCCGTCTTCCATTTCTATATTTAGAAACCTCCATATTTTTATTATAATATAATTATACTTTATTTTAATAAAAAGTCAATAAATCACTTTTGATTCACTTATTATTACACACTTAAATTATTGAAAATGTAGTAAACTTATGTTACAATAACCAAAGAAGGGGAGTAGTTTCTCTAAATTAATCGTCAATACGGCATTGTCCCGGTTAATTTCAAGTTTGACTTGTATAACGAGACCTTCAAGACTATAAGAATGCGTCTTGAAAGTCTCTTTTCTTTTAAGAACGCCAAGGAGGAATTATGGAAAAGAAATATTTTCATTTATCGTCAGAGGAACTTATAAAAGTTTACCAGACGGATTTAGACAAAGGTCTAAGTCATGATGTTGTTTTAGAAAAACAACAAAAATTCGGCTTGAACAGGCTAGATGAAGCTAAAAAAAGACCACTTTTTTTACGCTTCATCGACCAATTAAAAGATTTTATGATTATTATTTTAATTGGTGCATCGATTCTTTCAATGTTTACTGAAAGTGTTGCAGAAGGTTTGCTCATTATCGCAATTGTTATCGTTAATGCGATTTTAGGTGTCGCACAAGAAGCAAAAGCTGAAAAAGCATTAGATTCAATTAAAGCGATGTCTTCTCCTCACGTAACGGTTATTCGTGATGGTATTGAAAAAGTCATTGATGTTAAAGAAATTGTCATCGGTGATATTGTAAAACTTCAAGCAGGAGACTATGTACCTGCCGATGTACGAATCATTGAATCTATCAATTTAAAAATTGATGAATCCGCATTAACAGGTGAAGCTGTACCTGTTGAAAAGGAAGATGTTGTCCTAGAAGCTGAAGATGTTGCATTAGGAGATCGCATTAACTCAGCTTATATGAGTACAGTTGTTACGTATGGTCGCGGAAAAGCTGTTGTTATTGCAACAGGCATGCAAACAGAAATCGGTAAAATTGCTACAATGCTTTCTGAAGCTGAATCTGTTGAAACCCCACTTCAAAAAAACATCGCACAATTAGGTAAGATTTTAGCGTTAATTGCGCTATCAATTACTGGATTTATATTTGTTATTGAAATTGTTACATCATTACTTGCTGGTCAAACACCAGATTGGATTGGTGCAATCTTATTCGCGGTAAGTCTTGCGGTTGCTGCTATTCCTGAAGGTTTACCAGCAATTATTACAGTTGTATTATCACTCGGTATGCAAAACTTAGTTAAACAACGTGCGATTATGCGTACGTTACCAGCTGTAGAAACACTCGGTTCTACTTCTATTATTTGTAGTGATAAAACCGGTACACTAACACAAAACGTTATGACAGTTCAAAAAGTTTATGTTGACAGTAAAATTCAAACTGTTAGTGACCTAACTTATTCAGGAAATGCTAAAAAATTGGTTGAATACGGTGTTTTAGTTAATGACACGAAAGTTCAACTTGAGGGCTCAAATTTTGTTAAATTCGGCGATCCAACCGAGTTAGCATTTGTTGATTTAGCAATTGCTTTAAAACAAAATCCAATTTCTATTACCGAAAATTTCCCAAGATTATACGAATTACCATTTGACTCAGAAAGAAAGCTTATGACAACTGTTCATAAGATTGACGGTAAACTTTATGCGATTATAAAGGGTGCGCCAGACGTATTGTTTAGTCGTGCTAAATATATAGTTTTAGATAACAACATATTAAGTGCTACTACTTCTGAAGTTCAAAAATTTATTGATGCCAATGAATCAATGTCAAATGAGGCATTACGTGTACTTGCGGTTGCATATAAAGAAATTACTACAGATAAACCATTAAAACAATTGAGTTTTGATGATTTAGAATCAAATGTTACATTACTTGGTTTAGTCGGTATGATTGATCCTGAAAGACCTGAAGCTAAAGATGCAATTGCTCTTTGCTATCAAGCAGGAATTAAGACAATTATGATTACCGGTGACCATAAAAATACTGCAATTGCGATTGCCAAAAATTTAAATATTCTATCGGATAACGAAGATTTAGCTATTACTGGTCGAGAACTTGATCAAATGTCAGATGAAGAGTTTAAAGAAAAACTGGAACGTATTCGCGTGTATGCACGTGTTAGTCCTGAAAATAAAGTTCGTATTGTAAAAGCATGGCGAGAGACAAAGCGTGTTGTAGCTATGACCGGTGATGGTGTTAATGACGCCCCATCAATCAAGCAAGCAGATATTGGTATTGCAATGGGTATTACTGGTACTGAAGTTGCTAAAGGTGCCGCAGATATGGTACTAACAGATGACAACTTTGCAACAATCGTTAATGCTGTCGGTGAAGGACGTAGTATCTTTGCAAACATAAAAAAAGCAATTCACTTCTTACTAAGTTGTAATATTGGTGAAATTGTTTCAATGTTCTTGGGTGTTACGGTTGGCTTATTCATATTTAAAGTTGCTGACGCAAACGGTAACCCTGTTGAAGGTACTGTACATATTTTAATTGCTGTTCAAATTTTATGGGTAAACTTAGTTACAGACTCACTCATGGCGATAGCACTTGGCTTAGAGTCAAAGGAACCAAACATTATGCAACAAATGCCACGTGATGCAACAAAATCAATTTTTGCCGATGGTCTTGGTAAAACGATTGCATGGCAAGGTATTATGATTGGTCTATTAACATTTATTGCTTATTATATTGGATATAACTATGAACCAACTGCAGCAATTACAACTAAGATTATGCATGCACAAACAATGGCTTTCATGGTCTTAGCATTGTCACAATTAGTTCATGCGTTTAATGCACGAAGCCAAGTATTCTCTGTATTTACAATGAAGCCAAATAAAGCATTAATTTATGCATTATTTATTTCGCTTGCATTACAATTAGCTGCTGTATCTTTTGGCTTTACTCAACGTTTATTTGAAGTTGAATTCCCTGATTTCAAACAATGGTTAATAATAATCGGTTTATCATTAGTACCACTCATTGTTGTTGAAATTACAAAAATCTTTAAGCGAAAAAAACTAAATTTATAATATAAAAGGGTGATTCCAAGTGGAATCACCCATTTTTTTATCTATCTCTAATTGCGTCTATTGGTCGTTTTCGTGCAATACTTGATACTGGTATTGCTGCACTAATAAAGGCAACGCCAATACTTACAAGTAAAACTAAGACAATTTGTCGAATACCTAAGTTGAGAATAGTAATAAGTAAATTATAGTCATTTCGTAACATAGAGTTTAAATAGACTGTAACAGATATTACTAGTGTTATTGCAATCACATAGTTAATAAGCGCGATAATAAGTGCTTCTTTTGTAAAAATACTCAAAACATCACGTCCACGTGCGCCAATTGCACGCAAGATACCAATTTCTTGTTTTTTATATGATACAGATGTTCCAATAAAGTTTAATAACAGCAAGGATGCAAAGACTGCAAAACCAATTCCAACATATAAAAATACTTGTGCAAGTGTTTCAAACAAACTATTAACTGTATCAAGAGTTGCCATAACTTCATTACGCATCAAGAAACTTAAATCATCGTTATTTTGGTAATGAACTTCAGCAAAAAATCGTATTGTCTTTTCATCGATACCATTTATTGGTGCGATTACTGATGTATAAGTACCTAGAACTTCATAGCCGAGTTCGTTTGCAACCTCACTAGATGCACTAACTGAACCAACCCATTCATCAGATTCATAGTAATACCCAGCAATACGAACATCGACATTCGTAATAATTTCAAGTTGTGTTGTTCCGCTATAAGTGTACGTCGTATCTGTTATTTTAACCATCTTTGGTGTTAGATTTTTTGATGTTTCATTAATAAATTCTCGATTCAACTCATCATATAGATCAAGGTCGATATAAGCGAGTATTTCAAAATACTCTCGAGCATATGCTATTGCCAAATCATTTGGCCAATTATCAACATCATCACTAATCATTTCTTCATCATAAAATGTATATTCAGATGCAATCAATGCTTGTCGTAATTCAGTTCTTGACATTCGACTATAAATAATTTGCCCGTATAATGGGTTTTCACTATCCATCATTGCATCCGAAAACTCTTGGAAATATAAATCACGGAGCATCGAATAGCTTACAAGTACATCATTTGATAATAAGTTATCTTTGTTAATGCCATTAAGTGTTATCGTCTTATGAACAACGGAATCTCGATTGTTAAAGTTTTCAATAAATCTAGGTGTTTCTTCACCTATTGTTAAATAAGAATTATAGCCATACTTACCTAATCGTTCAACCACAAAGGAATTGAATGCGTTTTGATTAACAAA
>Ga0209075_1002313_pt1 | contig 16915 bp, 14 predicted proteins | sample Stecom2011_FD_187523 | JGI IMG/M metagenome (GOLD analysis project Ga0209075, IMG submission 187523) | Agricultural soil microbial communities from Utah to study Nitrogen management - Steer compost 2011 (SPAdes) (version 2) | ecosystem: Environmental > Terrestrial > Soil > Agricultural land...
GATTATTATCAAAACATGTTGATGTTTTGATGGCTTCTAATTAAAACAAGAAAGTAATCCGTACCATAATTAATTGCATAATAATCTGTTACCAGGAGCATTTAACACAATTTGTGAATCTGTCTTTCAGTAGTATGATCCTGTATGGCACCAAAATGCTCCTGACTTCTATTTTAGGATTGAGCAGATAAAAATAAAATACAAGATAACTGAAGTTGGCATGCTTTCTGCATATCTTTCCCCGAAAACAGAAGCAGGGCAATTTGCGTTGTTTATCTGTAGTCAAATATGGTGTAGCTTAAATTTTCAAGATCGGGGATTATGAAAAACAAAAGTATATGGTCTGATTGTGAAAAAAAGCTTTTCAATAAAGTTCTGGAAAAACTGGTTATTGAAAGCCGGTTTAATGATTATCATCTTCTGAACAAAAACCTTACTGCTCTTAATTGTCAGGCTGGTGCATTTATTTTATACCCCGGAATAATCGAAAGCAGCAAGATTGCCGGCCAGGAAAGAAATGTAGAAACACTGGTTACCGAACTGGGCAGGAAATACTCCAATGAAGATATGTTTGTTCTTCCTACAAAAGCACTTCTCGGAAAGTGTCTTATTATAGGGAAAATCAACTTGATGTATATGGTTTACCATTTAACTTGCCGGGAAAATGAAAATCCAGAGGTTAAAAATCAGGTTTTTGAGTTTATAATAAACTATTTGCTCTCTATTTTAACAGAAGAAGTACTGTTGCAACTACTGAATAACGCATCCAATACAATTGTTTTAAAAAAAGTAACAAAAGCATTGGCAAATATATGGGAAGAATGGATTTTTTCCGATAAAGTAACATTTATTCCAGAACTTGGAAAAATGTGGTTGACAAGAAAGCGTTCTGTTCCGGTATTTGGTACATTACTGGGAACACATGAGTATATATCTTTATTCCAGAATGTTGACAATATATGCAAAGACTATATAACTTACGCAACTTCTGTATCGGATGAGACATCAGCTCTTGAGGAATTCTTGTTTGGATTGCCGCATGAAGAATTGAATTTTGTAAAAAATTATCTGTTAAACAATGGAAAACAGAATATAAACTGTGAAGAGGTAAAAAACATTCTTGGTAAGGATTCTATCTTTTTAAGCAGCAAAACTGAGGACCCATTAGAGTTATATCGATTCTACAATTATAGAAGAAAGTGTGCAAGTTCAAGATTGTATGGGAAAATGAAGGGACCGGTTCGGACTTTTGAGGAAAATTTTGTGATGTATTTATTTACGCACCAGAATTATAACTTTATAATATCAAAGAAAATCCAACTATACTCAGACAAATCAGGTTCGGATGTAAAATAAAAACATAATAATTCATATAAGACGTTTTAGTTGCACACCAAATTAAACACCTGTTTTCCAAAGGGGTATCGGTGTATTTAATCGCATCATTGATTTTACTTGCCATAGTTCTTGTTGCACGATTAGCAAATAAATGGCGTGTTCCACTGGTTGTTATTTCTCTGTTTGCCGGAATTTTGTTTGGAAGTGATGTAGCTGGAATAATCTATTTCGACAATGCATTGCTGGCACGGCAAATCGCAGATTTTGCATTGATTTTTGTTCTATTTATTGGCGGTTTCGGTACAGATCAAAATAAATTAAAACCAGTTTTGAAACCAGCTCTGGTTATGGCAACAATCGGGGTTATAATTACAGCGATTATAACAGCACTTTCTCTGTCTATCTTTTTAAAATATGACCTTGTTTATGCTTTCTTAATTGGGTGTATAATATCATCCACAGATGCAGCAGCGGTTTTTTCAATTTTACGATCCAGATCCCTGGATAAAAAGCTCTCATCAATGGTCGAAATAGAATCTGCTACAAATGATCCAATGGCAATCGTTTTAACATTATTTGCTGTTCAACTTGTTGTTGCACAAACGACTAATCCATTAGCTATTGGCGGATCTTTTTTTTGGCAAATCTCGGGAGGGATAATTGTTGGAATAGTTACCGGGAAAGCGGGCGGTATCTTGTTTCAATATGTCAAGGTATTAGATAAAGGTTATTTCTATGTTTTTTTAATCTCTGTAATACTGTTTTCATATGGAATGGCAGATTTAGTAAATGCAAGTGGAATGTTGTCAGCTTTTTTCTCCGGTTATTTTATGGGGAATTCAAATATTCCATACAAAAAAACATTGTCTACACTTCTGGAGGCTATATCAACAATAGCAAATGTAGTCATATTTGTAATGCTTGGATTGCTTGTTTTTCCCCATGAATTCGGCAATGTTTATCTGGAGGGGATATTTTTATTTATAACATTGACCTTAATTGCCCGTCCTTTATCTGTATTATGTTGTACTTTATTCAGTAAGTTTAATTTTAAAGATAAAGTATTTATCAGTTGGAGCGGCTTAAGAGGGGCTGTTCCAATTGTCTTGGCAACATATCCGCTTGCTGCAGGAATTGAGAATTCCAGGGGAATTTTCAATATAGTTTTTTTTGCAGTGGTACTATCAATGGTTATTCAGGGGTCCTCTATTAAAAAAGTTGCCGACTGGTTGAGACTTGCTGTTAAAGCAAAGCCGGAACCTAAACAGATTATGGAACTTGTTACTTTGCACAAATCCGACCTCGAATTAATAGAATTACAAATTGATGAGGAGCTATATGATGGGAAAATACTGATCTCATCTTTGAGATTACCAGAGGGGACAACAATCACAATGATAAACCGGAATGAAAAAATCATTGCACCTCAAGGTTCTACAAAGATATTTCCTGGTGATGTGTTATATATACTGGTCAAAAATGAAATGATTGAAATGGTGGTATCTAATATATTAAAGCACTTTGACCAAAAAAAATATGCCATAAATGAAACCTGAATCTTGTTTTTATGTCATAAATCAAATTAAAACGGACTTTTAACAGCGTATTTTATCAGATCCATTCCCCAATAAAACAAAAAAGTTCCCTTTTCAGTTTGCCAGAACGTAATTTGAAAAGAAATTGCTGCAAAAAATCTTTTTAGACGCAAATATGATTGGAAAACGGATCTGTTTTTCTATTGTTGATTTTTTAGTATCTCTTTTGGTGATGGCTGAAACCATTCATTTTTCAGGCGTACTATCCCCGCAGTCGCCTAGCTGCAAGCGAATAAGGAAAACTTTCTGATAAAGCCAAAGGGGTTAAATTCAATTTTAATGATAAACCATTTCTGTTTTAAAACGGATGGTTTGGGCTATTCGACATAAAGTCGACTGCATTTGAACTATTTCTTTTTAGATAATTTTAATTGTATGAAACCTATTACAAAAATTCTCAAATTATCAAATAATGCATTGCTGGAAAAAGTGTGGGCTTCAGACAGTTCTATTTACACGATTTTAAAAAATTCAGAATCGCTTTCATCTGCACGTATTGAAGTATTCAAATATTTGAATCATAAAGAGACACATTATTTTGATGCAGAGTATCCTGAAGCAAATTATCATATAATTGAAAGAAATCTGGCAAAAGAGTGTATCAGGATTTTAAGCAATATTTTTCTGTCAGAAAATGAAAAAGCCACCAGTTTTTCAGCTTTTTCTGTACTTTATGAGCTTGCTCGGGGTAATAAAGAACCATTGCAATTGATCAGCAAGGGATTTTTAAGTGAATTTGTTTATTTATTCAGAGGAATTAATGCCAGGTTTGATTTAATGTTTGAAAATGAAAAAAATCACCTTGGTACAATTTATATAAGTGCCCGGCCAAAACGACTTAAATATTACTCAAAAAAAGTAAGTTCAGGATATTCCCGTTTCAAACGGGGCATAGACCAGGATATCAGTAAAAAACGGGATGAAATGAGAACAGAAATCTTAAATTATTTCGGTTCTACTGATAAATCCGACTGGTTTGATTACCAATGGCATCTATCCCATATAATCTCAAAAATTGAAACTCTGCTATCTCTTGTATATCTTGAAGAAGATGAAATCTCAGGTTTGAAACTTGCAAAAGAAGCTAAAATACCTTTTCAGATTACACCTTATTACTTGTCGTTATTCAACAAAACAGGAAAAACCTTTTTCGACAGGGCAATTCGGGCACAGGTTTTACCATCTGAAGCTTATTGCAAAAAGATCATAAAAAATAAAAAATATGGTCTGGATCATGATTTTATGGATGAAAAAAGCACCAGCCCGATTCCAGGAATTACAAGGCGATATCCCCAGATTGTCATACTTAAACCTTACGATTCCTGTCCACAAATATGTGTTTATTGTCAAAGAAACTGGGAAATAAAAGGTATTAAACAGGCTTCATTTTCCAGAAAAAAAATGGAAAATGCAATACAGTGGATTAAAGATCACAACGAGATTCATGAAATTCTTGTTACCGGAGGAGATCCGCTTACACTCGGTGATGAAAAAATTAAATGGTTATTCGATCAGCTTGCTTCTATTGATCATATTGAAAGAATCAGAATCGGGACACGTACTCTGGTAACAGTACCTTGTAGATTTACAAAAAATTTAATTTCAATACTTGAATCATATCATGAATGGGGAAAAAGGGAAATTGCTATTATAACTCATTTTGAACATTCCATGGAGATCACCCCTGAGGTAATTGATGCAGTAAAGTTAATAAAAAGAGCAGGGATGAACATTTATAATCAGCAGGTATTCACTTATTTTAACAGTTTAAGATATGAATCATCTTTTTTAAGGGCAAATCTGAAAATATCAGGGATTGATCCCTATTATGGTTTTAATACCAAAGGTAAAGAAGAAACTATTGATTTCAGGGTGCCAATTGCAAGAATTGAGCAGGAACGAAAAGAGGAAGCCAGGCTTCTTCCTGGCCTGGTTCGTACAGATGAACCGGTTTTCAATGTGCCAAGATTGGGAAAATCTCATTTGCGCGCAGGACAGGATCATGAACTGGTCATGATACTGCCTGATGGTAAACGGGTTTACCGTTTTTATCCCTGGGATTCTCGATTGTCATTCGAAAACGATTACTTATATACCGATGTACCTATATATGATTACTTGTTGAGATTGTATAGAGATAAAGAAAATGTTGATGGTTATGAATCAATCTGGTATTACTTTTAAAACCCAAAAAAAATTTTCATAAAGAATGTCGCTTCTTAGATAGTAAATTAAATGGTTTCGGATCTTATGTTTTTCTACGGACTACACAAAAAAGATAACCAACGTAACGAAACCCTTTCAGACGATAAAAAACGTCAATTTCCCTGTGAAATGCCAGTTTAATTCTTCTATCAGAAAAAAAACCTTTGTTATCCTCAAGACGCCTGGCCATATGAGCATAATAATTATCCCAACCACTTACAGGTACAAGACACATGAAATGTATCTCCATACCCAGTTCAGATATAAGATTTCTATATGAAGATTCTGTTTCATAATGGTAAGTTTCATCTTCAAAAATTGCTCTGATTTCATCGGGAGCATTATCAGACAGCATAATAAGATCAGAAAAAGCTAGCCATCCTCTTGGGACAAGCCAGGAACCGGCCTTAGATAATCCTTTTCGTCTGGAAATGAAAGAAAGGACTCCACCCTCAGCAATTATTAAATCATAAGGATTTCTGGAGTAGTCAGATTTTATTATATCAGCTTGTTCAAATGAAATGAGATGGCTGACATTACGCTTTTCAGCTGCCTCTCGGGCCAGGTCCAGATTTTCTTTACTGATATCGCAAGCGGTGATTTTGCAGCGAAATTCAGATGCAAGATTACACGCACCTTCACCATAACCGCATCCCATATCAAGTACTCTGCTGGATGGATTGATTCCAGCAAAACGGGCTGCAGCAAAAGTAAAATCCTTTCCTGCTGGTGAGGTATAATTAGTATTTGGATCTGTAACCATAATAGATATTAATATTATCTGATTTTAAGGAATAATACAAGTCCTAAAACCAACAAAACTACCGAAAGAATGTGAAATCGCCACATGATTTTCGATTTTATCTGGAAATCTCCTCCATATAGTCCACTTTTTTTCATTTTATGATGATAATGGTGATGAATAGGTGCCATTAAAAAAAATCGTTTCCTGGTAATTTTAAAATAACCGATCTGAATAAAAACAGAAACAAACTCAAGAAGAAATATGAAGCCCACAATAGGCAGATAAAAACCTGCTTTTGTAAAAACAAACAGAATTCCGATTAAACCCCCAAGGCCAACTGAACCGGAATCGCCCATGATAATAGTAGAAGGAGGTGAATTATACCAGAGATATGCCAAAAGAGTGCCTGTTACTGCACCAATAAGAGGCAGCAGTTCCTGGAGTCCGCCTTCAATATATGGAATAAGCAGATATGAACTCCATAAAACATTACTGGATATAAAAGAAATAACCCCAACAAATATCAGGCAGGTTATAGATGGTACTGTGGCTAACGTATCAAATCCATCAGTGAAATTTACTCCATTAGCTAAAATCGCTATAGTAAGTGTCATATAAGGTATAAATAACCAGACTGGAAGATATGGGAATATTTTAGTAATACTGATAAACGGCAGATTGATGGTTCCGTTAATATTTGGTATATACTCATAAGCAATAATTGCTACTATCAATGAAATTATTAAGTATAAAGAAAGTCTAAGGCTGGCAGAAATTCCATCAGATTTGTACTGATATTGTTGTTTGGTTATCTCTCCCCTGATAACCCTTCTTTTATTAACAACTTTGGCGATGTCATCAATTGCTCCTATTATACCAAAAAAAACATAAATAATCAAAGATGAAATCACGTAAGAATTAAATCTTACAGTTATGAGAGCTGTAGCGATTACTATAAATAAAAAAAGTATTCCTGCAGGCATTACTGGTTGAACAGCTTTGTCTTTAGATTCAAAATCGGAGTTCATTTGAAATTTTCGTAAAAAACTTATATAAAAGGGAAACAAAGAAATAGCTAATCCAAACGAAATTACGGTTGCTATACCAGTACTGAAAAGCCGGCTATTTAATAAATAGAGATTTGTTTTCTGATAAATAAATTCAATTAACATCTTTGTATTTTCCAGGTAGATTAATTTTTAAGGACAAATTTGAACAACATAGAACTGTTTTCAATACCATTTGAAACGAAAATAAGTTTTGTGTTCTACATTTACCTAAGTTCAGTGATCTATTTGGTCGATTTTTTTGGGAGTTTTTATCACTCAGATCAACATTCGTAACAGATTGTTTTTATATGCATAAAAAATAAAAAAATGATCCGTTCGGAAAATCCGGATAGAAAAAAACAATTATTATTTAGTGATACAAATATTTTGAATACATGAATTATTTTGTTCTCAAATCGAAACAGGAGATGGAGGTTTGTGTAATGTCTGAAGCAATAGTACTTGATGGGAAAGCTTTGTCTAAGCTGGTGGAATCGCAAATAAAAATCCGGGTTGAAAAAATTAAACAGGCAACCGGTGGGAAAACACCTGTACTTGCAACAATCCTTGTTGGAAATGATCCGGCATCTGCAACGTATGTCAGAATGAAAGGCAATGCTTGTGCAAGGGTAGGAATAGAATCCCGAAAGATCGAACTTCCTGAAACAACTACAACAGACGAACTTATCGCGCGCATTGAAATATTAAATAATGATGCGGATGTATCTGGTATTCTTCTTCAGCATCCGGTACCATCAGCAATCAATGAACGGGCAGCTTTTGATAAAATCGCACTGGATAAAGATGTTGATGGTGTAACCTGTTTGGGATTTGGTCGAATGTCTATGGGAGAGTCTGCGTATGGAAGTGCTACTCCAGCAGGAATAATGAAATTATTGGATCATTATAAAATAAATGTTGAGGGAAAAAAAGCGGTTGTGGTCGGAAGAAGCCCAATACTGGGAAAACCTATGGCAATGATGCTGCTTAACCGAAACGCAACTGTTACTATTTGCCATTCCCGGACAGTAGATCTTCAGGATATTATAAAAAATGCTGATATTGTAGTTGGTGCTGTTGGGAAACCAAAATTTATAAGAGGTGAATGGATAAAAAAGGAAGCTGTTGTTGTGGATGCAGGATATCATCCTGGAAATATTGGAGATGTAGATCTGGAAAATTGTATATCTGTTTGCAGTGCTTATACGCCTGTTCCCGGTGGAGTTGGACCTATGACAATAGCAACACTTATTTCTCAAACCATGGAAGCTGCAGAAAAGAGATTATATCTGAATGGAGACGATTAATAGACGTGAGATGTGCCTGTGAGAACCGGTACCTGATGTAAAAAATTTTTCTGGGCTGTTAGTGATGTATATTATAAGTATTGAACATAAATAATCTGCTAAATTTCAGGGAGATGTATATGAAAAATGCTTCAATTATATTCGTCTTGATTATAACTTTAGCAGCTGGTTTGATTTTTTATTCCAGGATTCAAAAATCTTCAGTATTTAAAAAAGCAAAACAAACCGAAGCTTCAGGAAGTCTTCAGGAAGCTCTTTCAATGTATGCCCAGTCATTGATAGAAATCGCACCAGGGCAAAAATTTCCAGATATTAACCGTTCAAAAATAATGGAACAATCAGCCTGGAAAAAGATTGTAGAACAGTACATTGCCTGGCTCAGTAGCGGTAGTAATGCTAAAAACAGTATAAAGGAGTGTTTTGAGGGTATCGAGCGTTGTAAAAATGCACAAAACCCTGTTAATTCACTGGGAAAACTTGAACTAAAAGAGCTAAGTGAAGATCAATATATTCCAGAATGGAATAACTCATTTTTTGCACCAAATATTACACCAGATCCATCATTTAAATCTCTTGCTTCAGGTAATTACCTGAAAAATATATCTGTCATTAATTTTTCAAGTTCAAAAAACTATACTTATGAGCTTTATTTGGTCAACAAGAAAATCACAAAATTAACAGGTTTTCAATTATACCCTGAAAGTAATATTAGAATTATTGCAATACCTGGAGAATATTTGCTTATTTGCAGATCAACTGTTACCTTTCCGTCCGGAGAAATATGGAAATCACCTTTTGAGATTGTTCCTTTGACAGTACCAGAAAATGCTTCCTTGATTACAGGAGATCTCAGAACAAGAGTATACCGGCAAAAATAGATTTTAATCATGCCTGGTTAACTCATGTTCTGAGAAAATGAGTATTGCAGGTAATCGGAATCAATGTGAGTATAAACTTACTTTGTTTCGGAATTATTGTTCTGTGAATCGATTTGTGTCTGGACGCATTCAACAATATTCCTGACCTGTAATTTGTCCAGAGATATTTTTGCCTGGGCAGTCCATTTGGGCTTGTAAGTTACCTCAGCACCGGCATCTCCAATTTCATGTTTGATGCATGCTTCAAGAAATTTTTTGCTTTTTGGGGACTTTTTAACATATTTAATCAATTGGTTGACGAGTCTGTTTATGGCTTCCTGGGTAGCAGTTTGAACAGCCAGATCCAGTGCTGGTTTTGTTGCAGAGCCATTTGCGAAAACTGAAGGCAGGTCTTTTTTTGATGGTTTAACAGGCGGTTTTTTATCTGTAAAAGTCCAGGTGTTGTCGGTTTTTAACCAGATAGTACGTCCGTCATCTATTGTGATATACTTATCTTCCTCATCACCTTCAGTAATTGTGAATTTTGTATATCCCCATGTGCTGTCGGGATGTAAAACCACATCTTCTCCATCATCCAAGGTTAATATCATATCGTTGGCAATGATGGTTGAAAAGGAAAGAACGATTATTATAACAACGCTGAACATTTTGAATTTGAAATTCATTGATGTCTCCTTTGAAGAAAAAAAACAGAACATTTTTAATATAAGAAATATTCATCATTAAAACGAAAATCTTTTTTGTGTCAGTAACATGCAGCAAAAACAGGTAATTGTGATTAAGAGCATTTTGAGAGCAATATAGAGCAGTCTTGAGATATGAATGATATTTATGTATAATAATGGCTTTGGTCTGGTTAAGATGGCGATTCGTGAAAACCATTTTAGTGCTGGTATGTTGATATCTGTTTTTAAAATTGGTTGTGAAATGATTTGAAGTCGGGTTCAGGTGATAAAGCAGTAATTTTCCCGAAACTGATTACAGATAATTTATTAATTAAAGTACGTAAATTCTTAAACGATGGAAATAATAGTTTTTCGTGTTATAATAATTGATATTTTAAATTGATCAATAAATGGATTTGGATTTTAGATGCTTGTAACATCAATAATTATCGCATCTCATCGTGTTGATTATATATCAGGAGTGTTGATTCCTCTTTGCGAAGCAGCTCCTGGAACAGGATTATATGAGATTATAGTGGTAACAGATTACCCAAATGGCCAGTTTCAGATAAAATACCCCATGGTTAAATGGTTTTATACTAATAATAAAAGCATAAGTGTAAAAAGAAATATCGGAATTAAACAGGCCAGAGGCGAATTAATTGCTTTCATCGATGATGATTGTATACCTGACCTGCAATGGGTTAATGAAGGTACGACATATTTGAGAATACACAGGGATTGTGCAGGAGTTGAAGGATTTACATCAATAGAAAAAAGCAGTCAAATTTCGCCCAGTAATATTAATTATAAAAGACTCGAAAAACCAGGATTCAGAACTAATAATATTTTTTACAAAAAAACTATAATTGAGGAAATTGGCGGGTTTGATGAAAGGTTTTCGGTACAAAGAGAGGATATGGATCTTGCTTTTAGAATATTAAAAAAAGGATTCAAAATAGATTATAGTACTGCAATTAGAGTGGTACATCGCTTAAGAAAAGGTGAATGGTATGATCATTTAAAAAGCTGCTGGAACAGGAGGTTTGATCCATTGCTTTATCGTAAGCACAGGAAATTATACAGAAAATATGTTAGTTCGCCGTTCCCGCCCAGTCTGCTGTTATTGTTTATCGGATATATTTTGATAATTCTGACCTGGGATTATCCTGTTCTTTTCAAATGCACTGTTTTTTCAAGCATGTCTGTATTGTCTGGATCTGTCATTAAACGTGTCAGTAAAGCGAGAAAGAGGATTGTTTTGATTTTAAGAGAGGTCTTGATCTTGCTGATAGCTCCGATCGTACTTTTTGTTGCGCTGTTTTATGGAAATATCAGATATCGATCGTTTCTTTTTGTTTAAGATGAAAAACCAGATATGATTGGGGCATCAGTAAATTCCAGATTATGAAAATAGCTCTTGCAAACAAATATTTACCTTCATGTAATCCCAATGGGGTTTCTGTTCAAGTACACATTCTTGCAAAGGCACTCGTAAAGAAGGGGCACAAAGTAACTTGTTACAGTTTCAGTGAAAAGCCTTCTGATGCGAACTATGATCATGTTAAATTATCATGGGGAACATCATCCAGAATATTACGGAAATTTATTCCTGCCAGGAAATTTAAAGAAATTAAAACTGACCAATATGATATAGTTCATTACCACGGTGACGATTATTTATGTAGAGGGGCTCCAAACAGGGTAAGAACTTTCTACGGATCAGCTCTTCAGGAAGCGATTAATGCTACCAATCCGGCTCGTTTTTTTTATCAGGCGCTATTCTATTTATTTGAATGGATTTCAAGTCTGAAAAAGGGGACATCTGTTGCTATTTCCAAAAATACAGTATTTAGCCTTCCTTTGATCAGACTCCAGATTTCATGTGCAGTTTCTTTGGAGCAATTTCATCCGGGAAAACAAAAGACACCTTATCCATCTATTCTTTTTGTTGGAGATCTTGATAGCAGAAAAAGGGGGAAACTGCTTTTATCTGTTTTTGAAAAAGAGGTGTTACCTGAATATCCGGAGTGTATTCTGACTGTTGTTGGTTCCCGGAATTGCAGCGGTTCGAATGTAAGATATTGTGGAAATATCCCTGTTACTGATCTTATTGAAGAATATCAAAAATCCTGGATTTGTTGTATACCTAGTTCCTATGAGGGATTTGGTGTACCAGCAATTGAAGCAATGGCATGTGGAACACCGGTTGTTGCAACCCGGAATGCAGGAATAAATGAGATTATTACAGATAAACTCAATGGACGTTTGTGTACAGGTGAAACTCTTGGTAATACTATCAACGAAACGTTGTCGGATTCAGCCCTGCGTCAGGCTTTAATATGCGAGGGAGTACAATACTCTAAAAAATTTGATGTTTCCATTATCGCTTCAGAGTATGAAAAACTATATGAATATTTAAAAACATTTGAACATTAATAATAAAAAATACTCCTAATTATTAAATAAGCGATTTCACAGGAGCCAGGTATAATATGTTATTGAGATTTTTCGTGTTAAGTATTTTAATGGTTGTTTCAGGTGTTTTTTCAGAAAAACTGAAAATGTATCTTTGTCTTGATGAAATGATATCTGCAGGCTCAGACAGTAATGGTTTACCAACCAAACTTGTATATGGGTATATAGATGGCATAAAAACAGAATGTATGTCTGAATACGAATTCAGAGAGAGTTTTTTTAAAGAAGAGTTTTCAAAGGAAAATTCAGTACATGAAAATAGTCAGAAAATTGTTGAAAAGCGGGAATCATTTAATGCTAATGCAATTTCAGAAAAAAAGAATCTGAAATCGGCTGATTTACGTGGATTTGATCTGAAGGGAGTGGATCTTTCTGAAGCAGACCTTCAGAATGCTAATCTGGAGTCTGCCGATCTGCGAGATGCAGATCTTAGTAATGCTAATTTATCAGGAGCTAACCTGGAGTTTTCTTATCTGAAAGGTGCGAATCTTTCTAATGCGGATCTTACCGGGGCAAATCTGAAAAATGCTTACTTACACCAGGCTGATCTTACTGGAGTTAAAGGTTTTAATCTGGAGCAGTTACGAATTACTCAAACAGTATACAATGCAAAACTTGAACCTGAGCTGCTTGAAACAGCAAAAAAAGAATGCCCAAACCGATTTACTGATCCTGGTTCTCAATGGAAATGCAAATATTATTCACGAATTGATTCGATTATTCCTGAAGAAAAACGGGCAAACAGGCGATCTTTTAAGTAGAACTCAAAGATTAACGTTTTTACTGAACAGGTTTTACCTGAATTATACGATTTCTTTATGCGATCTGTTTCGCGAACTTTTAATAATTACCAATTAATTATTAAATACAAATTCAATAGGCAAGGAAGGTTCGGCTGCGCGCGCCTTTGCTGTTGCAGTTTTGTATCCCGACTAAAATTGCAACCGTTTTCGGGCAGGTATCATTTTGAATTTAGAATTATGAATCAGACGCTCTACTATTCTTGTTTATTTCTAGTCTAATATCTCCAATCGGGGGGGGGGCGGCACTCGGAACTCAGGGTCGGTACCGATTCTGAATTCATCCCTCTCAACTATATTCAATTTACAGGAAAAACTGAAAAAGAGCCGTGAGATATAACCTTCAAAGTTATAAAGCCCTTTCTGCAGTAGTTTCGTTTTCGCATGCTCATCGTAAATTAATTGTCTCCATTTCTGTTTAACGTCTTTTCTCACAATTAAAGTAAAAATATTTTTCATTGTTACTTGGGTTTTCTTCTAAAAGACGATCTTGTTGGATTACATTAATCCTCAAAACTGTGATCATTTTGGCATGCAAAATGCAACCAGATATAAGCAGTAATTTTCTTTGAGGAAGGATGTTTCAAATGGGCAAGACCAAATATGAAAAAGAGTCTGAAACAGATTTAAAAACGATAAACAGGGAATTTTGCAAAATATGGGACTGTCCCCGTTTAAAGATAAAGTATCCCTGTATTCGTTGCCCTGTCCTTACCGACCTGTCAGCAATGGCAAAGGCGCTTCATATTGAAGAACCGTTATGGCGAAGATCCATTTTTGTCAAAGCGGCATGAAATAGTTCAGCCGGTTTAAAGCTGGCTGACATTTTAACATTTCATTCGGGCTGATATTTCCCTCTGCTTCAGATGCTCAAAATGGGCAAAAACGTTACAGATGAGCACAGTCAATTAATCTTGCGCTTAAGATTTAAATAAAACCGGAAATTTTGCAAAATTAACCGATAAGCTGGAAAAAGCCTTTGTCAGAGGTTTTTTAATTGTTTTATATAATAAACCCACAATAACTTTTTATCGAATACATCTGTTATGAAATGGGAAAAAGGATGAATTACTAATCGAGAATAAAGGAGAGGTTTTTTTGAATCACGGATAATGATTGAAAATTTTGACAAAATTCCAAAATTTATATATCTTTTTCAGATAATTTAATTAAATTTTAGAATATGGACAAATAAGTAACAGTGTGATCCTTCGGGTTTCAGGATCTGCACTGATGTGTGTTATAAAATAAAGGTAAAAACTGATACTGATTTAGTATACCGAAACTATGGAAATATTATAAGGTCCGGGAAATGAAAACCAGGAATGTAAAAAAGACAGATCCTCTTTATGAAAAGAAAAATCAAAGAGGGAAAAACAGTATTGTAAATGCTGTTTTAATTAATAAAGTAGATCTCTCTCTCTCAATAAAAATCCAGAACCTTATAAATTATTTTGTTGAATGCATTAATGAACTTCAGAATGATAAACAGAATGTAATAACGAATTTATTGATTTGTATCGAACATATAAAGAAGATAGCAGTAAAAGAAAGTGGGCATTTTGATAGAGAACTGGAAAATCTTTTTCAGGAATTTCTGGAAGGTGCTTGTTTTCTTGGTGATATTGTAAAACCCCTAGTAAACTCTGAAAAAAGCAGCAACGCTCATCTTTCAGACTTATTGTTAACTGCAAAGACATCTCACTTGCAATGGCTGGCAGTTTGTATACTTACGGAACTTCAAATTACATTCTCATGTACCTGATATCTCCTGATTATTTAACAATTCAATAATTAAAATGGAACAAAACCAATGGCTGTTGAGGTTCTGGATTTAAAGATAATTGCAATTGGTAAAGTCAAGGATCCCTGTCTGCGGACAAAAGTTGAAGATTATAAAAAAAGAATCATGCATGATTCCAGAATCGAGATAATTGAACTAAAAGATCAGGGAATTTGTACCGAAAGTGAGAAAATTAAAAAATTATTAAACAAAGATAAAAGTTTTGTTTTTGTATTAGGTGAAGAAGGACGGGAATATGATTCTGTTTCTTTTGCCAGACGGATTCAGCTTATAAGAAGTAAAGTAACATTTATTATAGGAGGGGCTTACGGATTAAGTGAGGAAATTAAAAAAGGGGCAGATGAAATATTGTCACTTTCAAAACTGACATTCACGCACGAAATAGCCAGAATGCTTCTTATGGAACAAATATATAGAGTAATTTCAATTATTCAGAACAGATCTTATCATAAATAGCAGATTTGGAAAACAGAATCGTTTGATATGATTATTGACGATCTCTTTACACAAGTTTTTTTTGCAGCATTGGTATTAAGGTCTTTATGTGTCTGGCTGACGTTATTTACCGGACAGTGAGACAGATCTGAATAAAGTTTTTGATTTGACTCAGGTCAGATTATGCTGAATTTGCTATTACCAGGACAATGTAGTAATTATCAGGAGAAAAAGTGGGAAAAAGATCAATATGCGCCATGCTTGACTTTCTTTCACCAGTTTCATGTATTCCGGGAATGGGTTCCAAGAGGATAAAAGCTTTAGCTGAATCCGGAATTGAGAATGTTGGAGAATTTTTATATAACTTTCCGTATCGATATATTGATAGATCAGAAATTGTTCCTTTACAAAAAATTCGTGATTTTTGCGGCAGTACATGTACTGTAAAGGGAAAAGTAATATCAGTCAGATTGGAGTATGGCCGTAAGCAGCGTTTAAAAATGCATCTGAAAGATGAATCCGGCACAATAGAACTTGTGTGGTTCAGAGGAATTCAATATTATAGCAAGGGTTTTAAAGACACGGATGTAATAGTAACCGGTAAAATAATTTATTATAGTCACTTTCAGATGGTTCATCCGATTATTGAAAAAATATCTGGAAACGAAAAGACACCTCAGCTGAAATTTGTCCCCAGGTATTCTATAACGAAAACAATGCAGGAAGCGGGTATTCAACAGAAACTAATAATAAAAGCTGTTTCATGGTGTTTAAAAAACCTCAAACACTTTCCACGTGTACTTCCGGAAATAATCGAAAATAAAAAGGGTTTCCCTCCATTGCAGCAATGTTTGAACGAAATCCATTTTCCTTCGGATATTTCCCGGCTGGAGTATTATAAAGAAAGGATAGGTTATGAAACGTTGTATAGAATTGTATTGGATGTTAAATTAAGTAAAAGGAGATTTTTTCTTCCGGGCCGCAGTATGAGTGCAGGAAATTTGCCCCGGCGTTTTAAAAAATTGTTACCGTTTGATTTAACTGAAGATCAGAGTCGGGCAATAGCAGAGCTGTATAAAGATGCTGGAAGTAATAAACGGATGCATCGTTTACTACATGGAGAAGTAGGATCCGGGAAAACACTGGTTGCTTTTTTTGCCTGTTTTCCTGCATTGAATGAAGGTTATCAGGTAGCCTGGTTGGCTCCGACAGAAGTGCTGGCACGGCAGACATTTAACTTGATTTCATCCTGGCTATTTTCGCTTGGTTACAAGGCAGAACTATTGACCGGTGGTTTTACAGTTTCAAAAAGACAGGGTATCCTGAATCTTTTGAGTAAAGGCAAAATAGATTTTTTAGTCGGAACTCATGCATTATTGCAAGTTTCTGTAGTTTTCAAATCCCTGGGCATGATTGTAATAGATGAACAGCATAAATTTGGCGTTCAACAAAGGCTTGCTCTTCAGGAAAAAGGCCTGGCATCTGATTTCCTTCTGATGTCTGCTACTCCGATACCACAGACACTTGCGGCAACATTTTATGGTGATCTGGACATCACTACAATTTGCAAGTGCCCGTTGGGCAGGTCACCTGTTTTTACATATCTTGTGCCGGAT
>Ga0209075_1002314_pt1 | contig 16915 bp, 17 predicted proteins | sample Stecom2011_FD_187523 | JGI IMG/M metagenome (GOLD analysis project Ga0209075, IMG submission 187523) | Agricultural soil microbial communities from Utah to study Nitrogen management - Steer compost 2011 (SPAdes) (version 2) | ecosystem: Environmental > Terrestrial > Soil > Agricultural land...
CCGCAACCGCAACCGCAACCGCACGTCTCGCCGCCGCTGCTTATATCTTCGAATTTTGAAAAGTTCCCCTGTCTTCAAATCTTCATATAACAGCAAGCCCGCTGTCATATGCGCTTTCCATAATCGCTCCCGTCGAAACAAAACGACGACGTCAACGCCCGACAGGACGACGTCATACATACCCGAAGGAGCTTTTCACGATGAAAAAGAAGTTGATTGCGATTGCTGTTGGTGCTGCGGCTGTCATGCCGGCTCTGGCGCTGGCTGATGTGAGCATCTATGGTCGTGCCCACGTGTCCGTGGATTTCCTGGACGACGGTGCCGACTACTCCGAAACCAACCTGTCCAGCAACTCCTCCCGTATCGGTTTCAAGGGCGATCATGAAATCAACCCCAGCCTGAAGGCTTTCTTCCAGATCGAGCAGGAAATCAACTTCGCCACCGGCAGCAACGGCTCCAACAGCTTTGCTACCCGCGACACCTTTGTCGGCCTGAAGGGTGACTTCGGTGCAGTGCAGATGGGTCGCTTTGACAGCCCGTTCAAGAAAGCCCGTGGCCCGGCCAACCTGTTCGGTGATCAGGTGGGCGATATGCGCAACCTGGCGCGTACCGGCAGCGCCCGTTTTGACGAGCGTTATGACAATACCCTGCAGTACACCACCCCGAGCTTCGGTGGTTTCAATCTGGCGGTAGCCTACTCGGTCTATGCGGGACAGTCCGCGGTTGAAGATCAGGATGCCGATGCGTTCAGCACCTCGCTGAACTATGCCGCCGGCCCCTTTGCTGCCTCGCTGGCCTACGAAAAGGTTGAAGAGGAAGCCGATAGCCGTGGCGAGCGTGACGCCGTTCGCGCCGCAGCATCCTACAACCTGACCGACGCCTTCAAGATGGTCGGCTTCTATCAGACCACAGAGTATGACGGTGTTGTCGATACTACCGATGCGGTGCGCGATCTGAACACCACCGACACCTACGGTCTGGGTGGCGAGTTCAAGCTCACTGATGCCACTGCACTGAAAGCCATGTGGATGACCCTGGATTCGGATGCCGACAATGCCGATGCGGATATGTGGGTTCTGGGTGTGGAGCACAAGCTGGACAAGGCCGTTCGGGTCTACGCCAACTACGCTGTCGTGGACAACGATGACGGTCGCAGCCTGACTCCCTGGGGGCAGGGCCGCTCTGCCACGCCCAGTGGTGCCGCAGGTGAGAAAGCCTCCGCCCTGTCGGTGGGTCTGCGCTACGACTTCTGAGTCGGTAGTGGGTACAGGGAGGTATCCGGCCGGGTTGTTCCTTCGGGCAACCCGGTTTTTTGTCATCTGAATGACATGAATCCTTCTTATCCTTGTTTCCAGGTTGTAACCGATCCGGTTCATATCCCGCCCATTAATGCCAAGGAGTTTTCATGCGTAGCCTGTTTGTTCTTGCACTGTCCTGTCTGCTGGTTGCCTGTGCGCAGCAATCCCATGTGCAGCTGTACCCCGGCTCAGCCAAACAGCAGAGTCAGGTGCTGACGGTGGTGGTGCCCTACGAGCTGGAAGTGCAGAGCATCAACGGTGAGCAGGTACCGGCAGCCAACGCCCTGTTCGGCACCCAGGACAAGACCCTGCATCTGCAGCCCGGCCAGTACCGCATCAATGCCTTCTACAAGGACGTATTTGATGTGGATGGCGGTCTGAGTCATGAGGTGGTGCGGGGGCGCTCTGCGGTATACAGCATTGATGGCAAGTCGGGTGAGACCTGGAAGCTGGAGTTCGAGCGTCCGGCCAACCTGGCCGAGGCCCGCCTGCTGCAGGACGAGTTCATCAGCTGGGCGGTCAATACCCGTACCGGTGAACGAGTGGAAGCCGAGCGCGGTCAGCGCAACAGCTCGCTGCTCAGTTCGCTGATGGGGGCAGGTGCGGCAGACGCCGCGAGCACGGTCGCCCCGCTGGATGCCGCTGCGCACCCCAGTCCGCAGGCCAGCCTCGACGCCAGCGATCAGGCCGAGGAAACCCTGCCGCATAACGATGCGACCCTGACCACCCTCAAGCAGCTGTGGCGCCTGATGAGCCCCGCGAGCCGGGAAGCCTTCCTCGACTGGGCCAGATAAGCCGGTCGGTATCTGTCTGTTGCTCCTTCAGCCCCCGCTTGCGGGGGCTTTTTCATGTCTGTGGTGCGATACTCTCGGCTGCATGCCAAGGGGGAGGGGCGGATGAGCACACTGAGTCTGGAACGCCTGGACAGTATTTCGCAGATAGCTGCCGAGCAGTGGGACAGCCTGATCCCCTCTGGCTACCCCTTTCTGCGTCACGGCTTTCTTCAGGCGCTGGAGGCAAGCGGGTCTGTCTGCGCTGCCACCGGGTGGCAGCCTGCGCACAGGGTGGTGCGCGCTGATGGCAGGCTGGCGGGCCTGATGCCGCTGTATCTGAAGAGCCATTCCTACGGCGAGTATGTGTTCGACTTCCAGTGGGCCGACGCCTGGGAGCGGGCAGGGCGGCGCTACTATCCCAAGGCGCTGTCGGCGGTTCCCTTTTCGCCGGTGCAGGGCCCGCGTTTGCTGGCGCAAGATGCACAGGTGGCCGGATGTCTGCTCGATGACCTGGACCTGGAACTGCACGAGGGGCAGGTGTCCGGCCTGCATCTGCTGTTCAACGATGGGCGCGAGGATGCCTGGCTGGCGGAGCGGGGCTGGCTGCTGCGCCTGGGCTGCCAGTTCCACTGGTTCAATCGGGGTTACCGGTGTTTCGATGATTTTCTCGCGGCGTGCAACTCGCGCAAACGCAAGAACTTCCGCCGGGAGCGCGAACGCATTCTTGGGGCGGGCATCGAGTTCCAGTGGCTGGCCGGGCACGAGTTGGCACCGGCGGACTGGGAGCGCTTCTATCCCTTCTACGCTGCCACCTACCTCAAGCGCGGCCGGCGTCCCTATCTGACACCGGAATTCTTTCCGTTGCTGGGCGCGGGTGTGGCTGAATCAGTGCGTCTGGTATTTGCCCGTCACCGGGGGCGGGATGTGGCCGGTGCCTTGTTTCTGGTGGGGGATGACTGTCTTTACGGGCGCTACTGGGGCTGTCTGGAGGAGTATGACAGTCTGCATTTCGAGACCTGTTTCTATCAGGGAATGGAGCGCTGCATTGCCGAAGGGCTGCAGCGCTTCGATGCTGGCGCCCAGGGAGAGCACAAGCTGCTGCGGGGATTCGAGCCCGTGCTGACCCGGTCATGGCACAGACTGCAGCCGGGCTTGCATGAGGCGGTAGCGGATTATCTGCAGCAGGAAAGGGAAGGGGTACGGGAATATCAGCAGGATGCCATGGCCTATCTGCCGTACCGCAGGGCCGAGCAGGGCCCTGCGGCAGGCATCAGCTGATCAGTCGTCGCTTGTAACCCGCTTGACACTGTTGATGGTGACCGGGTTGACCGGCACGTCGCTGTGCCCTGCCTGCCGGCCGGTGGGTACCTTGCCGATGGTCTCGACCACGTGCTCGCCGCTGACCACCTTGCCGAACACGGCGTAGCCGAAGTCACGGGCGCCGTGGTTGAGGAAGTCGTTGTTGGCCAGGTTGATGAAGAACTGACTGGTGGCGCTGTCGCGCACCTGGGTGCGGGCCATGGCAATGGTGTAGCGATCATTCTTCAGGCCGTTATCGGCTTCGTTCCTGATCGGCTGGCCGACGGGGCGCTGGCGCATGTTGCTGTCAAAGCCGCCGCCCTGGATCATGAAGCCGGGAATCACCCGGTGGAAGATCAGGCCATCATAGTGCCCGGCATCGGTGTAGCGCAGGAAGTTCTCCACGGTGATGGGCGCCGCCTCGGCATCCAGCTCGATTTCGATATCACCATGGCTGGTGCTCAGCAGGACGCGGGGGTTGTCGGCCAGGGCAGCGCTGGCGAGCAGGGCGAGGACGCAGGTTCCGATGATTCTTTTCAGCATTCAGGACTCCGGACAGATGGGTGTACGTTGGTGTTGTTCGGCGAGTGTAAGCACAAGCGCGGCGGGGCTCAACGCCCTGCGCAGGCAATGTCAGTCTGATTGCGAATGGCTGATGATCAGATCGGCGAGAATGCGCGCGGCCGGGCCCAGGGGCCTGTCCTTGCGGGCGTACAGGTAGATGGGCGCGGCACGCTCACTGCCCTGGGCCAGTGGCAGTACGGCCAGAGTGCCCTGTTCCAGCTGGGCGGCAATGTCGTGACGGGGCAGCCAGGCGAAGCCGAGGCCGCGTGATACCAGCTTGGCAGCGGTAGAGAGGCTGGTAACCGTCCAGCGTTGCTCTGCGCCCAGCCAGCCTTCGTCCCGGGGCTGGCGCCGGCCCGAATCGCGGATGACCACCTGCAGATGGCCTTCCAGATCCTGATGGCTGAGAGTTCGCCTGAGCTGGTGCAGGGGGTGCTGGGGATGGGCCACGGCCAGGAACTGCAGCGTACCCAGTTGCTGCGGCAGGTACCCGGCGATGCCGATGCTGGAAATGGCCAGATCGGCGCTGCCGCTGTGCAGCTGTTCCTCGACACCGGACAGTACCTCCTCACGCAACTGCACCCGGCAGCCCTTGCTCTGGGGAATGAAAGCTTCCAGGGCGCAGGACAGATGCTCGGTGGGGTAGGCGGCATCGACCACCAGCTGAACCTCGGCCTCCCAGCCCTGGTCCATATTTCTTGCCAGCTCTTCCAGTTGCTGAGCCTGCTGCACAAGGTGCCGGGAGCGGCGCAGCAGGGCAGCGCCGGCGTCTGTCAGCACCGCGCGACGCCCGACGATTTCCAGCAGGGGAACGCCCAGCTGCTCCTGCATGCGGGCCACGGTATAGCTGACGGAGGACTGGGAACGATGCAGTGCCGCTGCGGCCTGGGCAAAGCCGCCATGGTCGACTACCGCCTGCAGGGTTCGCCATTGATCCAGAGTGACCCGGGGTGCTTTCATCCGAATGACCTTCGGTCTATGTTGATGTTTCAGTTTCCTGATGAAGGTGAGGTTAAATGTATCAAGTTTTTCTGGCTTTCGGCATGGCCCTGGCCCTGGCACTGCCCGCCTGGGCCTTCCCGGTCGATGTGCAGGTTCAACCTGCGGAGTTCGATATTGCTGTCGGGACTGTGGATCAGGCCAATATGGCGGCGGTGCTGATGACCAGCCGGGAGTCCGCTGTTCTGGACTGTCGGGTCGCCTTCGTCAATGGGCCGGAACGCCCGGTGCCGCGGCACATTACCCTGCACCCGGGCAAGCAGGAGGTGGTCAGTCAGTTCTTCCGCCGGGCCATCAACCGGGTGCGGATCACCATCGACTGCGAATGATCGGCGCATACGAAAAAGCCCGGCATCCGTGAGGATGTCGGGCTTCGTGTTTGGCTCCGCGACCTGGACTCGAACCAGGGACCCAATGATTAACAGTCATTTGCTCTACCGACTGAGCTATCGCGGAATCGATGTGCGCACTTTACCAAAAAAACTTTTCAAGTCAACACCTTGAGAGGCATTTTAGTGAAAATGCGCAGCCTCGCTTTCAGGCCTCCAGCATGACCTTGGCCATGGCATTGGCCACAGTGTCGATATTGCTGTTATTGAGCGCGGCGACGCAGATGCGACCGCTGCCCACGGCGTAGATGGCAAATTCTTCGGCAAGGCGGCTGACCTGCTCGCGGCTCAGACCGGAGTAGGAGAACATGCCGCGCTGCTGCTCGATGAAGCTGACATCCTGCTGCACGCCGGCGGCGCGCAGTTTCTCCGCCAGGGCGCTGCGCATCTGCTTGATGCGGATGCGCATTTCAGCCAGCTCTTCCACCCACATGGCATACAGCTCGGGGTTGTTCAGCACGGCTGCGACAACCTTGGCGCCGTGGGTCGGCGGGTTGGAATAGTTGGTGCGGATCACCCGCTTGAGCTGGGACAGTACCCGCTCACCTTCCTCGGCGGTACCCGTGATGAAGGTCAGCGCGCCGACCCGCTCCCCATACAGGGAGAAGGACTTGGAGAAGGAGCTGGAGATGACGCAGGGCAGGCCGGACTCGGCGAACAGGCGCACCGCCACGGCATCGTCTTCCAGGTTGTCACCGAAGCCCTGATAGGCGATATCCAGGAACGGCACATGGCCGCGCTCGCGGATGACCTCGATGACCTGCTTCCACTGCTCGACGTTCAGATCGACCCCGGTGGGGTTGTGGCAGCAGGCATGCAGCAGCACCACGCTGCCTTCGGGAAGGGCCTTGATGCCGTCGAGCATGCCCTGCAGGTTCAGGCCATGGGTCGCCGGATCGTAATAGGGGTAGGTCACCACTTCGTAGCCGGCGGTTTCGAACAGCGCCCGATGGTTTTCCCAGCTGGGGTCGCTGATGGCTACCAGCCGCTTGCCGGCCAGGCGGTAGAGAAAGTCTGCACCGAGCTTGAGTGCGCCGGTACCACCCAGCGACTGGGCCGTGACCAGACGGCCGGAACTCAGCAGCGGCGAGTCTGCGCCGAGCAGCAGTTTCTGCACAGCCTGATCGTAGGGCGCCAGACCCTCCATCGGCAGATAGGTGCGCGGTGCGCCCTCGGCCACCCGGGCCGCTTCTGCAGCCTGAACAGCGCGCAGCAGGGGGACCTTGCCGTTCTCGTCGTAATAGACGCCAACACCCAGATTGACTTTTTCTGCGCGCGGATCGGCATTGAACGCCTCGTTGAGGCCAAGAATGGGATCGCGGGGCGCCATTTCAACGGGGGAAAACAGACTCATGATATGGGCAGACTCGAAACAGGTGAATGAAGTTGTCGGGCTGTGCCGCAGGCGGCCGGACATTATAAACAGAGAGAGGGGGCGGGTGCGAGTCCGGTGGTCCTGCATTTGGGCGGGATTGCGGTGCTATGATGGAGGCTGTTCTTCTGACCCGTGGTACTTTCCCTGTCATGACACATTTCAAGCTGCAAACCCGTTTCAAGCCGGCCGGCGATCAGCCGGTGGCCATTGCGCAACTGGTGGAGGGCCTGGAGGCCGGCCTGTCTCACCAGACGCTGCTCGGGGTGACGGGGTCAGGGAAGACCTTCACCATTGCCAACGTCATCCAGCAGGTCCAGCGTCCGACCATAGTGATGGCGCCCAACAAGACCCTGGCGGCGCAGCTGTATGGCGAGTTCCGCGAATTCTTCCCGAACAATGCCGTGGAGTACTTCGTTTCCTATTACGACTACTACCAGCCTGAAGCCTATGTGCCGGCATCGGATACCTTCATCGAGAAGGATGCCTCGATCAACGATCACATCGAGCAGATGCGCCTGTCGGCGACCAAGGCCCTCATGGAGCGGCCGGACGCCATCATAGTGGCCACGGTGTCGGCCATCTACGGCCTGGGTGACCCCGAGTCCTACCTGCGCATGGTGCTGCACGTGGACCGGGGTGATCAGCTGGATCAGCGCGCGCTGTTGCGTCGTCTGGCCGAGCTGCAGTACACCCGCAACGACATGGAGCTGGCGCGGGCCACCTACCGGGTGCGGGGGGATGTGATCGATGTGTTCCCGGCGGAATCCGATCTGGAGGCAATCCGTATCGAGCTGTTTGACGACACGGTGGAAACCATCAGCTTCTTTGATCCGCTCACGGGTGAGGTTTTACGCAAGGTTCCTCGCGTAACTATCTATCCCAAATCACATTATGTGACGCCGAGAGAGAAGCTGCTGGAGGCGGTTGAGGAGATCAAGGTCGAGCTCAGGGAGCGGCTTGAGGTGCTTCACAGCCAGAACAAGCTGGTCGAGGCGCAGCGGCTTGAGCAGCGTACCCGCTTCGATATGGAGATGATCATGGAGCTGGGTTACTGCAATGGCATCGAAAACTACTCCCGTTACCTGTCCGGGCGCCCGGAGGGCGAGCCGCCGCCGACCCTGTTCGATTACCTGCCGGCCAACGCGCTGCTGGTGATAGACGAATCCCACGTCTCCGTGCCCCAGGTGGGTGCCATGTACAAGGGCGACCGATCGCGCAAGGAGACCCTGGTCGAGTATGGCTTCCGTCTGCCCTCTGCGCTGGATAACCGCCCGATGCGTTTCGATGAGTGGGAGGCAATTTCTCCGCAGACCATCTTCGTCTCCGCCACCCCGGGACCCTATGAGGAGGCGCATGCGGGCCGCGTGGTCGAGCAGGTGGTCAGGCCCACCGGGTTGGTGGATCCGGAAATCGAAGTGCGCCCGGCCACTACCCAGGTGGATGATCTGCTGTCCGAGGTGGGGCTGCGCACCGCGCGTAACGAGCGCGTACTGGTGACGACCCTGACCAAGCGCATGGCCGAGGATCTGACCGACTACCTTGCCGACCACGGGGTCAAGGTGCGCTATCTGCATTCCGATATCGATACCGTCGAGCGGGTGGAGATCATCCGCGATCTGCGTATGGGGGTGTTCGACGTGCTGGTCGGCATTAACTTGTTGCGCGAAGGTCTTGATATGCCTGAAGTTTCCCTCGTCGCGATTCTCGATGCGGACAAGGAAGGCTTCCTCCGGTCAGAGCGCTCGCTGATCCAGACCATCGGCCGCGCGGCGCGTAACCTGAACGGCAAGGCCATCCTCTATGCAGATCGGATCACCGGTTCCATGGAGCGGGCCATCGGTGAGACCGAGCGCCGGCGGGCCAAGCAGATCGCTTTCAACGAGGAGCATGGCATTACGCCCAAGGGTGTGATCAAGAGCGTGCAGGACATCCTTGAAGGTGCAGTGGTACCCGGCAGCCGGAACAACAAGCGGCGCGCTGCCAAGGTGGCCGAGGAGGGCGCGGGCTACCAGGCCGACAAGCTGCGTTCACCTGCCGAGATCACCAAGCGCATACGTCAGCTGGAGGAGAAGATGTACCAGCATGCCCGGGATCTGGAGTTCGAGGCGGCCGCCCAGATGCGCGACGAGATACAGCAGTTGCGCGAGCGACTGGTCAATCTGTGAACAGCTCGGGAAGCGGCTCCGCGGCGGCTCTCTGCAGCACCGATCTTTTTGCAGATATTCAGTGACTTAGGGGTTGACGCCCTCCGGGTGGGTGCGTATAGTTCGCCTCCATCGCAGGCACGTAGCTCAGTTGGTTAGAGCACCACCTTGACATGGTGGGGGTCGTTGGTTCGAATCCAATCGTGCCTACCAGATACAAAGCCCGACCACCTGTGGTTGGGCTTTTTTGTTTCTATCATTTCTGTATTCCATCACGTGGCCTTGCGTAGCGGTCACCACTGAGAAAGGAGCGACACCATGCCTGTAATCACTCTCCCCGACGGCAGTCAGCGCACATTTGATACCCCGGTCACCGTGTATCAGGTGGCGCAATCCATTGGTGCCGGTCTGGCCAAGGCAACAGTCGCCGGCAAGATCGACGGTCGCCTGGTTGATGCCTGCGATCTGATCGAGCAGGACGCCAGCCTGCAGATCATCACGCCGCGGGACGAGGAAGGTCTGGAGATCATCCGTCACTCCTGTGCTCACCTGGTGGGTCATGCGGTCAAGCAGCTGTACCCGACTGCCAAGATGGTCATCGGTCCGGTGATCGAAGAAGGCTTCTATTACGATATCGCCTTCGAACGTCCCTTCACCCCCGAGGACATGGCCGCCATCGAGAAGCGCATGCGCGAGCTGATCGATACCGAGTATGACGTCATCAAGAAGATGACGCCCCGCGACGAGGTGATCCGCGTGTTCACCGAGCGTGGCGAGGAATACAAGCTGCGTCTGATCGAGGACATGCCCGACGAGAAGGCCATGGGGCTCTACTACCACGAGGAATACGTGGACATGTGCCGCGGTCCGCACGTGCCCAACACCCGCTTCCTCAAGGCATTCCAGCTGACTCGCATCTCCGGCGCCTACTGGCGCGGCGACGCCAAGAACGAACAGCTGCAGCGCATCTATGGCACCGCCTGGGCTGACAAGAAGCAGCTGGCAGCCTACATCAAGCGGATCGAAGAGGCCGAAAAGCGCGACCACCGCAAGCTCGGCAAGCGTCTGAACCTGTTCCACACCCAGGAAGAGGCGCCGGGCATGGTGTTCTGGCACCCCAACGGCTGGACTGTCTACCAGGTGCTCGAGCAGTACATGCGCAAGGTGCAGAAGGACAGCGGCTACAAGGAAATCCGTACGCCACAGGTCGTTGACCGTGTGCTGTGGGAGCGTTCCGGTCACTGGGAGCATTACTCGGCGAACATGTTCACTACCGAGTCGGAGAGCCGCGACTACGCGGTCAAGCCGATGAACTGTCCGTGCCACATCCAGGTCTTCAACCAGGGGCTCAAGAGCTACCGTGATCTGCCGCTGCGCCTGGCCGAATTCGGTTCCTGCCATCGCAACGAACCCTCCGGTTCGCTGCACGGTCTGATGCGGGTTCGCGGCTTCACCCAGGACGATGCGCACATCTTCTGTACCGATGAGCAGGTCAAGACCGAGGCGGCCAACTTCATTGCCCTCACTCTGCAGGTCTACCGCGATTTCGGCTTCGATGATGTCGAGCTGAAGCTCTCGACCCGTCCTGAAGATCGCATGGGTGATGATGCCGACTGGGATCAGGCCGAGCGCGGTCTGGAAGAGGCGCTGAACGAGGCCGGTCTGAAGTGGGAGCTGCAGCCGGGTGAGGGCGCCTTCTACGGGCCCAAGATCGAGTTCTCCCTGCGCGACTGTCTGGGCCGGGTGTGGCAGTGCGGCACCCTGCAGCTGGACTTCATGCTGCCGGGTCGTCTGGATGCCCAGTATGTGGCCGAGGACGGCACCCGCAAGACGCCGGTGATGCTGCACCGGGCGATCCTCGGCTCCTTCGAGCGCTTCATCGGCATTCTCATCGAGCACTACGCCGGTGACTTCCCGGCCTGGCTGGCGCCGACCCAGGTGGCGGTGCTGAATATCACCGACAACCAGGCCGAGTTCTGTCGGAAAGTCGAGAAATCGCTCAATGAAATGGGCTATCGCGCCGTCGCGGACTTGAGAAACGAGAAGATCGGCTTTAAAATCCGCGAGCATACTTTGCACAAGACTCCCTACTTGCTGGTAATCGGGGATAGGGAAGTCGAATCGCACACTGTGGCCGTGCGCACGCGGGAGGGTAAAGATCTGGGTACGATGAGCATTGCCGAGTTCTCTGAATTCCTCGCCCGCGCCGTCGCACAACGAGGCCGCCCGAATTCGGAGCAATAAAGATTAAACGCGAGATGAGACAAGACAAAAGAGCCGCACAACGCCCGCCGATCAACGAAAACATCACGGCGCGTGAAGTTCGCCTGATTGGCCCCGAAGGTGAACAGATCGGTATCGTCTCCATTCAGGAAGCGCTGGCCGCCGCCGAGGAGGCCAGGCTCGACCTGGTTGAAATCTCCCCCGATGCAGAGCCGCCTGTATGCCGAGTCATGGACTACGGCAAGCATATCTTCGAGAAGAAGAAGCAGCAGGCTGCCGCCCGGAAGAATCAGAAACAGATTCAAATCAAGGAAATCAAGTTTCGTCCAGGGACGGAAGAAGGGGACTATAAGGTCAAGCTTCGCAACCTTATCAAGTTCCTCAGCGAGGGTGACAAAGCCAAGGTATCCCTGCGATTCCGCGGCCGGGAAATGGCCCATCAGGAGCTGGGCATGGAGCTGTTGAAGCGGGTCGAAGCCGACCTCGCCGAATACGGCACCGTTGAACAGCACCCGAAAATGGAAGGTCGTCAGTTGATGATGGTCCTTGCACCCAAGAAGAAAAAGTAATCTCCAGGGCAACGCCAGGCCTTGTGATTATCTTATCCACTCTATTTGGAGTACATGAACATGGCAAAGATGAAGACCAAAAGTGGTGCCGCCAAGCGCTTCAAAGTGACTGGCAGTGGCATCAAGCACAAGCACGCTTTCAAAAGCCACATCCTGACCAAGATGACCACCAAGCGTAAGCGCCAACTGCGTGGCACTTCTCAGCTCAATGCTGCAGACGTCCAGAAAGTTGAACGCATGCTGCGTCTCCGTTAATCAAGGTTGAGGATCTAGAGAATGGCTCGTGTTAAGCGTGGTGTAATGGCGCGCAAGCGTCACAAGAAGATTCTGAAACTCGCCAAAGGTTACTACGGTGCACGTTCGCGTGTATTCCGGGTTGCCAAGCAGGCGGTCATCAAGGCTGGTCAGTATGCCTACCGTGACCGCAAGCAGCGCAAGCGTCAGTTCCGTGCTCTGTGGATTGCCCGTATCAACGCTGGTGCCCGTCAGAATGGTCTGTCCTACAGCCGTCTGATTGCCGGCCTGAAAAAGGCTTCCATCGAAATCGACCGTAAGGTTCTGGCCGATCTGGCCGTGAACGAAAAAGCGGCGTTTACTGCGATTGTCGAAAAAGCAAAGGCTAGCCTGGCTTAAGCCCTCGTTACGACAATCACCGGCGCTTGCGCCGGTTGGCAACGTCATTAATAGGGGAAGAGCCTTGCAGCTCTTCCCCTATTTTTGTTTCTGGAGTGTTAAATGGAAAACCTGGACGCGCTAGTTTCCCAGGCCCTGGAAGCCGTAAAGCAGGCGGCAGATGTCAACGCACTGGAGCAGTTGCGCGTCCAGTACCTTGGCAAGAAGGGCGAACTTACTCAGGTAATGAAGACCCTGGGCAACATTCCCGCTGAAGAGCGGCCCAGAGTCGGCGCCATGGTCAACGAGGCCAAGGAGCGCGTGCAAGGCGAGTTGAATGCTCGCAAGAGCGACATGGAAGCGGCGGCACTCAACGCCAGGCTGGCGGCCGAGCGGGTGGACGTGACCCTGCCGGGCCGTGGCCAGACCAGCGGTGGTCTGCACCCGGTGACCCGTACCATGGAGCGCATCGAAGAATTCTTTTCCCGCGTCGGCTATGCCGTGGCGGAAGGCCCCGAGGTCGAGGACGACTACCACAACTTCGAGGCACTCAACATCCCCGGCCACCATCCGGCCCGGGCGATGCATGATACCTTCTATTTCAATGCCAACACCCTGCTGCGTACCCACACCTCACCGGTGCAGGTGCGTACCATGGAAAGCCAGAAGCCGCCGATCCGCATCGTCTGCCCCGGTCGCGTCTATCGCTGCGACTCGGACCTGACCCACTCGCCGATGTTCCATCAGGTAGAGGGGCTGCTGGTCGACCGGGAGGTCAGCTTTGCCGACCTCAAGGGCACCATCGCCGAGTTCCTGCAGGTGTTCTTCGAGAAGGACCTGCAGGTGCGCTTCCGCCCCTCGTTCTTCCCCTTCACCGAGCCGTCCGCCGAGGTGGATATCCAGTGCGTGATGTGCAACGGCTGCGGTTGCCGGGTGTGCAAGCAGACCGGCTGGCTCGAGGTCATGGGCTGCGGCATGGTGCACCCCAACGTGTTCCGCTCCTCGGGAATCGACCCGGAGCAGTATCAGGGCTTTGCCTTCGGCATGGGCGTGGAGCGCCTGGCGATGCTGCGCTATGGCGTCAATGATCTGCGCCTGTTCTTCGACAACGATCTGCGTTTTCTTGCGCAGTTCCGCTGAACGCCGTAACCGCAACCCTTTTGAAGCAGGAATGAAACATGAAATTCAGTGAACAGTGGCTGCGCAGCTGGGTGAATCCGGAAGTACCCCGGGAAGAGCTGGTGGCGCGCCTGTCCATGACCGGCCTCGAGGTCGACAGTGTCAGCCCGGTTGCCGGCGAGTTCAGCGGCGTGGTGGTTGGCGAGATCCTCAGCGCCGAGCAGCATCCCGATGCGGACAAGCTGCGGGTCTGCCGGGTGAGCAATGGCTCCGAGGAGTTCCAGGTGGTCTGTGGTGCACCCAACGCCCGCGCCGGGATTCGCGTGCCCTTTGCCATGGTTGGCGCCGTGCTGGGCGAGGACTTCAAGATCAAGAAGGCCAAGCTGCGTGGCGTGGAATCCTTCGGCATGCTGTGCTCGGCTGCCGAACTGCAGCTGTCGGATGACCACGATGGTCTGTTCGAGCTGCCGGCGGATGCGCCGGTCGGCCAGTGCCTGCGCCAATACCTGGGTCTGGATGACGCCATCATCGAGGTCGACCTGACGCCCAACCGGGGTGACTGTCTGTCGATCGCCGGTCTGGCCCGGGAAGTCGGGGCCAACTACGGTGCGCCGGTCAGCCGTCCGGCCATCGAAGCCGTGGCACCTGTGCATGATGAGGTTCGCCCGGTCGAGTTGCTGGCACCCCAGGCCTGCTCCCGCTTTGTCGGTCGGGTCATTCGCAATGTCGACCTGAGCCGCCCGACGCCCCTGTGGATGGTCGAGCGCCTGCGTCGCAGTGACATCCGCAGCATCGACCCGGTGGTGGATATCACCAACTATGTGATGCTCGAACTCGGTCAACCGCTGCACGCCTACGATCTGGCGGAAATCCGCGGTGGCATCCGTGTGCGTCTGGCCGAGGAGGGTGAGAAGCTGACTCTGCTGGATGGCCAGGAAATCGCCCTGCGCAGCGATACGCTGGTTATCGCGGATCATGAGCGTCCGCTGGGCATGGCCGGCATCATGGGTGGCGAGCACAGCGGCATCAACGAGAACACCACCGACCTGTTCCTGGAAAGTGCCTTCTTCGACCCGATCGCCATTGCCGGCAAGGCCCGTAACTACGGTCTGCACACCGACGCTTCGCACCGCTTCGAACGCGGCGTGGACTGGCAACTGCCGCGTCAGGCCATGGAGCGTCTGACCGCCCTGGTCCTGGAGACCGTGGGTGGTGAACCGGGCCCGGTTATCGAAGCCGTGGCCGAGACCCAGCTGCCGACTCCGGTCAGCATCCGCCTGCGTAACGAGCGTGTCAGTCAGATGCTCGGGCTGCAGATCAGCGAAGAGGAAATCGAAGGTTACCTGCGTGGCCTGGAGCTCGGGGTGGTTCGTGCCGGGGCGGGGGAGTGGCAGGTGGAAGTGCCCAGCCATCGCTTCGACATTACCCTGGAAATCGATCTGATCGAGGAGCTGGCCCGCCTGTACGGTTACAACCGACTGCCGGTCAGCGCGCCCAGGGCATCGCTGAACCTCAGCGCCAACCCGGAAACCCGGAACGAGCTGCCGGTACTGCGCCGGCTGCTGGTAGCCCGGGGTTATCAGGAGGCGATTACCTACAGTTTCGTCGAGCCCGGCCTCAACCGGCTGTTCGATCCGCAGATCGAGCCCCTGGCATTGGCCAACCCCATCTCCAGCGACATGGCGGTGATGCGCTCCTCCCTGTGGCCGGGTCTGGCCAAGGCGGTACAGCACAACCAGAACCGTCAGCAGGCACGGGTACGGCTGTTCGAAAGCGGGCTGCGCTTTGTGCCCCAGCCCAGCGGTGAGCTGCTGCAGGAGCCGATGCTGGCCGGCATCGCCACTGGCAGCCGGCTGCCCGAGGGGTGGGCCAATGGTGCCGACAAGCTGGACTTCTACGACGTCAAGGGCGATGTGGAAGCGGTGCTGGGGCAGGGCGGTGCGCTGGACAGCTTCCGCTTCGAGGCGGCTGAACATCCCGCCCTGCATCCCGGTCAGAGCGCCCGCATCCTCAGGGATGGCGAGCTGGTTGGCTGGATCGGTGCCCTGCACCCGCAGCTGGTGGACAAGCTGGACCTCAATGGCCCGGTCTTCCTCTTCGAGCTGCGCCTGGCCGGTATCACCGAGGGACGTCTGCCGGCCTTCGCGGAACTCTCGAAGTTCCCAGAAGTCCGACGGGATATCGCCGTGGTGGTGAAGCAGTCCGTTGTCGCCGGCGACCTGCTGCAGCGCATCCGCGACGAGGCTGGGCCAGTGCTGAAAAACCTCAGACTGTTTGACGTTTATCAGGGCAAAGGCATTGATCCGGAAAGCAAAAGTCTGGCGATCGGCTTGACCTTGCAACATTCCTCGCGCACTCTTACTGATGACGAAGTGAACGCCACCATGGAAAGGGTACTGGGTTCACTCGAGCAGGACTTCAATGCCATCTTGAGAAAATAGGAAAGTGCGTATGGGGGCTCTGACAAAAGCAGAAATGGCGGAACATCTCTACGAGGAGCTTGGTTTCAACAAGCGTGAAGCCAAGGAACTGGTGGAACTGTTTTTTGAAGAGATCCGCAACGCGCTGGAAAACAACGAGCAGGTGAAGTTGTCGGGTTTCGGCAACTTCGACCTGCGCGACAAGCGCGAGCGGCCCGGTCGCAATCCCAAGACCGGCGAGGAAATACCCATCACCGCCCGGCGCGTGGTCACCTTCCGCCCCGGTCAGAAACTCAAAGCCCGAGTAGAAGCCTATGCTGGAACCCAGCCACAATAATGAACTGCCGGCTATTCCCGGGAAGCGCTACTTCACCATTGGTGAGGTCAGCGAGCTCTGCGCGGTCAAACCCCACGTGCTGCGCTACTGGGAGCAGGAGTTTCCCCAGCTGTCCCCGGTCAAGCGGCGCGGCAATCGGCGCTACTATCAGCGTCAGGATGTGCTGATGATCCGCCAGATCCGCTCGCTGCTGTACGATCAGGGATTTACCATCGGCGGCGCCCGCCAGCGTCTGGAAGGTGAGGAGGCGAAGGAGGATAACAGCCACTACAAGCAGCTGATCCGCCAGACCATCGCCGAGCTGGAAGAAGTGCTGCAGGTACTCAAGACCCACTGAGTGTGCATTCGCGGTGAATCCCTCCCGGGTCCCCGCCGCGATTCCCCCCCCGCTGTTTCCGTTTTCTACCCGTTCTGCAGGCATTAAAAAACCCAATCACCTTTCGATGATTGGGTTTTCAGAATTTGGTCGGGACGGAGTGATTCGAACACTCGACCCCTTGCACCCCATGCAAGTGCGCTACCAGGCTGCGCTACGCCCCGACGATGCTTTGCGGTTCCTGCCAAAGCGGGACGAACTATACATTAACTAACTGAAATGTGAAAGTTTTTTTTTGCGCTTCGAATTCACTGAGCGCGCCGGGCCAGACGCTACTGAATACTGGATGCCAGCTCGAATATCGGAATGTACATCAGGATCACTATGGTACCGATCAGCAGGCCGATGAAGGTCATCAGCAGGGGTTCGAAGAGCCGGACGAACCAGTCGATCCAGCGGGCTATCTGCTCGTCATGAA
>Ga0209075_1002315_pt1 | contig 16900 bp, 14 predicted proteins | sample Stecom2011_FD_187523 | JGI IMG/M metagenome (GOLD analysis project Ga0209075, IMG submission 187523) | Agricultural soil microbial communities from Utah to study Nitrogen management - Steer compost 2011 (SPAdes) (version 2) | ecosystem: Environmental > Terrestrial > Soil > Agricultural land...
CAAGCCGGCCCGTTAGGGGGAAAGGAGCGGGGGCCGGTAGGTTTGCCAATCAGCTTCGTGTGGCTGCCCGACAAGGCCTAGTGGGGCTGATGACGGGCGGACGGATAGCGGCTCTTGAGTTCCTCGGCAATTCCCAGCTCATGATAGGCTGCTTCGATGTTCTTTAAGATCTCTTCTGCATGGGGAATTCGCTTGGGCACCACAAAAACGCCTTTCTGGCTGATTAACGGGGTGCTTTTCAAGTTGGCAATGGGCTTCTGATTCAGTTCCTCCTGAATGGGGGCCAGATAATCCAGCAGATAATCCCCGCGACCCAACTCCAGCATCTGCAAGGCACTGCTGTGGGTTGGGGTGGTGATGATCGTGATGTTTTTGTCCGGCTCACGCAGGTCATAGAGCAGGCCGGCATAGGTATAGCCGGCAATGAGAATCACCCGTTGGCCGCGCATGTCATCCACGTTCTTGATGGGTGGGGTTTTGTCGAGATACCAGGCGTTTAACTCGGTGTTAATCGGGCTTACGCTGCTCTCAAGAACATGGCCCTGCAAGGAAGGAATGTCGCCCAAGCCGGGCCAGAGGTGAATCTTGCCCTGCTGAAGGTAGAGATAAATGCGGGCAATGGGCAGGGCGTGAAAGCGCGGAATATAACCCGCATGCTCCAGGGAGCGTCGAGTAATATCAATATATATTCCATCGGCCTGACCGTTTTCGTTGGTATGGGAGTATGGGGGAAACTCCACGTAGCCGACATCGAGAACACGTTCGTCCTCTGAAGGGGGTAAATGATCAGCCCAGGCACTGTTTAATAGTGTTAGCGCTGTTCCGAGCGTGATTAATAGAATCCGTTTCAAGGTAAGAGTCAACGAGCTTTCCATCACAGGCCCCTATTGTTGTTTTGGTTAAGCCTAGCAAAATCCTGAATGACTGCCTAATGATGGCCGGTTTTGCCTATCAAGGCTGTCCCTGGAGCAAGTCTTTCGCAATGTGCACAATGGCTTGGGTAAGCAGGGGGTGCTCTCCGACGGGAGGGAGCAGTGAAATGCTGACCTGGAACTGTGTTTCCAGTCGTTGGATCTGCCGGGGAACGTCCTGGCGAAGGTGGCGGCCCGCTGCAAAGAAGAGGGGGAGGACTGAGAACTGCTGATAGCCTTCGGCGGATGCCCGGGCAATCAGGGTTTCCAAAGATGGCTCGGCCAGCTCCATAAAAGCAACCGCCGCGGCAGGTTCTTGCTGGCGGATGATCTGCTCCAGCTCCAGGAAAGGCTGAACCCAGTGAGGGTCGCTGGAGCCATGGGCGAGCAGAATGATAAAGGAAGACGCAGCCATAACATACACCGTCATGCTTGGGATTCAGCTCATTGTATCCTGACGGTGCCGTTCTGTCTTAAGCTGGTTGGGGGGAATTTATCAGGAGGAGAGGATGCTAAAGCCCGAAGATATTCTGGATTTTTGGTTTGGTCCGTTGGATGAGAATGGCATGCCTGCCCAGGAAAAACAGGCCCAGTGGTTCTCCTCCAGCAAGCAAACAGATCAGTGGATACGGCGCCGGTTTCATTCATACGTCACCTTTGCCTCTGAAAACGGCTTACCCGACTGGGAGGGAACCCCCCAGGGACGGCTGGCGATGCTTTTGTTGCTGGACCAGTTCAGCCGGAATATTTATCGGGGGATGGCGCTGGCCTTTTCCAACGACCGACAGGCGCTGGCGTTGTGCCTGAGTGGCTTGGAGAAGGGCATGGATGTTGACTTACCCTTGGTGCAGAGAGCTTTTTTCTATATGCCGCTCCAGCATTCAGAGCGGCGCAAGGACCAGCAGCTCAGTGTGGAGCTTTTTGAGCAGCTGCACGCGACTGGCGAGGGGCCGGTGAAGGAGGTGCTTAAAGGGTTTCTGGACTATGCCCGTGAACACCGGGAGATTATCGAGCGCTTTGGACGCTTTCCTCACCGTAATGCCGTTCTGAAACGAGTGAGCACCCCAGCAGAAACGGCTTATTTGAACGAGGGCGCTCCCCGTTACGGCCAATAACCTACAATTTTTGGGACAATTTCATCAAACCTTGATGTCTTCCACTAATTTCATCATGAGGAATCTGGTACAAATTGTTACACTTTGCTGTGAAGTTCCATAAGTAGAGCTTCTGACAAACTATAAAAAAGACGGATATCAACCAGCAAGGTATGACAAGGCTAGTCCCATGACACAATCATTGATGAGTCCCTCTGTATTGCGCAAGGATGTGTCACTGCGCAGTTCCATTCATTATCAGGGCCGAAAGGCCGCCCGTGCCAAGAGCGAGCAACGTCGCCGCCTTATTCTGGAAGCGGCTCTGCGGATCGTTGCCCGGGAGGGTATCCGGGGTGTCAAACACCGCGCGGTCGCCCGGGAAGCGGGAGTGCCACTGGCATCCACTACCTATTATTTCAAGGATATCAGCGAGCTTATCACTGATGCGTTTATGCTGTTTGCGGAAAACAGCCAGCGCAAGTTTGAACTGTTTTATGGTGAGCTGCACAACTGTATTTCCAAATATGATTTAGATGCGGTTCAGACTGATCGGGCCATGCGGCGGAGTCTGGCGGAGGAGCTGATTGAGCTGGGGGTGCGCTACGTCCATGCCCAGGTTCGTTTCCGGCGCGATGAGCTGTTATCGGAAAAAGCGTTTCTGCTGGAATCCCTGCGCGACGAAAGCCTTAAAATGCTGGCCCGTAAATATCGGGCCGTTTGGCAGGCAGGCTTGGTGGATTTGTTGCGGAGCCTAAAAACGCCATCGCCAGAGATGGATGCGGAAATTATCATGGGCACGGTGGCCAACCTGGTCTACAACGGCCTGTTGTACGACGGGGAGATTCAGGAAGATATCCTGCGGTCAATCTGGAGCAGGATGATTTACCTGCTCATGAATATTTAGCGGTTTGACGAGGTTGTTGAGAGGCGGGAGTTGGCGATAATTTGGCCGGTTTCCCGCCTCTCAATGTCTTTTGTAACAGTGTCTTAGAGAAAATTGAAGATTTTTCGCAACTAGGGCTTGCGTCGGCAAAAAACGGTTCGTATAATGCGCCCACTTCGTTAGACAAGCACTGACGAAAAGCTTCTCAAAGCGGGAATAGCTCAGTTGGTAGAGCACAACCTTGCCAAGGTTGGGGTCGCGAGTTCGAGTCTCGTTTCCCGCTCCAAACTCCTTCTTCTCTTGTTAATTTCCCTCGTATCTATTTTTAAAGCCAAACATCTTTGTTGTCGCCATTATTTGGCTCGATGCTGCTATCCGTACGTGCTTGCCATGTGCTGACAGGGCGGTTTCGGGTTATCATGGCCGACATTCGCTGATGCAGATAACCGTTTGATTTACTGCTAATCCGTCCAGTTTGGGCCGATCTAAAGCGGGTTTGCATCTTCTGGCCTTGCTTCTTGTGTCATTCCCTTCGGTGCTGAGTGCTGGTATGCAGTTAACCCAAATCAATATTTTTCCGCTCAAATCAGGTCGGGGTCTGAGTGTGTCAGCCAGTCGGGTCGGTGTATTCGGTCCGGAGTTTGATCGCCGCTGGATGCTGGTGGATCTACAGGGGAAATTTCTGACCCAGCGGAAGTATCCCCGAATGTCCTTGATCGACGTGGTGTTGACCGAGTTTGGCGTAGAGTTCCATGCACCCGGCAGAAACGCCCTGCCAGTCGCTCGTCCTGACGGAGAGGCATCGATGCTGGTCACGGTTTGGAAGGACCAGTGTGAGGCTTGGGATGGGGGAGAGGCTGCCGCGGACTGGTTTAGCCAATACCTCGATGTGCCATGCCGCTTGGTCTATATGCCCGATAAAACCTTTCGTCCCATTAATCCCAAGTATCTGGACCGACGACAACCGGTCAGTTTTGCCGACGGTTTCCCGTTTTTGTTGATTTCAGAAGAGTCGCTGGGCGAACTCAATAGCCGACTGAAAGACCCGGTGGAAATGCGGCGGTTCCGTCCCAATCTGGTGATCCGGGGCGGTGGGCCTTATGACGAAGACCGTTGGCGACGGATACGGATTGGCATGATCGAGTTCGAAGTGGTCAAGCCCTGTTCCCGTTGTGTGATCCCCAATATCAATCCTGTCACGGGTGAGCGGGAAGGGGAGCCCTACCGGACGTTGTCCAGTTATCGGAGCAATGAGTTTGGTGTGTGCTTTGGGCAAAATCTGGTGCACCGCAGCGGTGGCCTCTTGCGTGTTGGCGATACCGTGGAAGTATTGGAGCCTGTAGATTAAACCTCTGTTTCAGGCAGTCTGCTGCTGAACTTATCAACCCTGAAGTTAGGGTATCTGAAACAGAAAAATGGCTGCCTGGAGGGTGGTTTTAATGAGCTTGTTACGATTTGACAAGGTGTCTTTGGCATTTGGCATGCAGCCCCTGCTGGAGGACGCCTCTTTTACCTTGGAGCAGGCTGAGCGAGTCTGCTTGATTGGTCGCAATGGTGCCGGAAAATCCTCGTTGCTGAGTCTGATTACGGGGCGCCAGCTTCCTGATAGTGGGCAGATCTGGATTAACCCGGGAATACGGGTCGGCTACTTGCCCCAGGACTTACCCGATGCCGATGAGCGTCTGGTTTACGATGTGGTGGCGGAAGGGTTGCCGGAAGCCGGTCGTTACTTGCAGGAATACCATCACTTGCTCAGCCTTAAAGAGCAGGTTGATATGGAGCGTTTGGGCATCGTCCAGCAAAAGCTGGAGGCGTTGGATGGCTGGGCGCTGCAGCAGAAGGTGGAGAATATCATCGAGCGCTTGGAGCTGCCGGGCGAGAAGCGAATGTCGGAGCTGTCCGGCGGCTGGCGCCGCCGGGTGGTGCTCGGCCGGGCTTTAGTATCCGAGCCGGATATCTTGTTGCTGGACGAGCCCACGAACCACCTGGATATCCCCGCCATTGACTGGCTTGAAAAACAGCTGCTGCAATTCAATGGCGCTTTGCTGTTTATCACCCACGACCGTGCGTTTATGCGGCGCATGGCAACGCGATTGTTGGAGCTGGATCGTGGGGCGCTGACCTCCTGGCCCGGTGATTATGACCGCTTCCTGGAGAAAAAAGAGGCCTTGCTGGCAGAGGAGGAGCGTCATAACGCCTTGTTTGACAAAAAGCTTGCTCAGGAAGAAGCCTGGATCCGACAAGGCATCAAGGCCCGCCGCACTCGTAACGAAGGTCGGGTACGAGCGCTGGAGCGTCTGCGAGTCGAGCGGACCCGGCGGCGGGAACAGCAGGGTAAGGCACAGATTGGTCTGGAGGAAGCCCGCCAGTCAGGAAAGCTGGTTGTGGAGGCAGAGCACATGGGCTTTGCTTATCCCGGCCAACCGGAAATCATCCGGAGTTATTCCGGGGTGATTATGCGGGGCGACCGGGTGGGTCTGATCGGCAAAAACGGTGCGGGCAAAACCACCTTTCTCAAATTGATTCTTGGGCAGTTGGAGCCGACCTCCGGCACCATCCGCCGTGGCACGAATTTGGAAGTTGCCTATTTTGACCAGCTTCGGGGCCAGTTGGACCCGGAAAAGACCGTCATGGAGAATATTGATGACGGCCGGGAGTTTATTGAGCTCAACGGTCAGCAGCGCCACGTGATTGCCTATCTGGAAGATTTCCTGTTTCCCCGGGAGCGCATGCGTACTCCGGTGAAGGCCCTGTCGGGCGGTGAAACCAATCGCCTGTTGCTGGCGAAGCTATTCAGCAAACCCGCCAATACCCTGGTCCTGGACGAACCGACCAACGACCTGGATATTGAAACTCTGGAGTTGTTGGAAGGCATCCTGCTGGATTTTAAGGGGACCGTGTTGCTGGTGAGCCATGACCGGGAGTTTCTCAATAACGTGGCTACCAGCACCATCGTGTTTACCGGAAACGGCCAGGTGCAGGAGTATGTGGGGGGCTTTGATGACTGGATACGCCAAGGGGGAGGGTTTGACAGTCTCACGCAATCATCATCCGCACCCGTGGAGCAGCCAACACCTAAGCCTGCTGCTGAAGCCCCCATCAAAGAAAAGGCCGACGCCGCGCCCCGTAAAAAGCTGAGTTACAAGTTGCAGCGGGAGCTGGAGCAGTTGCCCGCTCGGATTGAAGAGCTTGAAAACCGTCAGGCCGAGCTGCAAGAGAAAATATCGCAGCCGGACTTTTATGCCGGCGATCCTGTTTTGGTCACCCAGACCCTCGAACTGGTGACCGCTTTGGAACAAGAGCTGAATGAGGCCATGGAACGCTGGGTGGAGTTGGAATCCATGCAATAGCGCTTCGGTGGGGGAGTTCCTTCGCTTCCTGGTTTGACGGAGGAGCTGGCTCTCTGGTTGTCGTTCAGTTCGGCCTCAGGCGCTGCATAAAAGTGGCAACTGTTCACGTTACAAGTGCTAAGTTGGTCTACACTTAGGAAGCTTGCCTGTCAGGCGGTTCTGGCCGCCCAGAATGCACTGCTGACAGCAACTTTCTGATTATCAAGCGCTTTAATTTTTTCTGACCGTTGTAAGAGAAGGTGGTCGAAAATCTATATGAAAGTGAAGTATGAATTTCGCTTTGCAGACGGCAAAACCCAGGAGTTTGTTGTTGATACCGAGCGCGACGCGGAGGATGACGGTGGCGCACGGCCAAAGGAAGCCAAGGCTGACTGGGTACGCTTGGATCATTGCCGTTGCAGCAACTGTCCGCTGGCGGGCCAAGGAGTGACCGACTGCCCGGTTGCGGTGGATCTTGAGCCCTATGTGGAGAGCTTTAAAAACCAGCCCGCCTTTCAGAAAGTAGAGGTGATTGTCAGCACCCGGGAGCGCTCCTATAGCAAACGGACGGGGCTGGAAGAGGCGCTGAGATCCCTGCTGGGCCTGGTTATGGCCACAAGCGACTGTCCGCTGCTGTCCGAATTGCGCCCGATGGCTATTCACCATATGCCATTTGCCACGAATGATGAGTTTATTCTTCGCTCGGTCTCGATTTATCTGGTTCAGCAATATTTTGCGTATCGTGCAGGCGGCAAACCGGACTGGGATCTGAAAGGACTGGTGGAGCGTAACCGTCAGCTGCAGTTGGTGAATCAGGCGTTGTGGCAGCGCATTCATACCGCCTGCGAACAGGACGCCAACCTCAAGGCATTGCTGAGCTTCTTCTCGATGGCCTCGAGTGTGACATTCTCTCTGGAAGCCCAGCTACAGAAGTTGCGCCATTCCTTTGAGGCCGGAGACTGGAACGCGCCCCAGCTTTAGAGTGGGGCGTGGGTTACCCGTGCGCTGGCGGAGCTTAGCTCTTAATCCGTACGGCCAGCACATCACAGTTGGCGCGGTGCAAGGTCGCCGACGACGTGGAGCCCAGGAGCAGCTGCAGGCCATGGCGGCCGTGGCTGCCCACCACAATCAGATCGACACCGTTCTCATCCGCAAAGCGATGGATTTCTGTTTCAGGTCGTCCAATCAACACATGGGTGTGCTCTTCACCTAGTCCAATATCAGCGGCCAGCGCCTTCAACTGTTTGTGGGTATGCTGGTCGAGCTGATTCTGAACCTCTGTCAGATCCATGGGGATATCACCGCCGTAGGCGTAGCCCAACGGCTCGAGCACGTGAATGAGGCTGAGGCGGGCTTTGTTCAGTTGTGCCTGTGCATAGGCCCGGTCAATGATCTGTTTGGAATCGCTGGTTAGATCCAAGGCCACCAGGATGTGGGAATATTCGTTCATGCAAGTACCCTTCGCTGAGATGGTGGATACAGTCTACGGTATGATCTCGTGATAACCTTGATGCATATCTAAGGATACGGATTTCAATGCCTTTTTAGCTAGGAGTTTGCAAGTAATGTGGGCTTCTCACTGAGGTTGCCCCGCAACACTTGAGGGGATGACGGCGTAGGGCAATTGCTTGGTGCTGATGAGTGCGGGGCGGATATCTCTCACCAGAGGGTGTGGAGTGGGATGAACATTGCACGATTTTCGATGAACTAATCCAAGGGAGACATGGCTTCGATGGCGGTGGCAATTACGGTAATGGTTCTGGTGCTGTTGGCGATGATCGGGTCGCTCTGGTGGCTGCTGCCGACTCCCGCCGAGCGACGACGGATGAAATTACGCCAGTTGGCTTTTTCCCACGGACTTAAGGTGCGTGAGGCCCGAGACGAAATGGCTGAATGGCAGATTGATGTCACCGAAAGGGGCGTTCTGATGGAGTACTACCTGTTTCGGGAAGAGGCCAAGGGTGGCCGGTGGGACATCGTTCGGCCTGGAGGCATCAGCATTCCTCAGAAAGAGAGCCAGCGGTTGGAGGCATCTCATCCGGCTATGGCACTGGTGGAGTGGGAGAAGCTGCCCGCGGATTTATTAATGTGGTGTCGAAGAGATCAGAAATATAGCTTTTTCTGGTTTGAGGGCTGCGATGCGGAAGGCCTGATGGGAGCAATCGATACGTTGAAGAAGCTGAGTCAGTACTGATGAAGGGAAACAACCGCCGCCACCCCGCCGAAACAGGGTGGCGGTTTGGGATTACAGCTGCGCGGCGCTTTCCAGATTCTGCAAGCCTTCAATGATTCGCTTGGAGTACAGGTTGGCGATGTAGGCGACGTTGTTTTCGTTAAAGTTGATATAGGAACCTTTGATGAAGTTCCACTTGGTGGCGATGTCGTCCACCACCGAGGCCGTGTCCCGGTTGCCGGCAGTTTTTTGCTGTAGTTTCTGCAGTTGCTGAGTAAATTGCTCGGCCAGCACGTTCAACGGCTCTTCGGTTTCTGCACCATGGGCGATTTGGGACACGTTGGAGGCTGTACGGGCGGCATACGCGGTCATGATCTGCTCAATTTTCAGAGTCGCTTCACGGACTAGTTCAAGCAGTTCGTTGGGCTGATAGTCGCTGTTTTTCTTGATGGTGGCGGCGGTATCGCTTAACCCGGCAATGAAGTCCAGGTTCGCTTGGGACATGTCCACCATCAGGCGCAAATCGGGATAGCCCTTGCTGATGAGGTCTTGAATGTTGGCGATCAGGAGTTTGCGGTATTGTTCCCACTGAGTATTGATATTGGCGAGGTTTTCCTGGACTTCACTGGCGCCGGGCGCTTTGTTGAGCTGATCCAGCAGGCTGTCGAGGCGGTTGATGGTGTTGTTGGCGTCCTGTGCGACACTTTTGTCTCCACCGCTGTTGGCGAAGCTGTAGTAGGCATTGATGGCCAGGTAGGAATCGACACTCATTTTGTGCAGTGTTGACAGTAGATCGTCCGCCTGTTGCTGAGTGAGAGCCTGGGCCAGGGGGGATATGAGAAAGCCGGCCATCAGTGAAAAAGACAGGAGGATGCTACGGATGATCCCGGGGAAACTCATGTTTGCCTCCAATACTTATTATTCTTGAGTGTTTGGAACGGGATAGCATTGTGCCAAGATTTGATTCTTGACTCGAGTCCTTAACCATTTGGAACACAAAGGGTTGTGTTATCACGTTAGGCGTAGATACGGCTAAAGTCAAAGTTCTTCTGGTGTGATTTGACCGGGTATTGATCAAAGCTAAAGGCTTTTTCATCTTCAGCCCCAAGTGGGTAACCGGTCTTAACGGCTTGATCGCGATGGCTAATGCCGGCTTTTAGTGAGTCTTTCCCAGCGGTCCATGTGAAAAAACAAGCGGAAGTAATTGACAAATGCTTGGTTTTTTTTCATGGTGGGCACACCTAATTCAAACGAGCGTATGAATTTTGGACTTGTCCAAATAATGTTCATATTTCTGTCCGGAGCTCAGTGGATGGGGGGTCGCGCTCTACGTTTTGTCCATCGAACGTCGTAGCTACCGACTTTGAATTCAGTGCTACTTATAGCTTGGAGATCAGTTGATGATTTACGAAGGTAAAGCCATCACGGTTAAGAAGATTGAAGACGGCATCGCACAGCTGGATTTCGATCTGAAAGGTGAATCGGTAAACAAGTTCAACAGACTGACATTGTCAGAACTGCGAGAGGCTGCAGATAAGCTGAAATCAGATTCCAGCATCAAGGGTCTGATGGTTACCAGCAGCAAAGATTGCTTCATCGTTGGCGCGGACATCACCGAGTTCACGGAACTCTTCGCGGGTTCCGAGGAAGATCTGGTTGCAAACAACCTGCAAGCCAACTCTATCTTCAGCGATATTGAAGACCTCCCATTCCCCACAGTGACCGCTATCAATGGCATTGCGCTGGGTGGTGGTTTCGAAATGTGTCTGGCAACAGACTATCGCGTTATGTCCACCAAGGCGAAAGTTGGCCTGCCTGAAGTCAAGCTGGGTATCTTCCCGGGCTTCGGCGGAACCGTTCGTCTGTCCCGTCTGATCGGTGCGGATAACGCCATTGAGTGGATCTGTGCCGGTGGCGAAAAGCGTCCTGAAAACGCACTGAAAGACGGTGCTGTTGATGCAGTTGTCGCTCCCGACAAGCTGCAAGCCGCTGCTCTTGACCTGTTGAAGCAGTGCATTGCTGGCAAGATCGACTACAAGGCACGTCGTGAAGAAAAAACCAGCAAGCTGAAGCTGAACCAGATGGAAAGCATGATGACCTTCGAAACTGCGAAGGGCTTCGTTGCTGGCCAAGCGGGCCCCAACTATCCGGCGCCTGTTGAAGCCATCAAAACCATGCAAAAGCATGCCGGTATGTCCCGTGACAAGGCGCTGGAAGTTGAAGCCAAAGGCTTTGCCAAAATGGCGAAAACCAGCGTTGCTGCCAGCCTGGTGGGTCTGTTCCTGAATGATCAGGAGCTGAAGAAAAAAGCCAAGGATCTGGAGCCCAAGGCCAGCCCTGTGAAGCAGGCCGCTGTACTGGGTGCGGGTATCATGGGTGGCGGTGTGGCTTACCAGTCCGCACTGAAAGGCACCCCGATCCTGATGAAGGATATCGCTCAGGCGGGTATCGACACCGGTCTGAACGAAGCCAAAAAACTGCTGGCTCGCCGCGTCGAAAAAGGCCGTATGAAGGCCGACGAAATGGCAGACGTTCTGAACCGTATTGTTCCGACGCTGAGCTACGGTGACTTCAAAACGGTTGACCTGGTTGTTGAAGCCGTTGTTGAGAACCCGAAAGTTAAAGACATTGTTCTGCGTGAAGTGGAAGACGTGGTTCGTGAAGATGCGATCATCACCACCAACACCTCCACCATTTCCGTTAACCTGCTGGCGAAGAATCTGAAGCGTCCGGAAAACTTCTGCGGTATGCACTTCTTCAACCCGGTGCACATGATGCCCCTGGTGGAAGTTATCCGCGGCGAGAAATCCAGCGAGCGCGCAATCGCCACCACCGTTGCTTATGCCAAAGCGATGGGCAAGACCCCGATTGTGGTCAACGACTGCCCGGGCTTCCTGGTTAACCGGGTACTGTTCCCGTACTTTGGTGGCTTTATTGGTCTGGTGCGTGATGGCGCCGACTTCCAGAAAGTCGACAAAGTCATGGAGCGTTTCGGCTGGCCGATGGGCCCGGCGTACCTGCTCGACGTTGTGGGCATGGACACCGCCAAGCACGCGGGTGACGTGATGGCTGAAGGTTTCCCTGAGCGCATGAAGCACGAAGGCACCACCGCAATCGACGTTATGTTCGAAGCCAAGCGTCTGGGCCAGAAGAGCAATGAAGGTTTCTACAAGTATGAAACCGACAAGAAAGGCAAGCCGAAGAAGATCAGCGATCCTGCTGTCTACGAGATGCTGAAGCCTGTGGTTAGCGGCAATGGCGAGTTCGACGATCAGACCATCATCGAGCGGATGATGATTCCTCTGTGCATCGAAACCGTTCGCTGTCTGGAAGATGGCATTGTGGAAACTCCGGCTGAAGCGGATATGGGCTTGATCTTTGGTATCGGCTTCCCTCCGTTCCGCGGCGGCGCGCTCCGTTACATCGATTCGATCGGGCTCGACGAGTTCTGCAAGCTGGCAGACAAATACGCTGACCTTGGCCCCCTGTATCACCCGACTGAGGGGATGCGTGAAATGGCCAAATCCGGCAAGAAGTTTTTTGGCTAATCGCGAAGACAGAATTCCGAACGGAGAAAACCAATGAGTTTAAATCCAAGAGACGTCGTTGTTGTCGACTGTGTGAGAACACCGATGGGCCGCGCAAAGGGCGGCGTATTCCGCAACGTGCGTGCAGAGACTCTGTCTGCCGCGCTGATTGACGCATTGTTCCAGCGTAACGAGAAGCTGAACCCCAACGAAGTGGAAGATGTGATCTGGGGCTGTGTGAACCAGACTCTGGAGCAGGGCTTTAACGTTGCTCGTCAGATCTCCCTGTTGACCAAGATCCCGCACACTTCAGCGGCGCAAACGGTCAACCGTCTGTGTGGTTCTGCAATGACCGCAATCCACACCGCGGCTCAGGCCATCATGACCGGCCAGGGCGACTTCTTTGTGGTGGGCGGTGTTGAGCACATGGGACACGTTCCCATGACGCAAGGCTTCGATCACAACCCGGCTGCGTCCAAGTATTCTGCCAAGGCCTCCAACATGATGGGTCTGACTGCGGAAATGCTGGCGAAAATGCACGGCATCAGCCGTCAGCAGCAGGACGAGTTCGGTGCTCGTTCTCACCGTCTGGCCCACGAGGCCACGCTTGAGGGTCGCTTCAAGAACGAGATCGTTCCCATTGAAGGTCACAACGAAGACGGATTCCGCATTCTGGTGGAAAACGACGAGACCATCCGTCCTGAAACCACTGTAGAGAGCCTGGGCCAACTGCGTCCGGCCTTCGATCCGAAATCCGGTACTGTGACCGCGGGTACTTCCTCTCAGCTGACTGACGGTGCCTCTGCAATGGTGCTGATGTCTTGGGAGCGTGCTCAAGCACTGGGTCTGGAGCCGATCGCCAAGATCCGCGCCATGGCAGTAGCTGGCTGTGATCCCGCGATCATGGGTTATGGCCCGGTTCCTGCGACCAAGAAAGCGCTGAAGCGTGCAGGCCTGACAGTCGAAGATATCGATTTCTGGGAGTTGAACGAGGCGTTCGCGGCTCAGTCACTGCCAGTTCTGAAAGATCTGAAGCTGTTGAATGTGATGGAAGAGAAGGTCAACTTGAATGGCGGCGCGATCGCTCTGGGTCACCCCCTGGGTTGCTCCGGTGCGCGGATCTCCACCACTCTTCTCAACGTGATGCAGCAGAAAGGCGGTACGCTGGGTGTAGCAACCATGTGTATCGGCCTGGGCCAAGGTATTGCGACCGTTTTCGAGCGGATCTAATACCGACAGCGACGAAAAAGCCGAGCTTAGCTCGGCTTTTTTATGTTTGTTTTCTAACATTACGAGCTTATAGTCTCGAAGGTGCCATTTCACTCCAGTTTGTGGAGGGTGGTTTTGGGTGGTTACAGCATTTGCTAGCGCCGAAATAAGATAGCTTGTCCTCCGAAGGCGGCCAGATTAATTGTGGCTGCACTTGACCCCCAGACTACAACCACTTATATATTGCGCCAATCACACACCAATCGAGCCCTTGCAGGGTTAATGGGAATTTTATAAATCACTATGGGTAAAGCGCTGGTTATCGTTGAGTCGCCTGCCAAGGCGAAAACCATCAATAAGTATTTGGGTAGCGACTACATCGTCAAGTCCAGTGTTGGCCATATTCGCGATTTGCCCACCAGTGGCAGTGGAGCCACGGTGGACCCCAAACAGCGGGCGCAGGAAGCTGCGAAAACCCGCAAAATGTCTGCGACCGAGAAGGCGGAGTACAAGCGGCGCAAGTCCCGAGATCAGCTGATCCAACGCATGGGCGTCGATCCGGAGCATGGCTGGAAGGCCCATTATGAGATTCTGCCCGGCAAAGAGAAGGTCGTTGAGGAGCTTCGCCGTCTCGCCAAAAGTGCGGATATGGTCTATCTCGCGACGGACTTGGATAGAGAAGGGGAGGCGATTGCCTGGCACCTGAAAGAAGCCATTGGCGGTGATGACAGCCGCTATCGCCGGGTTGTGTTTAACGAGATCACCAAGAATGCTATCTCCGAGGCGTTCAAGCAGCCGGGTAGCCTGGACTACGACCGGGTGAACGCGCAGCAGGCGCGCCGCTTCCTTGATCGTGTCGTGGGCTATATGGTGTCTCCTCTGCTGTGGAGCAAGATTGCCCGCGGTTTGTCTGCCGGCCGGGTACAGTCGGTTGCGGTACGCCTTGTGGTTGAGCGCGAGCGGGAGATCCGCTCCTTTGTGCCAGAGGAGTACTGGGAGGTTTTTGCCGACCTGGATTCAGCCAAGCGGGATCAGGTCCGGTTTCAGGTCGCCCGCCATCAGGGTGAAAACTTCCGCCCCTTGAACCAGCAGCAGACCGAGACGCATCTGCAGGCTTTAAGAGGGTTGAGCTACAAGGTGGCCAAACGGGAGGATAAGCCCACTCGTTCGCGCCCTTCAGCGCCTTTTATTACCTCCACGCTGCAACAGGCCGCCAGCACGCGACTGGGCTTCAGTGTCAAGAAAACCATGACGCTCGCGCAGCGGCTGTATGAGAGTGGCTACATCACCTATATGCGTACCGACTCGACCAACTTGAGTCAGGATGCCTTGACCGCCGTGCGTGGTTTAATTGGCAAGGCCTTTGGTGATAAATACCTTCCTGAAAAGCCTCGCTTTTACAGCAGCAAGGAAGGCGCTCAGGAGGCCCACGAAGCGATTCGGCCCACGGATGTCTATCTCAAGGCTACTGACCTGAAAGGCGTGGAACGCGACGCAGAGCGCCTTTATGAGTTGATATGGCGTCAGTTTGTCGCCTGTCAGATGAATGATGCTGAATTCCTCAGCACCTCCATCACGGCCGTTGCTGGTGATTACGAGTTGCGTGCCCGTGGCCGCATCATGAAGTTTGACGGATTTTTGAAGGTGATGCCGGCTGCGGCGAAGAAGGATGAGGACCTGGTGCTGCCTGACCTGAAAGAAGGGGAGAGCCTGAGCCTGGTCACTCTGGAGCCGAAGCAGCACTTCACCAAGCCGCCGGCACGCTTTACCGAGGCGTCCCTGGTAAAAGAGTTGGAGAAACGTGGGATTGGTCGGCCTTCAACCTATGCGGCGATTATTTCCACGATTCAAGATCGTGGCTATGTGAGGCTGCAGAATCGTCGCTTTTACGCAGAGAAGATGGGCGACATCGTGACGGATCGGCTCACTGAGAGCTTTCAGGATCTGATGGATTATGGCTTTACGGCCAAAATGGAGGAGCAGCTCGATGAAATCGCTACGGGCAAGGATGACTGGAAGCGGGTTCTAGACGCCTTCTATGCGGAGTTTAGTCAGCAGTTGGAGCGGGCGGAATCTAGCGATAAGGGCATGCGCGCTAACGAGCCGACCGAGACTGACATTGACTGCCCCAGCTGTGGGCGCAAGATGCAGATTCGCACCGCAAGCACGGGGGTTTTCCTGGGCTGTTCCGGTTATGCGTTACCGCTGGCCGAGCGATGCAAAACCACCATCAACCTGGTGCCTGGTGAGGAAACCCTGAGCGCCGATGATGATGAAGATCACGAAACCCAGGCCCTGCGTAGCAAGCGCCGTTGCCCGAAGTGTGGTACGGCCATGGACAGCTATCTGATTGACGATCAGCGGAAGCTGCATGTGTGCGGCAATAATCCGGATTGTGCCGGCTATGAAATCGAAGAGGGTAGCTTCAAGATCAAGGGTTATGAAGGGCCCACACTGGAGTGTGATAAGTGCGGTTCGGAAATGCAGTTAAAAACGGGCCGTTTTGGAAAGTATTTCGGATGCACCAATACAAGTTGCGGCAATACGCGGAAGCTGTTGCGCAATGGTGAGCCGGCGCCCCCCAAAATGGAGCCGGTGCCGATGCCTGAGCTCAAGTGCGAGAAGGTGGATGACACCTACGTGTTGCGTGATGGCGCGGCCGGGCTGTTCCTGGCGGCCAGTAAATTCCCGAAAAATCGGGAGACCCGTGCACCTTTGGTGCGGGAGTTGATTCCTCACCGTGACCAGATCGACCCGAAGTACGGCTTTTTGATGGAGGCGCCCCAGGCGGATCCACAAGGCAACCCGGCGATCATCCGCTTTAGCCGCAAGAGCAAAGAGCATTATGTGATGAGCGAGCAGGGAGGTAAGCCGACAGGTTGGTCCGCCTTCTACAAGGATGGGCACTGGACGGAAAAAGTCTGACGCGATCTGAAAAAACGCTCCTGACGGGGCGTTTTTTTGGCTTGGTTTTTTAGGTCCGACTGGCGGATGGTGAAGTGGACGAAATGCCGGGCCCGGAAACAAAATAAGGGGGCTTTTGCCCCCTTATTTGATCGCTGCCTAAGCGTTACTTTTTCGGATAGTCCCGCTTGGTGTGACCGGTATAGAGCTGGCGCGGACGTCCAATCTTGTAGGGGCCGCTGACCATCTCGTTCCAGTGAGCGAACCAGCCGATGGTACGGGACATGGCAAAGATCACTGTGAACATGGAGGTCGGAATCCCAATGGCGCGCAGGATGATGCCGGAGTAGAAGTCCACGTTGGGGTAGAGTTTACGCTCAACGAAATACTCGTCTTCCAGGGCAATTTGTTCCAGGCGGCGGGCGATACGGAACAGTGGGTCATCGCCACAGCCCAGTTCACGCAGAACTTCATCGCAGGTCTCGCGCATAACTTTGGCGCGTGGGTCAAAGTTTTTGTAGACGCGGTGACCGAAGCCCATCAGGCGGAAGGGGTCGTCCTTGTCTTTGGCGCGGGCGATGAATTCCTCGATGCGGGATTCGTCACCGATTTCTTCCAGCATATTCAGTACGGCTTCGTTGGCGCCACCATGAGCCGGTCCCCACAGGGCGGCAATACCTGCAGCGATACAGGCGAAGGGGTTGGCACCGGAAGAGCCGGCCAGACGTACCGTAGAGGTGGACGCGTTCTGCTCGTGGTCAGCGTGCAGCAGGAAGATGCGGTCCATGGCGCGAGAGATCACCGGGCTGGGCTTGTAGTCCCCGCAAGGCGTGCTGAACATCATGTGCAGGAAGTTTTCCGCATAGTTCA
>Ga0209075_1002317_pt1 | contig 16900 bp, 17 predicted proteins | sample Stecom2011_FD_187523 | JGI IMG/M metagenome (GOLD analysis project Ga0209075, IMG submission 187523) | Agricultural soil microbial communities from Utah to study Nitrogen management - Steer compost 2011 (SPAdes) (version 2) | ecosystem: Environmental > Terrestrial > Soil > Agricultural land...
CAATTTTTGTAAAGATAGGACTTTGTATAGATTTTGTCCATGCTATTTAATTCGTACTTTCGTCGTATGAAATTTTTACGAAGACTACTTTTTCCATTTTCATTGCTTTACGGCACGGTCACTTTTGTCCGCAATCGCTTATTCGATATCGGTTGGTTAAAGAGCCACCGCTTCGATTTGCCCGTTGTTTGTGTGGGGAATCTCTCAACAGGAGGTACCGGAAAATCGCCCATGATTGAATTTTTGATTCAATCGTTTCAAGACACCTATAAACTTGGAGTCGTCAGCAGGGGATATAAAAGAAAGACGAAAGGGTATTGGGAGGTTTTCGTCAATCAATCGGCGTTTGAGGTCGGGGATGAACCGCTTCAAATTAAACGAAAATTTCCGGAGGTCACCGTTGCAGTTTCGGAACGTCGGAAAGTTGGTGTCGAGAAGATAAAATCGAGAACCGACGTGATTCTCCTAGACGATGCTTTTCAACACCGAAGTGTAAAACCTTCTTTATCTATTCTTTTGACGAGTTATGGCGATTTATATGTGAACGATTGGATTCTCCCAGCCGGAAATTTGCGCGAATCCAGAAGCGGTGCACAAAGAGCCGATATTGTTGTGGTTACTAAATGTCCAGAGGACTTATCGCACGGGAAGATGGCAGAAATTCGAAAAAAGCTGAAGCTAAAAAACCATCAACAGGCTTATTTTTCTAAGATTTCGTATGCCGACGATATAAAGATAGAACACGGGTCGATGCCTTTGGGCCATCTGAATGATAAAGACTTTACGTTAGTTACTGGAATTGCGAATCCCAAACCATTGGTGTCGCACCTGGAAAAAAGAAATCTCAATTTTGTGCATAAATCGTTTTCAGACCACCATCAATTTACACCAGGAGAAATCCACGAATTGGATAAGAACAAGCGTATTTTGACGACCGAAAAGGATTTTATGCGATTGCAACCCTTCATCAGACATGCCGAATTGTATTACCTGCCCATTTCGGTTTCCTTTTTGGATAATCAAGCCGAGGCTTTTATCGAAAGTGTTGGAGCTCATTTAAAAAGCTGGTCTTAAGAAATCTTCTTAATCAGGTCGATAATTCTTGATGAGTAGCCAATTTCATTATCATACCATCCGATAATTTTGACCATCTTTCCAATCACGGATGTCATTCCCGAATCGAATATACATGAGTGTGGATTTCCTACGATATCAATAGAAACAATAGGATCTTCGGTATATTCCATAATACCTTTCATTGAATTTTCGGAAGCAGACTTAAATGCCGCATTGACTTCTTCAATCGTAGTTTCTTTCATGACATTGAGCGTAATATCTGAAAGCGATCCGTTCGGAACCGGTACGCGAATGCCACATCCTCCGATAACGGAGGCTAAATCTGGAAAAATTTTGGTCAATGCTTTTGCGGCTCCTGTTGTGGTGGGAACAATCGACTGGCCTGCTGCCCGTGCGCGCCTTAAATCTCGGTGGGGCTGATCGTGCAGACTTTGATCGGTTGTATAGGAGTGAACGGTAGTGATATACGCTTGTTCAATGCCGCAGAGATCGTTAATAATCTTAAGCATTGGCGCAGCATTGTTTGTCGTACATGAAGCGTTGGAAACGATGAGGTCTGTTGGTTCTAAAATAGGGTCGTTCACACCCATAACCACTGTTTTGATATCATCTTCCAACGGTGGGACCGAGAGGATTACTTTCTTAGCGCCATTTTTTAAATGTGAAGTCAGTTGCTCGCGAAGCTTGAATTTTCCTGTACATTCAATTACAACATCTACCTCGCCCCACAAGATATCCGCAGGATTTGATTTTGAAGTAAACTTCACACGGCGATCTCCTACGAGAATACTACTGTCAGTTGCTGAGACATCTTCTTTTAAAACACCGTGAATACTGTCGTATTTAAGCAAGTGTGCTAAAGTCTTGGCATCGGAAAGATCGTTGATGGCAACTACGTCTATTTGAGGGTCATCTAACAGCAATCGGAATAAGTTTCGGCCTATGCGACCAAAACCATTGATGCCCACTGTAATTTTATTATTCATTCTTTTAAGAGTATAAGTAAGGTATTTTTTCGTTTTGCAAAAGTATTTAGATAAGCCCGTTAAACCTTATGGGCCTTGACGAAAATAAACTTTAATAGATTCGTTGCTCGGTTTTTGCTTTAGATTGGAAAAAATCGACACAAAAATACAAAAAGGAAGGTAGGAATGGAGTTTTAAAAATTAGAAAAACACGGAAAGGACATAAAATTGTTTTGTCGATTACAACCCACTTTTAGTAATAATTTCAGCCAGTAATTTACGGGCACGCAGCAAGCGTACTTTAATGGTGTTTAGCGATTCATCGAGAGTTTCGGCTATTTCGTTATAGCTCATCTCTTGAAAGTAGCGCAATTGAATTACTTTTTGATAGTTTGGTTTTAATTGCTTGATGTAGTTGAGCAATTCCGCAAGATTTTGTTCTTGAATCAATTCGTCTTCAGCTGTAGGAGAGTGGTCGGGAATGCGTTGTATGCGTTCTTTGGAGGTGTCTGTTGTCTGCGAGTGAACCGACGATTTTTTCTTTCGAAATCGGTCAATTTGGATGTTTTTTGAAATAGCGACCAACCACGTTGAAAAATTGTAGTTTTCGTTATACGTGTCAATTTTATCGAAAGCCTTAGCAAATGTTTCGATGCTGATGTCCTCGGCTTCGTGTTCGTTTTTTACTTGCTTGAGTTGGTAGCCATAGACCGTATTCCAATAGTGATCCAACAAAAACTTAAAAGCACTTTGTTTTTTCTTTTTAGCATCTTGGATTTGCCGACTTATTTCGGAATTGGTTACTTCCACCTGACTTGTTTTTTATTTCTTTTGGAAATAAAGATAGTCATTTGACAAATAATTAGAAATAATTCCAAAAACGGAATAAATACTATTAAGGCATTTTCTCTTAGTTTGGAAGCTGTTTTCCCGATGACGATATACTGAATTAAGAAGCGAAAAATTAAAAGGGCAAGACCGTATTCCCAATAATCGGATAGAAGCATAAGGGGTATTAACACCCAAAATAATATTTGGGATAAAGAGTAAAGTCCTAAAAGGAATTTGTGTTTCGACTTGTAATACCGCGCGGTGGAATAATGTCTTTGTTTTTGACGGAACCAGTCTTTCCACGTTGTTTTTGGCAGGGAGTAGGTAAACGCTTCAGGAGATACGCAAAGAGCAGTGTTGTGTGACGTTGCAGTGTCGTTTACAAACAGGTCGTCGTCGCCAGAAGGGATTTTGATGTGATTCATAAAACCGCGGTTGTCGTAGTATAACGTACTGGTATAACCGAGGTTGCGACCCACACCCATATACGGAATTCCCGCTCTGGCGTAGGAAAGGTATTGCACCGCTGTCATCAAGGTCTCGAAACGGATTAGCCGGTTGAGAATCCCGGCTTTTTTTGTGTATCCACCATAACCCAAAACGAGTTGTTTTTCTTTGGAAAAATTAGCAGCCATTAAAGCGAGCCAATTTTCGGATGCGGGGAGACAATCGGCATCAGAGAAAATAAAATGTTCGTTTCTAGCGCGTTTTATCCCTAAGGTTAAGGCGTATTTTTTACTTCCCCAAAAGGCTTCGTTGTTTTTTACATCTACAATTTTAATGCGTGAATCTTGTTCGGCAAAAGATTCCATAACCTCTAAAGTATCGTCCGTTGAAGCGTCGTTTATTAAAATGAGTTCAAAATCCTGATGGTTTTGATTTAACCAAAGTGGGATGTGTTTCGTTAAATTTTTGGCTTCATTTTTAGCACAGATCAATAATGAAATAGGTAAATCGGGCATCACTTCTTTTTGTGATGTCTTTGAAAAGGCAAATATTGAAAATAGAAGGTAGTAGGTGCAGTTGACAAATACTACTGCGCCAAAGATGTAAAGTAACTCCATAGGCACTTATAGGTATATAAGTAAAAGGAAAGTGGATTTAGAAATGCTGAATGCCAATTGGGAGCTTTTTTTAACTAAAGTAAATGTTGGCATTAGTAAGGAAAACCTATTTGTGATCTGTCTCCTGACAGGAGTCAAACTGGTCTGGAGATTTCCCGCAAAAGCCACATGCAGCACCTTCTTTGTTTAAGTAAGGGCTCTGGCTTGCACAAGTTCCAGCAAATTTACCGTCTTTTTTAGCCCATATTTTTATGGCTATTCCGGCTACACCAAGAAGCAATAATCCGATGGTTAAAAGTAAAAGTTTCATAGCTCTTTATTTTTGTAGTACAAAGGTACAATCTTTCACCTTCATTCAGAATAATTTTCCCGTTTTTCGATATGATTTATATCATACTTAACGTTCTGTCAGAAAAAAATAATAGGTCCAAAGGTGTTGAGCCCGCTTAGGAAAAGATACGCGCTAGATATTATTTGCTACGTTCCCTAGGTTTAGTATACCCCAACTTCAGGTTCAATAGCAATTCCAGAGAATTCCTTTACTGTTTTCTGAATTTTTAATGCGAGCTCCCAGATTTCACTACCGGTCGCTTCGCCGTAATTGACAAGGACTAAAGCTTGTTTTTTATGAACCCCGGCGTCGCCAAAGCGCTTGCCTTTGAAGCCAGACTTTTCAATTAACCAACCGGCCGGAATTTTAATCTCGGTAGGAGACACTTCATAAAAAGGAGCTTCGGGAAATTTTTTTTTGAAATCTTGAAAAGCTTCTATACTGATAATCGGATTTTTAAAGAAACTACCACTGTTTCCCAGTTTTTTTGGATCTGGAAGTTTGGATTGGCGAATAGCAATAACAGCGTCGGAAATGTCCTTGATGCTTGGGTGTTCGATGTTGTTTTCGGCTAAAATCTTTTGAATATCGCCATAACTATTGTGGATTTCGTGATTCTTTTTTGTCAATCGGAAAGTGACATCTGTAATGACATATTTGCCTTTCGCTGCGTTTTTAAAAATAGAATCGCGATAGCCAAATTGCACATCTTCTTTTGTGAAGGTTTTTTCTTCAAGCGTTTCTATTTCGATCACATTACAGCTAACGAAGGTGTTTTTTAACTCCACCCCATAAGCACCAATATTTTGAATAGGCGCTGTTCCTACATTTCCGGGTATCAACGATAGATTTTCAATTCCACCATAATTGTTATCGATGCAAAAAAGAACGAATTCGTGCCAATTTTCACCGGCCATGGCTTTGACGATGACTTCAGCATCTGCCTCCTGGAGGATTTCGATTCCTTTGATATTGATGTGAACGACATACCGGTCCAAATCATTCGTGAGTAGCATATTACTACCACCACCTAAGAGAAAAAGTTCCTTTTCAGGAGGTCGGGAAGTAAGCGCTTGTTTTAATTCTGAAATACTCGAAACGGAAACAAAGTATCGAGCCGAGCAATCAATGCCAAACGTATTGTAAGTTTTCAGAGATTTATGTTCCTCAATTAACATCAATCCTCATACTTTTCAAGAGCGATTTTTAAAATTTCTACGGCCCGAATCAGGCTTTCTTTCTTTAAGACATAGGCAATGCGAATCTGGTTTAATCCTACTCCTGGTGTAGAGTAAAAGCCGCCGGCAGGAGCGACCATAATGGTTTCGCCATTGTCGTCAAATTCTTCTAACAACCACTGCGCAAACTTATCACTGTTTTTAATCGGCAGTTCGGCAATACAGTAAAAGGCTCCTTTTGGTTCGCCAACCTTAAGACCTGGAATTTCCTTTAAAAGAGCCACCATCGTATCGCGGCGCTCTTGGTATTCTTTGATGACATCGTCAAAATATTGCTGTGGTGTGTCTAAGGCCGCTTCACTTGCAATCTGTGCAAAAGTGGGTGGGCTAAGCCTTGTTTGGGCAAATTTTAAAGCTGTTTTGATAACTTCTTTATTACGCGACACCAAGCACCCAACACGAGCACCACACATACTGTAACGTTTGGATACCGAATCGACGATTATGCCATATTTGGAAAGTGCTTCGTCTTCTAAAATAGAATAGTGCTTAGCGCCGTCGTAGGTAAATTCGCGATAGACTTCATCGGCAATTAAAAACAGATTGTGCTTCTTTACAATTTGAGCCAATCGCTGAATTTCTTCTTTAGAGTATAAATAGCCAGTAGGGTTGCCTGGGTTACAGATAAGAATGGCTTTGGTCTTGGGTGTGATTAGTTTTTCGAATTCTGAAATGGAAGGTAGCGCAAAGTTGTCTTCGATTTTTGAAATAACTGGGACTATTTTAACATCCGACGCAGCTGCAAAACCGTTGTAATTCGCATAAAAAGGTTCGGGGATAATTATTTCATCGCCGGCGTCTGCAACAGTTCCCATCGCGAAAAGAAGGGCTTCACTTCCTCCTGTTGTAACGATGATATCGCTGGCCTCAACCATGATGTTGTTCCGCTTGTAATACGTGGCAATTTTTGCACGGTATTCTTCAGAACCTTCCGAACGGGTATAAGCCAAGACATCCAAATTGTGGTTGGCTACGGCTTCCATGGCAATATCTGGAGATTTTATATCCGGCTGGCCGATATTTAAGTGATAAACAATTTTGTTTGCTTTGTAGGCTTTCTCAGCATAAGGAACTAATTTCCGGATGGGGGATTCCGGCAAGTTTCTCCCCTTATTAGAAATCGATGGCATAACTTAAAATTTAAGGAACAAAGTTGCGAAATAAATTTTAGTAATACTACTCTATTTTACGCAACATTCGATGATTCCGCAATTTTTACAATTACAGATTTATAATTTAAACAGACAATGGTTTAGGTATCAAAAAAAAGCTGCACTTTGTTTTGCGCAGCTTTTTTGATAACAATAAAATAAATTGTGATTTAGCTCTTTTCGAGAACGCTTGTAGGTGCTGTCTTTACAGTACCAGTAATCTTAAGCGGCACCATCGATTGTGATGCATTAGACAAGACCGTAATGGTTCTTCTAATTGGGCCTACACGGTTAGTATCATATTTAACTTCAATTGTACTTGACTCGCCAGGAGCAATTGGGCCATTCGGTTTTTTTGGAATGGTGCAACCACAGCTCGACCTTACATCAGATATAATCAAAGGAGCATCTCCCGTATTGGTGAATTCGAATACGCGAAGACCATCATCACCACGAGTAATAGTTCCGTAGTCGATAGTTTCTTCTTTAAATGTGATTTCTGCTTGTTGAGCCTGAGCAGTCGTAAAACCGACAAACGCAACAAGAATCATTAGGGCGAATTTTTTCATAGAATAGGATTTTTAGTAAGTGCTAAAGTATATAACTTTAAATAACTTGCAAAATAACTGCTATACTTTTATTATCATGTAGTTATAATTACTTTTGCAAATTATCTGTCAAAAACTAGACCAAGAATGTCCTTAGATACAAAATACAACGCCAAAGAGATTGAAAACAAGTGGTATGCCTACTGGATGGAGAACCGATATTTTCATTCAGAAGTTGATGAGCGAACGCCCTACACCATTGTAATTCCACCCCCGAACGTAACTGGGGTGCTTCACATGGGGCATATGCTGAACAATACGATCCAAGATGTCTTGGTCCGTCGCGCCAGGTTACTTGGTTACAATGCGTGCTGGGTTCCTGGAACCGATCACGCCTCTATCGCTACAGAAGCGAAGGTTGTGAATAAATTGAAGAAAGAGGGGATAGAAAAATCATCACTTACACGCGAAGAATTTATTGAACATGCGTGGGATTGGACCCATAAACACGGAGGCATAATTCTAGAGCAATTAAAAAAACTTGGAGCTTCTTGTGATTGGGAGCGCACAAAATTTACGATGGACGAAGAAATGTCGGCTTCAGTAATTCGTGTGTTTGTTGACTTATACAGAAAAGGTAAAATATATAGGGGATACCGTATGGTTCATTGGGATCCCGAAGCTAAAACTACACTTTCTGATGAAGAAGTGAATCACGAAGAGCGCGAAGGTGGATTGTATTACTTGAATTACAAAATAGAAGGAAGCGAAGAGTTCGTTACGATTGCAACGACGCGTCCTGAAACTATTTTGGGAGATACCGCCGTATGTATCAACCCAAATGATGAGCGGTATAAACACCTGAAAGGAAAGAAAGTTGTTGTGCCTGTATGTAATCGCGTTGTCCCGATTATTGAAGATGACTACGTAGATGTAGAATTTGGAACGGGATGTTTAAAAATAACGCCAGCACACGACGAAAATGACAAGATGATAGGCGACCGCCATAACTTGGAAATCGTCGATATTTTAAACGATGATGGATCGCTCAACAGCCATGGCCTGCACTACGAAGGGAAAGACCGTTTTGTGGTGCGCAAAGAAATTGTCGAAGAGTTGAAAAATTTGGGTGTTGTTGAAAAAATTGAAAAACATATCCACAAGGTGGGTACCAGTGAACGAACCGGTGCTGTGGTCGAACCTAAACTGAGCGATCAGTGGTTTTTGTCTATGAAAGACCTTGCTCAACCTGCGTTAGATGCAGTATTGGAGAAGGATGTTAATTTGGTTCCTGATAAATTTATCAATACCTACCGTCATTGGATGGAAAACGTTCGCGATTGGAATATTTCCAGACAATTGTGGTGGGGGCAACAAATTCCTGCCTATTTCTATGGCGAAGGTAAAGAAGATTACGTCGTCGCAGAAAGCAAAGAGGAAGCTGTAGAATTGGCTCGAGAAAAAGGTGGCAATGCAGAACTAACACAAGACGATTTAGAACAAGATCCGGACGCATTGGATACTTGGTTTTCCTCTTGGTTGTGGCCCATTAGTGTCTTTAACGGCATCCTGGAACCAGACAACCCTGAAGTAAATTATTACTATCCAACCAACGACCTTGTCACGGCACCCGAAATTCTTTTCTTCTGGGTAGCAAGAATGATTATCGCCGGATATGAATACAGAGGTGAAAAACCTTTTTCTAACGTATATTTAACCGGGATTGTAAGAGACAAAGAGCGCCGAAAGATGAGTAAGTCGCTCGGTAACTCACCCGATCCCATCGAATTGATGAATATGTATGGCGCCGATGGCGTTCGCGTGGGCATGCTCTTGAGTTCGCCGGCAGGAAACGACTTGATGTTCGACATTGATTTGGTTAAACAAGGAAGTGCCTTTGTCAATAAGATCTGGAATGCCTACCGCCTTATCGATGGCTGGGAAATGTCCTCGGATGTGAAACAGTCTGCCGATGAGAAATTAGCCGTATCGTGGTATAAGAATAAGTTTCAAAAATCCTTATTAGAGGTTGAAGACCACTTTAGTAAGTATCGCATCAGCGATGCTTTAATGACTACGTATAAATTGGTGTGGGACGATTTCTGTTCTTGGTTCTTAGAAATGGTGAAACCGTCGTTTGGCAAGTCGATTTCAGAAGAAACGTATCGCGATGTTATTGCCATTTTAGAGGACAACCTTAAAATTCTTCATCCGTTTATTCCTTTTGTTACTGAAGAAATTTGGCAACATATTACCGATAGAGATGTGTCTGAAGCATTGATCGTTTCTACGTGGCCTGAGAAGTCGGATTTCGACGAGGATATGGTTAAGAAATTCCGTTTTGCATCTAAAGTAATCTCAAAGGTTCGTTCCATACGGAAAGAGAAAAGCATTTCGTTTAACGATGCCATTTCGCTTTCAGTGATCAATCACGAAGGTAATTCAAATGAGTTTGACGGGATTATCTCAAAACTGTGCAACATCTCCGAATTGAATTATGTTACAGGGAAATTAGAAGGTGCTATTGCATTCCGCATTAAGAGCAACGAATACTTTATCCCGATGGATGGTTTGGTGGATGTTGAAGAAGAAATAGCAAAACTTTCTGAAGAACTTAGCTATACGGAGGGGTTCCTGAAAAGTGTTCAAGGTAAACTGAAAAACGAGCGTTTTGTCAATAATGCACCAGAAAATGTAGTTGCCATGGAGCGGCAGAAAGAAGCCGATGCCTTGGCTAAGATCGAAACGATAAAAGCGAGTTTAGCAAGTTTAAAATAATCGAATAGATCTCGATCGATTAGAAATTGGTTTCGAAGTAGTCTTTAACAGCTTTCACGTAACGTCTTTTAGCTTCGTCTGGTGTTATACCTCTAGTTTGGAAAAGTGCATTCGTCTTGAAGGCGTTGATCAATGGGTGCGTACTTCCCGGCGAATGTGAGTCGTTTGTGGCTCGTTTATAATAAGCATATAGTCGCAATAGGAAATCGGCTGGCAGCATATCCGTATAATTATTGATAAGCGCTACCGACTCTTGAAATGCAGTTTCTAATTCTTCCGTTGTCATATTATTTTTCAGCAATAATCGAAATACCGCCTGTTACTTTTTGATTCAATGTTACTTTAATATTTGCATCTAAAGGAAGAAATACATCCACCCGTGATCCAAATTTAATAAAACCACTGTCAGCAGTTTGTAAAACTTCTTGGTTTTCTTCGGCATAATTGACTATGCGTTTTGCCATGGCCCCAGCAATCTGCCTGTAAAGTACGTCTCCAAAGGTTTTGTTTTTAACCACCACGGTAGTTCGTTCATTTTCTTCTGACGCTTTCGGATGCCATGCGACAAGGTATTTTCCTGGATGGTATTTGCTATATGCAATTTTTCCACCCACAGGATAACGTGTTACATGCACGTTTATAGGCGACATAAAAACCGACACTTGAAGGCGTTTTTCATTGAAGTATTCCTTTTCGAAAACCTCCTCGATAACCACAACTTTACCGTCTACTGGCGAAAGCACTTTGTCGGGGTCTGGATTGAAATTTCTTTTCGGATTGCGAAAGAATTGAAGAATCAGTACCAAAATGAGCAGGAGCCCAATGAGGATGCTGTAGCGAAGCGTTGGGTTAACAACAAATGAATTCGCCATAACACTCAGCCCAATAGTGGCAAATAGGGCGATGATGATAATTTGAAAACCTTCTTTATGGAACATAGTCAACAATTAACAAAAATGCATAAATAAATGGGCTGGCATATATAATACTATCTAATCGATCGTACATGCCGCCGTGTCCTGGCATAATGATTCCACTATCTTTTACCCCTGCTTGTCTTTTAAAACGAGATTGAATTAGATCGCCTATAGTTCCAAAAACAGAAGTGATAATGGCTAAACACATCCATACCCAAAGATTATAAATGGATTCTTCAGGGATGTAATAGTCAATGACTTTAAAAATAATAAATCCAGCCAAAAGAGATGCTGAAAGTCCGCCAAAAAACCCTTCAATAGTTTTTTTGGGTGAAACGCGTTCCAGTAATTTATGTTTCCCAAAGTTTTTGCCGATCAGATAGGCAAAAGTATCGTTAGCCCATATAAGTACAAAGACAGCAACAATGATATGGGGCACAAATTCACCGCTTATGTTTACGGTTGGAATGAGCGTTAGAAAAACAAAACCTCCGATGATATAAAATACTACGGTGATGTATTTTTTGTTTTCAAACATCGGTATGCGTCTGTTGATTATGATGTCTCTCAGGAGAAAAACATTGACGAATCCACACAGAATTAAAAATAGGAGTACTGCGCTTTTACTAAAAATGTTATAGCTGAGAAAGTAACTTGCGGCTGCCAAGAGAAAGTAAGCAACATAGCTAGAGAGGTCGACTAATTTTAGAAATTCACTTAAGGTAATTATTGCCAGCACAAAGAATAAGCCCATAAACCACTCTCTGGATGTAAACATTGCAAAAAGAATAATCGAAATGTATAACACCCCGGAGATGGTCCGTACAATAACTTCTTTCATTTTATAGGTCTTCCAAAAGGAGCAAATATAGGTTTTTTGTGCTACTTCCATAGGTTAGGAAGTCGTTTTCCTCTAGTTCCTTGAAATGGCGTATGGTTGTGATATTGCTCGGAATGCTTCCCGATTGACGGTTGTTGATAACTCTAAGCCCTTCACTGATGGTTTCTACTATTTGGCTTGTTGTAGCAACGATAACGAAGTGATGCGGAAGTGCTTCAAGTTTTTTTTCTTTTATCTGATTGGAGGAAAGCATAATCGCTCCTGTTCGGGCGATTAGCGATTCGCATGTTAGGAGAAAAAAACTCGAATCGGGATTCGTGCCAAATTTCAGGTTAAATCCATCGAATTTATCACGGAGTTTTTCGTTGTAACAGAAGACATCTTTTTCATACCAATCATTCTCTAAAAGAATGTTGTCGAACATTTCCATAACTTCCTCCCAGTTCTCACAATAGATGAACTTTCCTCCGTTATTTTTAAAGTTCAGCATAAAATTTTCATCGGCAGGAAGCTGTTTTTCAGGGTAATAACTACTCTTATCGCTCTTTTGAGCGCTATCGGCTTTATCTTTCGATTTAAATTTCTGGTTAAAAAGTCTTCTTAATAGACTCATTAATAGCTGATTGGAGGGTTTCTATAAGATTTAATCAAAGATATGAAATCTTAACTAAAGTAAACAATCCTCAACCCCAAAGTTGGCAGAGGATTGTTTCTACTCTAGTATTGTAATTTTTACTCCGATTTGGGTTCTGATTTGGGCTCTAAACCTTGCTCTTCTGATTCTAGGGTTGAAGGATGAGATTCTGAACTGTCCTTTTCCGAATTGTTTTCTTTTTCCTCTTCTTTAGATGGCGCAGGAGATTCGTCCTCGATCTTTGGCCTTGTAACCATCTCGGGCTCTTCAAAGGGCCTTTTGCCAAATATTTTCTCGAGGTCGTCTTTAAAGATGACTTCTTTTTCCAATAAGACTTCAGCGAGTTCTGTTAACTTGTCTTTATTTTCTTCTAAGATTTTAACGGCGCGTTGGTATTGCTCTTCAATGAGATTCGAAATTTCCTTATCGATGAGTTCAGCTGTTTTTTCGCTGTATGGTTTCGTGAAATTGTATTGGCTTTGTCCGCTACTATCGTAATACGTTAAGTTTCCTACTTTCTCATTGAGACCATATATGGTAACCATAGCACGGGCTTGTTTTGTCACTTTTTCAAGGTCACTTAGAGCACCTGTAGAAATTCTGTCGAAAATTACTTTCTCAGCAGCACGACCGGCTAAGGCAGCACACATTTCATCCAGCATTTGCTCTGGATGGATGATTAATCGTTCCTCGGGTAAGTACCACGCTGCACCTAAAGATTGCCCTCTTGGCACGATGGTTACTTTTACTAAGGGAGCGGCATGTTCCAACATCCAGCTAACCGTTGCGTGGCCGGCTTCGTGGAAAGCGATAGCTCTTTTTTCGGCTACGGTCATAATCTTGTTCTTTTTCTCAAGGCCGCCAACTATTCGGTCAACAGCATCGAGGAAGTCTTGCTTTTCTACGGCTTTTTTCATCCCTCGTGCGGCGATTAAAGCAGCTTCATTACAAACGTTTGCAATGTCGGCTCCTGAAAATCCTGGCGTTTGTTTCGCTAGGAAATCCACGTCGAGGTCGTCCCCTTGTTTGATAGGGCGAAGGTGTACTTCAAAAATCTCCTTTCGTTCTCTAACGTCTGGCAGATCAACATAGATCTGTCTGTCAAAACGTCCGGCTCGCATTAAGGCTTTGTCCAAAATGTCTCCACGGTTGGTTGCAGCTAGTACAATCACATTCGTGCTGGTGCCAAAACCGTCCATTTCTGTGAGTAACTGGTTTAGCGTATTTTCACGCTCGTCATTACTTCCAGAGAAATTGTTTTTACCTCGGGCACGACCAATAGCATCAATTTCATCGATGAAAATTATCGAAGGTGCTTTGTCTTTGGCTTGTTTAAATAAGTCGCGAACACGTGAAGCACCCACTCCTACAAACATTTCAACAAAGTCTGATCCTGATAGAGAGAAAAATGGGACTTGAGCTTCTCCAGCAACGGCGCGTGCTAATAACGTCTTTCCAGTTCCTGGAGGACCTACAAGTAATGCCCCTTTCGGAATCTTTCCTCCAAGAGCGGTATACTTATCTGGATTTTTCAGGAAATCAACAATTTCTTGAACTTCTTCCTTAGCTCCTTCAAGACCGGCAACATCCTTAAATGTTGTCTTGATATCTGTTTTTTCGTCGAAGAGTTTTGCTTTCGATTTTCCAATATTGAATAATTGGCCTCCGGCTCCACCACCACCCCCAGAAGACATACGGCGCATGATGAAAATCCAAATGGCTATAATGATAACAAAAGGGAGCATTCCGATTAGAATATCTCCCCATACATTCGATTCGGTATTCCATTCCATCCTCGTTGTAAGATCATAGTCATCTTTGATTTGACGGAAGGTGTTTTCAAAGTTTTGAAGGTCTCCGAATTCAAAGCTGTAGTCTGGATCGTCAGGACCTGGCTGCATAAACGCTGGCTTGTCATCTGTGGAAGAGTGAATGCTTTTTTGTTTGGCTTCTGGTGTAAGGTAAACTTTTGCAATTTTTTTATTGGTCACAATAAGTACTCTATCGACATCGCCATTCTTTAGGAAATCTTCAAATTGGGCTTGGTTTGTTTTGTCTGGTTGCGACCAACTTCCTCCTCCAAAAATCTGAATACCAAAAAATAATATAATTACCGCAGCATAAATCCAATAGTAGTTTGGTTTCGGCTTGCGTGGTTCGTTTTTTTTCTTTTTATTCTCTACGGCCATAGGTTAAGGCTTTTGTTCTTTAGTTTGTTGTTTCTAATTTAATTGATACGGCATCGCCCCATAGGCCTTCAATATCATAAAATTCTCGGGTATGTTTTTGGAAGACATGGACCACTACATTGACATAGTCAATTAAAATCCATTCAGAATTCGTGCTGCCTTCTACGTGCCAAGGTTTTTCTTTCAGTTTTTTACTGACAGATTTCTCGACGGAGTTAGCTATGGCGTTAACGTGTGTCCTGGAAGTTCCATTGCATATAATGAAGTAGTCGCAAACGGTATTTTCTATTTCCCGAAGGTCGAGGATATCGATATCCTTCCCCTTAACGTCTTCAATACTTAATATTATCTGAGTGACAAGTTGATCTAATTCTGGATGTTTCTTCTGCATTAAATATTTTTCTTTTCTAGTTTCGCAAAGTTATTACTTTTTTGTTTCTTAGAACGCCTAAAGTAAGGTATTACAAAACAATTCATCTTTGTGAATATAATCAAACTTAATGCCACCGAATCTACCAACACCTATCTCAAGGAGTTAGCAAGAGAATCTTTTCTCTCGGATCAGACCGTTGTGGTGGCAGAAAACCAAACAAAGGGGCGGGGCCAAAGAGCCAATGCGTGGCATTCAGAACCTGGTGAAAGCCTTACCTTCAGTATGTTGAAGCGGTTTTCGGACCTGCCTGCTGAACGACAATTTCTCGTTTCTATGGCAGTGTCTACAGCTATTTGCGATGCGCTTTCGGCTTTCGAAGTTCCCAATGTTTCCGTTAAATGGCCTAACGACATATTGTCAGATGGCAAAAAAATAGGTGGAATCCTGATCGAGAACACGCTAGAGAAACACAATATAAAGTATGCCGTCATCGGAATCGGGATTAATGTGAACCTAAAACGACTTCCTAATCTTCCGCAGGCAAGTTCGATGAAAAACCAAACAGGGAGGCATTTTGACTTAGAAAAAGTGCTGCATGCCCTTTTAGAAAAATGTTTTGCAGGATTGGATAACCTCCAAGTGGCACATTTTTCAGAGTATAAAAAACAATATGAAGCCTACATGTTTGGCTATAAGCAGAAATCCTTGTTTGAGTCCTTAGACGGCAATCGATTTTACGCGACAATCCTCGGGGTTTCAGATATTGGTGAACTGCTCCTTCAAACAGACCAAGGTGTTGTTAGAGAGATTCAGGTTAAAGAGCTAAGAATGATTTATTGATTTTGCACTAAAGTTCCGATAGGTTCGTCGCCAAAGTGTCTATAAATTTAGAGATAGGACTTTTAATCATCATAGACATCATAGCGTTGAATTTACCTTCGAAGTGCAACTCAATTTCAGATGTAGTTTCTGAAACTGCTTCTATGTTTCCGGTTAAGGTAAATGGGAACCCCTTGTTTACAGCGCTTAATACAACTTTGTTGGGTTTTTGTACTTCTGCTAATTTCAAAGCGATATCAGGCATACCTTTTAAGGCAAATACAAAACTGTTGTCATCCTTAAGTTCAAATTTACTCGTGTTTTCAGGCATTAAAGCTTTGAAATTCTCAACGTTTGCTAAATAATCGCACAGTTCTTCCGCTGATTTTTGAACAGTGACTTTCTTGCTACTTAATTCCATAATAAGGTGTAAAAATTACAATTTAGGTTATAATAATAATATATGGATGATTCAGGAGGTTTTATTTTATACTCCAGGTCTCTGGGCTTTTTCTCCATGAGCTAAGAAGTTCCATTTCTTCTCTGTTGATGTATTTTGCATTTTCGGCTTCTAGGAGTAGCGTATCGTAATTGCTAAGCGTATGCAAGGCTATGTTTGCGTTTTCGAAATTTTTTACGGCCGTTTCAAATCCGTAGCTAAAAATAGCCAACATCCCTTTGATACGGGCTTGTGACTCTTTTAGAGCTTCAACTGCCAATAGACTGCTTTTTCCAGTGCTGATTAAATCTTCGATAACCACAACCGTACTGTTAGGTTCTAAGTGACCTTCAATTTGGTTTTTTCTGCCGTGGCTTTTGGGTTCAGGGCGTACATAGCAAAACGGGACGTTTAGGTAGTCCGCCACCAAGGCACCGATGCCAATAGCACCTGTTGCAACGCCTGCAATCATGTCGGGTTTGCCGTATAATTCCTCTATTTGCCGTGCGAGGTTTTCTCGAATATAATTTCTGACAATCGGATAGGACAATGTGATGCGGTTGTCGCAATAAATTGGTGAATTCCATCCTGAAGCCCACTTAAAAGGGTTTTGCGGTTGCAATTTTATTGCATTAATTTGTAATAACAATGCCGCAGTCTTATGTGCTGTTTCTTTATTTAAAATCATACTGCAAATGTATAAAG
>Ga0209075_1002318_pt1 | contig 16868 bp, 18 predicted proteins | sample Stecom2011_FD_187523 | JGI IMG/M metagenome (GOLD analysis project Ga0209075, IMG submission 187523) | Agricultural soil microbial communities from Utah to study Nitrogen management - Steer compost 2011 (SPAdes) (version 2) | ecosystem: Environmental > Terrestrial > Soil > Agricultural land...
TTTGAAGGATTGTTCCGATGACAAAAGTAACCTGTATCCGCTTGGCGCCCCTGGCTCTCGTGCTGGCCCTGGCGGGGTGCGCCAGCGGCCCCGGTGGTGGCTCCATTTATGTGCCTATGGGCGGCGGTGAACCGTCCCGGGCACCGGCGCCGCCGCGAACTGCGGAGCCTGAACAGGAGCCGGAACCCCGGGTATGGCGTAAAAGCGAAGAGCCCGCTGTGAGCGAGCCGGAACAGCCGGCCCGCACCCCCAGTTACCAGGAATCCGGCGACGCCTTGCCGGCCGCCGCGGTAACCCTGATTCGTGATGCCGACCAGCGTTTGCAGCAAGGGGATTCCGCCGGCGCCATTTCCCGGCTGGAGCGGGCCCAGCGCATTGCACCCCGGTCAGCGGAGGTGTACTTCAAGCTGGCGGAAGCCTATGTGGCCGGTGACAACCTGGGCGCGGCAGAACAGTTCACTCTGAAGGGGCTGTCTCTGGCAGGCAGCAATTCAGGGCTGCAGCGTTCAGGCTGGTTGTTGCTGGCGGATATCCGTCGGGCTAGGGGGAATGTTGCGGGGGCCAGCCAGGCTGAGGATCGAGCCCGGGCGTTGTAACCGAGGCCATCCGTGGCCTCTGGCCTTTCTGCAGCGTAATCAGGGCTGCAGGGGAATGGGGTCGGCCACGGTGGTTTCTCCGGCAACCACTTCAAGGGTCTGGGTGCCTTCAAATTCGATGGTATCATCCACCTGGTTATCATCGACCTGACAGCTGTAGCTGACGGTGTACAGACCCTCAGTCAGGAATGCCGCAGTCCATTCGTATAAAGTGCCTTCGTCCTGAGCTTTAACCGGTATGACCATCAGAGGGTTGGCTCCGTCACGCTCGACGTTCAGGTCAATCGGATCTACGTCAGCGCCTTCATAGACGTACACGGAACCTTCATAGTCTGCACTGCAGGCTGCCAGGCCAGCATCTTCCATTCGGACTGAATGGATCTGGGCGTAATCTACCTCGCCCTCAAGCGTGCCCACTTCCAGATTGTTTACCAGGCGCAGAACTGGCTTCAGCATAAAGTCAGCCAGAGCTTTACCGGGCGGATCGATGATAGATTTCCGCACATCAAAGTCGATGGTGAAGCTGGTACTGGTATCGGCCGCAACCACAAAGCCGCCTTTCAACTTCAGGCCGCTCTGCTCACCGGACGGAACGGCCAGTGTGAACTGGGCATCACCTTCGGATTCCTTGGTCACCCAGGAGTTTTCGGTGTCTACAATCAAGCGGATTTCTTCATATTCGCCAGCAGGCACTTCTTCGTTAGTGATCAGCGGTTCGGTTACGCCGCCCTGAAGTGTCAGCAAGTCCAGGGTGCCTGTCTCTTCAAGGCTGAAGTCCAGCCAGTCACCATCAGCGGGTTTCAGGCGGATAGTGTTGAAGGCGATGTGCACGCTGCTCAGATCCATGGCGGGCGCATCTGTCAGCCCAATCGAAACGGTACCTGTTTGTCCGGTACTGCCTCCGTCGCTGCCACTGCCACCGCAGGCAGCCAGGGCGCCGGCGAGGGCGGAAACTGCGAATACCTTGGTTGAATTCTTCATAAATCCTCCGGTTTGTATTCTTTCCGTTGTAAGTCCGGCGTTGTGGTCGCCAGTATCGATCTCACGAAGCCGTTGCGGGTGGGGTTCCATTACTTTGATTAACATTTGCACATGTTTTGGCCATGATGCGTGGCAAGTGCATGGCGGGCGCGGCTGTTATAGACTGCGCGCTTCCCGAAACCGCAACCAGGCAGTCGTTTTTTGGCAATCCTTCCGTTTCGTCCCTCAGCCCAGAAGCGTTTTCAGCGTATGGTGCAACCGCACCTGCAAGCGATGCACGGCTTCGCCTGGCGATTGACCGGCAACAGCCAGGATGCCGAAGACCTGGTGCAGGATGTGGTGGTCAAACTTTACCCCCGGCTTGATGAACTCGAATCCGTAGACCAGCTGCGCCCGTGGCTGAACCGGGTTCTGTACCGGCAGTTTATTGATGGCCTGCGCAAGAAGAGTCGTCAGGCGGATCAGCCGGTGAGTGACCTGATGGACGCCGACAGCCAGTCGGACTGGCTGGATTCACTGGAAGCGGACGACCATTCGCCGGAGCTGGCCCTTGGGCAGGCGCAGCTGGGCCCGATGCTGGATAAGGCGTTGGCACGATTGTCACCGGACCAGCGCACGTTGTTGTTGCTGCACGATGTGGATGGCTGGCGTCAGGAAGATGTTGCCGAGGTGCTGGGTGTGCCCGTGGGAACGGTAAAATCCCGCTTGCACCGGTGCCGGGCCAACCTGCGCAAATTTCTTCAGGAATGCATGGAACCGGAACCCGGTTCCGGGCGTCAGGAACTCTGAGGTGATGACTATGCCCTGTTCGAAAATCCGATCACAATTACCTGACTTTATCAGGAACCAGCTCGCTTCCGGGGAGGCACAGCAGGTGCGCGCACACCTGGAACACTGCCAGTCCTGTGCCCGGCAGGCGGAGATTGAAACAGCCCTGAAGGATGAGCTGGCCAGTCGGTTTGCGGTACCGGCAGCTTCGACGGATTTCGAAAGCCGGGTGTTGGCTGCGGCATCCGGTTCCGGTCAGGGCCGCAAGGTTCACCTGGCCTGGGGCGGTGCGGTAGCCGCGGCCCTGGTACTCGGGCTGATGCTGGGGCGCGGCATGCCGGAGCCGGACACTGTGCCGCAATTGGCTAGTGAGCCGGCACCAGCGGAGCTGACTGCCGGCCCGATGCCGGAGCCCGTGGACAGAACGGTAAGGCTGGCCTTCACGGCCGGCGAGCCCCTGGATGATGTCACCCTGACCCTGGATTTGCCGCCTCATGTGGAGCTGTCCGGGTTGCCGGGCCAGCACCGGGTGAGCTGGCAGGTCAGTCTGGAGCAGGGTGATAATGTGCTGGCCCTGCCCCTGAAAATCCTGTTTCCCGGCGCCGGAGAGCTGATTGCAGAACTGGATGCGAATGGACGACAGAAGGTGTTCCGGGCGGTTGTGCCCCAGCATCCCGGCAACGGTGTGCCCAATGAGCAGGAGGAGCCGGCAACATGAGTGTTCGTAACGACATAACGTTTGGGGCTTGGTTGCTGACCGCCAGCCTGCTGGTTGCTACGCCCCTTGCTGCGGGGAATGACCTGGATGTCACCATGCGCATGGTGGAAGACAGTGAAGATCTGACCAACTCGGTTACTCGTGAAATCCGCCTGCCGGAATTGCCGGCCAGGCGGGACAGGGCCATCGACCGGGGGCAGGCCCGCCCTGAGGCACCGGGGCGCGAGGTGTCGAAAGAAGCCCGGGAGCGTGGCCGTGAGTTTGGCCAGTCGGCGTCTGAACAGGCCCGGGAAGCCCGGGGAAAAAAGCCGGAACCGGGAATTGACCGGCTGCCACAGCGGGCTCGTGATGCCCGTGAACGCAAGCCGGATATGCCGCCACAATCGTCACGTCCGTAATTTCTCACTTATGGTAACCTCAAGGCCCTGACAGCCCGGCCTTGCCCGGGCTTATCTGCTAATCACCAGCCCCGGGGTTCCCTGTTGTTCAGATTCCTGCTTGTTCTGAGCCTGCTGGCAGTGGCTGGTACTGCCTGTGCCAGTGACGATACCTTGGCCGGGCAGGCGATGACCGCCGGCATCGAGCAATTCCGCGAAGGTAATTACCCGCTGGCCCGTGAACACTTTGAGCGCTCGCTGGCGCTCGGTGCCGACACGCCCGCACTTCGCTACAACCTGGGCGTGATCTGCTACAAAACCGGCGACTATGCCGCGGCTCGTGATCATTTTTCAACGTTACTGAATGGCGACAACCAGGCCCTGGCCCGCTATAACCTCGGGTTGGTGGCGCTAGCGGATGGTCGGCCGGAACAGGCCCGGGACTGGTTTGGCCAGGCCGCAGCCACCGATGCACCGGATACCGTTCGGCAGCTGGCGGAGCGCCAACTCGCGGACCTGGCCGTTCAGGAAGATGCTCGCCAACAGCGCTCCACGCTGGCCCGACAGGGCTACATCTCTGCCGGCCTGGGCTACGACAGCAACATGGCCGGGGTGCCCGAGGGTTCGCCCAGTAATCGCGGCAGTGCCTTTGCCGAGCTGGTGGCGGCTGGCAGCCTGGGGCACCAGGCCACGGAGCGCTGGCGGCTGGTTTGGGATGGCGTGCTCTATGGCCAGGACTATCACCACGGCAGCGACTATGACACTTCGGTACTGCAGGGACGGGTAACGGCGTTGCAGGCGGTCAATCTCTGGGAATTGGGAATACGGGCGGGCGGTTCCCGGGCCTGGCTCGACAGTGACGAGCTGGAAACCCGGGCCGGGCTGGCTTTGCTGGCCCGTACCGATGCCTGTGATGGGGCGGTGTTGTTGGACGGTTGTTCCTTTGAACTGGCGGCAGAGCAGGTAAGTGGTGGCCCCGGATACAGCGCCTACGATGGCCAGTGGTATCTGTTCGAAGCCCGGGGGGAGCGGACGATTGAGCGTTGGTTTCTGGAGGGTTTCTACCGCTGGGAGTCCAACAGCCGGGACAATTTCAGCCAGGAAGGCTATGTGGTGAGTGTCTCGCCCCGCCACCATGAAATAGGCATCGAGGCGATATACCCGTTACGACCGGATTTGCTGGTCGGTGCCGAGAGCGCATTGCGGCACAGCCGCTACGACTCACCACACCAGTGGCTGGAGCAGGACGTGCTGGTTGAGCGCCGGCGGAAGGATACCCGGCTGGAGCTGGGGCTGATGGCGGAATACTGGCTGAACCGGCAGTGGCTGGTGCGCAACCAATGGCTGTACCGCAACCAGGACAGCGGAATCGATTGGTATGACTACGACCGGCACACGCTGACGGTCTCGCTGGAAGGGGTGTTCTGAAGGCAACAGGTTGCCCCGGCCCGATGATGACCCGGGCCGGGGCTGCTTGCTTATCCGTTACAGGGTAGCCATCACCTTGCGTGCAGCGGCGATGGTGAACTCGATGTCTTCTTCAGACAGCGCGGCACACACAAAGCCCGCCTCGAACGCCGACGGCGCCAGGTACACGCCTTCGGCCAGCATGCCCTGGAAGAACTTCTTGAAGCGCTCCACATCGCACTCCATGACCTGGTCAAAGCGGGTAACGGAGTCTTCTTTGGTAAAGAAGAAACCGAACATGGCGCCGGCAGATTGCACGGCCAGCGGAATGCCTGCTTCGTCTGCCGCGGCTTTGAAACCGTCCCGCACCTTGTTGGTTTTCTCGATCAGTTTGTCGTGGAAGCCGGGCTCGGAAATGGCATTCAGGGTGGTCAGGCCGGCAGTCATGGCCAGCGGGTTGCCGCTCAGGGTGCCTGCCTGGTAAACCGGGCCCAGCGGAGAGATGTGCTCCATGATTTCCCGCTTGCCGCCAAAGGCGCCGACTGGCAGGCCGCCACCGATCACTTTGCCCAGTGCGGTCAGGTCCGGGGTGATGCCGTAGTAACCCTGGGCTCCGCCGAGGGAGACCCGGAAACCGGTCATTACTTCGTCGAAAATCAGCACGGTGCCGTGCTCGTCACAAACTTCCCGCAAACCTTCCAGGAAGCCCGGAACCGGCGGGATGCAGTTCATGTTGCCGGCCACCGGCTCTACGATGATCGCAGCAACCTGGTCGCCGATCTCCTTGAAGGTTTCCCGCACGTTGTCGATGTCGTTGTAGGTAAGGGTAATGGTGTGCTCGGCCAGGCTGGCCGGGATGCCCGGTGAGTTCGGCTCGCCCAGGGTCAGGGCGCCGGAGCCGGCTTTCACCAGCAGCGAGTCCACGTGGCCGTGATAGCAGCCTTCAAACTTCACAATCTTGTCGCGGCCGGTGTAGCCACGGGCCAGGCGGATGGCGCTCATGGTGGCCTCGGTGCCGGAGTTGACCATGCGCACCAGCTCAATGGACGGTACCAGTTCGCACACTTTCTTGGCCATGTCGGTTTCAATGGCGGTGGGCGCACCGTAACCCACGCCAAGGTCTACTTGGGCGTGCAATGCCGCTTTGATGCGCGGGTCGGAATGACCCAGGATCATCGGGCCCCAGGAGCCGATGTAATCGATGTAGCGCTTGCCGTCTTCATCGTAAAGGTAAGCGCCTTCGGCATGGTTGAAAAACACCGGAGTGCCGCCCACGCCACGGAAGGCCCGTACCGGAGAGTTTACGCCGCCGGGGATGTATTTCTGGGCCTGTTCGAACAGATCTTCAGAATGAGTCACAGTGAGCTCCTGTCAGTCGGAATGAGTGTAAAGCGGATGGTGCCGGGCAAACAGCTGGCAGAATTGTTTTGCCCGGGTTTCAATTTCGGTTGGGGTGCCACCGAACAGACCGCCGACCACGGCCAGCAGGTCTGCGCCGGCGAGGATCAGAGGTTCCGCATTTTCGGCAGTTATGCCACCGATGGCGGTAACTGGTAAGGCCAGTGCTTTGGCTTCGGTCAGTACTGTTGCATCGGCCGCCGGCGCTCCGGGCTTGGTGCCAGAGGTATAGAAACGGCCAAAGGCCAGGTAATCGGCGCCGCCGGATTTCGCAGTCTGGGCCAGGTCAAGGCGATGGTGGCAGGTAATGCCGATGATGGCCTCCGGGCCCAGCAGGCGCCGGGCTTCTTCCGGAGTGCCGTCTTCCTGCCCCATATGAACACCTGCTGCGCCAACCCGGTGTGCCAGCTCCGGGTCGTCGTTGATCAGCAGGGGCACACCGGCATCGCGGCACACACGGTTAAGGTCTGTAGCCTGTCGCAGCCGCTCGGCCGAGGATGATCCCTTGTCCCGGTACTGAACCAGCACCGCGCCGCCGCGCAGCGCCGCTTCAACGGAATCCAGCAGGGTTTCCGGGGGTGTCAGGCGGTTGTCCGTGATCGCGTACAGACCGGGCCGCAACTTCTGGCTCAGCGCTCCCACAGAATGCCCCGGTCTGGCACCCGCTGCCCCTTGCCAACGGTAAGGGCGTGCAGCAAGGTGCGGTGAACATAGTTCTGCGCCTGTGAAATCGAGGCCCGGGCCGATAGCCCGCTGGCAAGGCCTGCGGCAATGGCGGCCGCGAGGGTGCAACCTGTGCCGTGGTACTCATTACTGCCAACCCGCTCCACTTCCCAGTGCATGGGATCCGGCGAGTGGTTGTACAGGGTGTTGGTGATGTGAACACCGCTGCCATGCCCGCCGGTGGCAAGAACCGACCGGCAACCCGCCTGCAGCAGGTTCCGCGCGGACTGGCCGGCATCGTTGCTGCCGCCGAGCTGGAGCAGTTCAACACCATTCGGGGTGATCATTTCTGCCCGGGGAAAGAGCTTGTCTTTCATGGCCTGAACCAGCTCATCGTCGGCCAGGTCGCCGCCGCCGGCGGCTTTGATCACCGGGTCAACAATCAGTGGCAGATGGTCATCCTGGCTTTCCAGGAATTCCATCAGCACATCCACGATGGCGGCGTTGCCCAGCGCGCCGGTTTTCACCGCATGAATCTGAATGTCTTTGTCCAGGCACTGCAGTTGCTGGCGGATCAGTTGTGCATCAACGGCTTCGGCGCCGTACACGTTGTTGGTATCTTGCACCGTCAGACAGGTAACGACTGGCAACGGGTGGCCGCCCAGTGAGGTGATGGCCTGAATGTCTGCCTGTATGCCGGCGCCGCCGGAAGGGTCCAGGCCAGACAGTACAAGGATATGGGGACGGGTGTAGCTGTTAATGACTTGCCTCCTCAGAAAGGTTTAACAACGGCCAGAATCACCACGGCCAGCAGGATAAATACCGGGAGTTCGTTGAACCAGCGGTAAAATACATGGCTGCGGTGGTTCTTGTCGTCACGGAACACTTTCACCAGGTGGCCACAGTAGAAGTGGTACACGATCAGCAGGGCCACCAGCGTCAGTTTGACGTGCATCCAGCCCATGCTGAAGTAGCCGGACACATTATAGCTGAGCAGCCACACGCCAAAGATCACCGTGGCAATCATCGACGGAGTGGTGATGCCGCGGTACAGCTTGCGCTCCATGATTTTGAAGCGCTCCTGCCCGGGTTTGTCGTCACAGGCAGCGTGATATACAAACAGCCTGGGCAGGTAGAAGATGCCGGCAAACCAGCACACCAGAGAAATTATGTGGAAGGCCTTAACCCACAGCATCTGTCAGCTCCGTCGGTATTGGTAGTAACTTTCGATATCGGATTGAAGTACCACACCATAGACCCGCTGGATCATAGGGGCCACATGGCGTTGTACGTATAGCGCTTCAGCCTGGGAGTTGTCGAACTCGTTCAGGGCCTCTTCAAGCGTGGCCTGGTATTGTACCGGGGCAACGTCCCGCCGGTTAGCGGGAATCTCCAACAGGTCAACCGTCTCCGGCGCTTCTATACCTTCTTCGGCCACCTGCTTGGCGGTGTCTTCAAGGTGACGGGCCAGGTCGACCGCCGGCAGCAGTGCGGTGGGGCCGTTGCTGCCGTCTATCAGCAGCCACTTGGGTTCAGACTTCAGTGCCTTTTGGGCTTCTTCAACGGTCAGTTTCCGTTCGGTCCGCAGAATGCTCCGGTCCATGATGGCACCAACCGAAACCCGTCGCAGTGCTTGGATAACCGGGGAGTTCTGGTAACTGAGCCCCTGGCTTTTCAGGACAGTCAGGAACAGGGATTTCTTACCGAAGGCTTCGCTGGTCACCAGGCTGGCGGTGGTAATAACCAGCATGCCGGGAAGAATGATATTCGGGTTACGGGTGAGCTCCATCAGCGCCATCAAGGCTGCCAGAGGTGCCTGTAACACAGCGCCCATCATGGCGCCCATGCCCAGCATGGCGTAGAAGCCTACCGAGGAGGCCTGGCCCGGAAGAATCTGGGCGCCGATCAGTCCCATGGCACCACCAATGGTGGCGCCCATAAACACCGTGGGGCCGATAACTCCACTGGGCATGCCCAGGCCGATGGAAATGCCGGTGATGATCAGCTTGGCAGCTCCCACCCCCAGCAGTAACCAGAATGCCAGTTCACCGTGGATGGTCTGGCTTACCGTATCGTAACCGATGCCCATGGTTTCCGGAATGAAGACGGCAAAGGGCACCATCAGTACGCCCGCCATTACGATACGCAGCAATACCGGCCGGTGGTGGAAGCGTCCCATGCTGTCTACCAGGTGGATAAACGCCGCCGCCGCAATGCCGATAATCACCGCAATAGCGATAATCCAGGGGATTTCGAGCATCGAGTTCATGGTCAGGGCGGGCACGCTGAACGCCGGCTCGGAACCGTACACCAGTTGGGTCACGATCGCGGCACTCACCGCGGCCAGAATGATGGGCGTAAAGCCGGCAATGGTGTATTCCATCATCACCACTTCCATGGCGAAGATAACGCCGGAGATGGGGGTGTTGAACGAGGCAGAAATGGCGGCCGCGCAGCCGCAGGCAACCAGGGTACGAATGCTGTTGTTCGGCAGGCGCATCCACTGGCCGAGCAGGCTGGAGAATGCAGCGCCCAGATGCACCGCCGGGCCCTCCCGGCCGGCGGACTGGCCGCTGACGACCGTAGCGACGCCGGCGATAAACTGCACCACGGCACTGCGGAACGAAATGTAGCCCTGATGGTAGTTGAGGCGCTCCATCACGTGCACAATTCCGACCTTGCGGTCATGGATGGCCAGCCTGTGCAGCAAAAGGCCCAGGCCGAGAGCGCCGGCCAGAGGCAAAAGACCACGGGTGATGATGTCGAGTTGTTCGAAGTTTTCGGCCCCCGCGCCGGGCAGGAAATGTTCCAGCGGCCATTCGATGGCAAGTCGGAACAACAGGATAACAACACCGGTAACAATGCCGGATAACAGGCCAAGAACCGCCAGTTGAGGCAGGGCGTCTACATCGGACAGTTTCCGCCGGAAAGCGGGGATCAGGTGTTCGGCAATCTGTTGCCTGATACTACGCATTAGCGCGGGATTCCGGTTGATGACGCTACTTGGTCAATGGGTTTCGGAACACATTGTAACCTTGGGTCTGAAGGCTGCAATAAGTCCTTGGATTATCATGGTAGACTACAGGCAAATTCTGACCAGAACACGTTGGAGATTAGTGTGATAAAGACAGGCATTGTGGGTGGTACCGGATACACAGGCGTGGAACTGCTGAGAATTCTTGCAGTTCATCCAGAAGTGGAAGTTACCTGTATCACTTCTCGTTCAGAGGCCGGTATGCCGGTGGCTGATATGTACCCCAACCTGCGCGGGCATTATGACCTGGTGTTCTCCGAGCCGGATCCGGCCGTGCTGGCGCAGTGTGACCTGGTGTTTTTTGCCACTCCCCACGGTGTCGCCATGCGTGCGGTTCCAGAGTTGATGAAGGCTGGCGTTCGGGTGGTGGACTTGTCTGCGGACTTTCGTCTGAAAGATCTGGATGTGTGGGCCGAGTGGTATGGCATGCCCCATGAAAGCCCGGAATGGGCAGAGAAAGCGGTCTACGGGCTGCCGGAAGTGGTTCGCGATGAAATTCGCCAGGCGCAACTGGTGGCCAACCCCGGTTGTTACCCAACGGCTGTGCAGCTGGGCTTCCTGCCCTTGCTGGAGGCCGGGCTGGTGGACCCGTCCAGATTGATTGCCGATGCCAAGTCGGGCACTAGTGGTGCGGGCCGGCAGGGCAAGATCGGCATGTTGCACGGAGAAGTCGGGGAAAGCTTCAAGGCCTATGGGGCGTCCGGGCACCGGCACTTGCCTGAAATCCGTCAGGGCCTGAGCCAGGCCGCCACCGGGCCAGTGGGCGTAACCTTTGTGCCCCACCTGGTACCGATGATTCGCGGTATTGAAGCGACGCTGTATGCCGAGTTGTCTGATGCCGCCGATTTTAATCGCCTGCAGGCGCTGTATGAAGAGCGCTACCGGAACGAGCCGTTTGTGGATGTGATGCCCTTCGGCAGCCACCCGGAAACCCGGAGCGTGCGCGGTGCCAACCATTGCCGGATGGCCCTGCACCGTCAGGAGCAGAGCAACATCGTGATCGTAACGTCGGTTATCGACAACCTGGTTAAAGGTGCCGCCGGGCAGGCCGTCCAGAACATGAATATCATGTTCGGGCTTGATGAAACCCTGGGGCTGAATGCGCCGGCCCTGCTGCCCTGAGTCTGAGCTGTGAGCGATACGCGCAAACCCTCCGAAGAATATGTTGTTATCCGGCACCGGCCAGGCTACCGCCTGCGCCGGAGCGTCATTCTGCTTACCTTTACGGTCGTGGCCGCAGTAGCGGGTTATGTGACTGGCCTGGCTCAGGGCGGATTCCGGCTGTCATCGGTTGAGGCGTCGAGCGTGCAGTTGATGGAAGAGGTGGAGACTCTGCGGGATCAGTATCGTAAGGCCCGGCAGAACATGGTTAACCTTGAGCGGGGCCGGGCAATTGACGAACACGCCCTCAGAGAAGCCAGAAATACCATGGTGACCCTGGAAACCCGGATCTCTGAACTGGAAGCGGACCTGACCTTCTATCGCAATATCATGGCGCCATCAGCGGCGGCGGAAGGTCTGCAGGTAGACCGGTTTACGCTGCTGCCGGGCCGGGACAGTCGGGCCTTTGATTTCAAGCTGGTGCTGACTCAGGTGGGAGATAACAAAAACTACATTTCCGGTGTTGTCGCGGTGAACGTAATCGGTAACCTTGACGGCGAGAAGGAAGTGATCGCCCTGCGGGATCTGTCGGACGAAATCGATGACCTCGGAGTGGCATTCCGGTTCCGGTATTTTCAGGATGTTGAGGGCAGTCTGATACTTCCTGAAAACTTTAAACCTATTGAAGTTCAAGTGGTTGCACAGGCTCAAGGGCGCAAAGCGTCACAGGCTGAGCGCACCTTTGACTGGCAACAGATAGCGGAGTAACAAATACATGCTGGGCAAGAAGAAACAGAAACCGCGCCGTGCGACGGGGCAATTTGACACGCTGATTTCATCCCGCACTACCATCGAGGGTGATGTGCACTTTTCCGGTGGCCTGCATGTGGATGGCAAAATCCGCGGTAGGGTGATTGCCGAGGACGGTAGCGATGCGGTGGTACGAGTTTCGGAAGTTGGCGAGATCACCGGCGATGTTATTGCTCCGCATATCATTATCAACGGTATGGTTAAGGGTGATGTGCGCTCCTCTGCCCACCTTGAACTGGCGGAAAAAGCTTCTATTACCGGCAATGTCTATTACAAGCTGGTGGAAATGGCCATGGGGGCTTCGGTGAACGGCAACCTGGTCCGGGAGTCGGAAAACAGTGGGTTGCTGACCCACGATGGCGCCGGGGCCAAGTCCGAATCGAAAGCCGGCGGCGATGCAGGGGAAGCCGATGAGGGTAAGTCCGAATAGTTGATTGTTTTAGTCAGGAATACCATAATCCGTTGTCAGTCATACGTTGCCGGAGGCAGATCTTGAGTGTAGTCCAACAAATGGCCACCCCGTTGTTCTTCAGTGACAACGCTGTTGCCAAAGTGCGCGAGTTGATCGAGGAGGAAGAAAACCCCGATCTCAAACTGCGTGTCTTTGTAACGGGCGGCGGTTGCTCCGGATTCCAGTACGGTTTCTCCTTCGATGAAAGTCAGGAGGAAGACGACACGGTAATCGAGCGGGACGGCGTGAAGCTGCTGGTAGACTCCATGAGCTACCAGTACCTGGTGGGCGCTACAATTGATTACCAGGAAGGCCTGCAGGGTTCCCAGTTTGTGGTGCAAAACCCGAACGCCAGCTCCACTTGCGGTTGTGGTAGTTCCTTCTCTATCTGAGCATTCAGGCTGGGTAAATTGCGCCCAGAACCCGTTCTCCTGAAGCGCCTGTCACCTCTGGCAGGTTTCCCGGCAGGCCGGCTATGGTTTGCCGGGCCAGCCAGGCAAACGCCACCGGCTCTACCCATTGCGGGTCCAGCCCCAGCTCTGCGGTTGTGGCCAGGTGTACCGACCCTAAACCCAGCCTCAGCTCGTTCATTAATACCGGATTGAAGGTACCACCACCGCAGGCAAACACGGCCATTTCGGCATTCTCCTGGGGAAGTTGTTGCAGGACGGTGGTTACCGTCAGTTGCAGCAGCGTTCTCTGTACGTCTTCCGCAGGCAAGTCCGGAAAGCGCTGAAGGTGAGTGTGTATCCAGTCCAGATTGAACCGTTCCTTTCCGGTGCTTTTGGGCGGCGGCTTGCTGAAATAGGCATCCGACAGCATGCTGGCGAGCAACTCCGGATTGCTGGCGCCTTCCTGGGCCCAGTGGCCGTTCTCGTCGAAATGGCGGCCGGTCTGGTCCAGGCACCAGGCATCCAGCAGGGCGTTTGCCGGCCCGGTATCGAAGCCGACCACCGGTTTGCGCTGCCCGGCCGGAAGCCAGGTGATGTTGGCAATGCCGCCCAGATTAAGGATGCATCTGTCTTGCTGCTCCGAGCCAAACAGCCAGCGGTGGAATGCCGGTACCAAGGGAGCACCTTGACCATGGGCGGCCATATCCCGTGAGCGAAAATCGGAAACCGTGGTTACACCGGTGGCTTCGGCAATCCACGCGGCATTGCCGATCTGCATGGAAAAGGGAGCAGCGCCGGATGGCTGGTGGCGTATGGTCTGGCCGTGGCTGCCGATGGCGCGGATTTCTTGCGGATTGACTCCGGACTGGTGGATAAGGTCGCTGGCGGCCTTGGCAAAGTGCTGGCCGGTGAGGGTATCGAGCTCCCCGAGTTCGTCCGGGTCGGCCTGGTTGCGCACCGCCTGTAACAGGCGGTGGCGTAGTTGTTCAGGGTAGGGCAGGGAAAGCGTGCTGTGAATGGTGACTCCTGGCTCGCTGAAGGACACCAGCGCGGCATCGACAGAGTCCATGCTGGTGCCTGACATCAGGCCGAGCCAGAGTGCCATGATCAGTTATCCGAAGCGAATGCCAGCTGGCGGCCGCTGTCGCGGAACACGTTAAACTGGGCCAGCCGCTGTTCGGTGAACTGTTTGAAGCGTGCCATTTCTGGGCCTGGCACCGGCTGCGCGTCCGGCAGCTTGACGGTGCGGGAGTTTTTGGCCACGCCATTCACCCGGAATTCATAGTGCAAGTGCGGGCCGGTGACCATGCCGGAAGAGCCTACATAGCCGATGGTCTGTCCTTGCTTCACCCGGGTGCCGTTCTTGATGCCTTTGCCGAGTTTGCTCATGTGAGCATACAGTGTAGAAATGTTTTCGCCATGCTGCAGCACAACGGTACGGCCATAGCCGCCTTTCCAGCCGGCGAACTGTACGCGGCCATTACCGGCGGCCTTGATTGGCGTGCCGGGAGGTGCGGCGTAGTCGGTGCCCTGGTGGGGGCGAACCACGTCCAGAACCGGGTGCCGGCGCTGAAGGTTAAAGGGTGACGATACCCGTGCGTTGATCGGCACTCGCAGAAAGGCTTTGCGCATGCTCTGGCCTTCCGGGGTGTAATAGTCACTTTCGCCGTTGGTGTCGGTGTACAGCAGGGCAACATTTTCTTTGCCCCGGTTGATGAAGCGGGCAGACAGAATGCGACCGGTGTTGAACTTTTCGCCGTCTACATACAGCTCTTCGTAAACCACCTCGAAACTGTCGCCTTTACGGACGTCGTAAACGAAGTCGATATCCCAGCCAAAAATGCCGGCCAGCTCCATGGTCAGGCGGTCATCAAGGCCGGCATCCCGGGCTGCCAGATAAAGGGACCCGTCAATAACGCCCGTTGCAAAGGCCGGGCGGGCTTCAGGTTCGCGAATATCGGTTTCGCCAACGAAGCCGGAATCGGTTTTTTCAATTTTCAGGGTTTCAAGCAGGCTGCGCTGAAGTTCGACAGCGGCCAGTTTGCCATCATCGTCAATACCAAAGCGGATGTGCTCGCCGGCGTACAGCCGCTGTAATTTGTCGGCTTCGCCTTCGCCGTGAATAACGGACAGCATCACGCCGTCGTTAAAACCAGCTTTTCTGAACAGCGACGACAGGGTTTCACCGGATTTGATGTCGAACTCTTTCCAGCTTAGTGTCGGTTCGGCAATAACCGGTGCCGCTTCGCTGGCCAGCGTTTCTTCGGCTGTGTCCACGGCAGTTTCTGTGGCAGCCGGGGCGGGGGCGGCTTGCTCGGTTACGTGTTTGATCGGAGACGGCGCACCCAGAGCGGCGCCCTGTTCCAGATCAATGGTGTAAGACATGCGGCGCGCCTCGACATCGGCGCTGGGGCTCATCAGCACAGCGGTAGTAACAACAATAGTGGCGGCTGCGGCCAGAGTAATATGCGTTTTGGGAAAAGTTTTCAGCACTTGGCTCACCCGTTTTAATCGGTATTCCAGTAATTTGTGCCGGCTAGTTAAAGCGCCAGATCAAGTATAGACCATCAGATTACCGCATATGGCATAAACAGGACAGTGCATAACATTACAGTTCGCGATCCTGGTTGGTCGTACAACCTGCTATGCCGCTGATATAATGCCCGCCTTATTATACTCAGGCTGGTTGTATTCTGATCAGCAACTACTTTACCAAGGGAGACGGTGCCGTGCAGATTTCTTTTGTAGATCTCTGTAACCAGCCGGCCCTGGTGCTAGCAATACAGGGGACAAAAGGTTCATGGCATCATTAGATGAAGCGTTGGCTATTATCAAGCGCGGTATTGAAGAGCTGATTCCTGAAGAGGATCTGGTGGAAAAGCTGAAAGAGGGGCGTCCGCTGCGGGTAAAGGCGGGTTTCGATCCCACCGCGCCCGATCTGCATTTTGGTCACACCGTTCTGATTAATAAGCTGCGCCAGTTCCAGGACCTGGGGCATGAGGTTATTTTCCTTATTGGCGACTTCACCGGCATGATCGGCGATCCCACCGGGAAGAGTGCAACGCGGCCACCGCTGACAGAAGAACAGGTTCACCAGAATGCCATGACCTATAAAGAGCAGGTGTTCAAGATTCTGGACCCTGCCAAGACCCGGGTTGTGTTCAACTCTGAGTGGATGAGCAAAATGACTGCCGCAGATATGATCCGGCTGGCAGGGCAGTACACCGTGGCCAGAATGCTCGAACGGGACGACTTCACCAAGCGCTACCGTTCAGAGCAGCCCATTGCCATTCATGAATTCCTGTATCCACTGATCCAGGGCTATGACTCGGTCGAATTGAAGGCGGATATCGAGTTGGGCGGAACCGATCAGAAGTTTAATCTCCTGATGGGCCGTATCCTGCAGAAGCACTACGGACAAAAGCCGCAAGCGATCCTGACAGTGCCCATCCTCGAGGGGCTTGATGGCGTCCAGAAGATGTCGAAGTCGCTGGGCAACTATATAGGTGTAAGCGACTCCCCCGGTGAAATGTACACCAAGCTTCTATCTATGCCGGACGAATTGCTTTGGCGCTATTTTGAGCTGCTCAGCTTCAAACCGATGGCTGAAATTGAAGAGTATCGGGCTGCGGTTGAGAGTGGTGCTAACCCACAGGACTACAAAAAGGTGCTTGCGGAAGAGCTGATCACCCGTTTCCACGATGAAGAGGCCGCCAGAAGCGCTCACAAATCTGCGGGCAACCGGGTGGCTTTGGGTGAGATTCCGGAAAACGTACCGGCTGTTGAGCTTTCCCTGGAGGGGCAGGATGGTCTGCCAATGCCTGCGGTGCTTCGATTGGCAGGTCTGGTCAAGAACGGTGCGGCGGCCCGTGACGTGCTTGGGCGTGGTGCTGTGTATATAGATGGGGTGCAGTTTGAAGGTGAGCGGTTGTTTGTTAAAGGAGACGACTGCGTGATCCAGGCTGGTAAGAAGAAGATTGCCAGAGTGATTATTGTTGCCTGAATCTGGTGGGTTGCGGCTAATCTGAACTTTTTTCAGATTGGCCGTTGACACCTCCGTACAGGTCTGTAGAATGCGCATCTCGCTTGAGGGGGTCGACACCGAACAGGGTCGGAACTTCAGCGGTAACCGCTTGAAAGCTTTGAAGAAAACGAATTGAAGATTCTTCAAA
>Ga0209075_1002319_pt1 | contig 16863 bp, 15 predicted proteins | sample Stecom2011_FD_187523 | JGI IMG/M metagenome (GOLD analysis project Ga0209075, IMG submission 187523) | Agricultural soil microbial communities from Utah to study Nitrogen management - Steer compost 2011 (SPAdes) (version 2) | ecosystem: Environmental > Terrestrial > Soil > Agricultural land...
TGAGAAGGAAAACTATTGTGAGATTAAGTGGCTACGCCTTATTGCTGTTCCTGTGGATTGGTGCATTTTATGCATCAATTATCATGGCCTATGAAGAATTTATTTCGCTATGGTATATGCCAGCAGGCGTTGCATTAGGGGGCTTTTTAATTGTCGGCAAGCGTGCTTTTATTCCGGTTTTTCTTGGGATTTTCTATGTATCACTGCACTTTGATAAAATTTGGGGAATCACGTTTGATCCAACCCACATTGCAGCAGCCTTACTATTTTCTTTAGCACATACGGTGTCGTATGGTTTTGGGGGGTTGGCCGCGCGCTATTGGCTAAAACACTTCACCAATTTACCAATTGCATTGCGTATTATAGGCCTACTGGTGTTATTTGCGGCGGCGGCATTATTAGCAGCGCTAAGCGGTTTGTCAGTCTGGCAATTTACGACAGAAACCAATGACCACATTATGAAAACAGGCTGGTTTGCCTGGTGGTTAGGTGATTTGATTGGCGTGATGGTCATAGCACCAGTAATGTGCGTCATTCTAACCCAGTTTACGGATCAGAATTTTGCGTGGTTAAAGGATTTTTCCGAGCACGACGAATACCTGCCAAAACAACTAAAACCCTATTTATTTAAACTATCAGTCGTCATTGCGACTGTGATCGGCATCTTATTGTTTGATCGGTACATCGATCACCCAGGCGTTGCCTACTTTATTTTCTTCGTCACTATTCCTCAGCTCTGGATCGTACTGACTGAACGCACGAGCCGTAGTGTATTATCACTACTACTGTTGACGACTATTCTTGCGTTTGGGGTCAGCATATTTGGCGTTTCCAACCAATCGATAACCTATCAATTTGCGCTATATATAACCGCTGCTATTTCTTATTTTGCTTTGGCCGTACCGGCGTTGGTGTACCGCAACGAGCAACTAAAGAATATGGCGATGGTCGATTTACTGACTGAACTGCCTACCTATTGGGTGTTTACCACAGTCGTCACGCAAGTCATGAAGTCATCGCTGCCAAATCAGAACCACAGCCTCGCTGTGTTCAATCTGGATAATTTCGGTTTAATCAACCAAAACTATGGGCATACAATTGGTGATGAAGCTCTTCGCCAAACCACCACTATTATTCAGCAAGAATTACGTGATAGTGAAGTTATTTGCCGCGTTGAAGACGATACCTTCATGGTGTTTATGCCCAACCGTGATTTGCAACAAGCCGACGGACGAGCGAACCAAATCCGGCTATCGTTTCCTATTCTGAACTTTGATGATTTCGTAATACCTATCCGCGCCAGTTTTGGAGTTACCCAAGTACAGTTTGGTGAACCTATTGAAGACACCATTAAACGCGCTAAACAAGCACTCAACCAAGCGAAAAACCAGGGTCGCAACTGTGTTGTTGCGGTAGAATAATGGCGCTTAATAGTGAGACTAATAATGCATCATATCGATATTTTAGTAGCAACCACGTCAGGTAACACCGAATACCTCGCTGATCAATTAGCTGAGTTGCTACAACATGCAGGTCATACAACGACCTTACATTACGAACCCGATTACTCGGAATTACTCGAGTCATTAACTGATCAAAGTATTTGGTTATGCTGTATTGCCAGCCATGGTGCTGGCGATTATGCCGACTCAATGCTAGATTTTGCCGAGCAATTACACGCCGAAAAACCGTCGTTAGAACAGCTTAAGTATGCAGTTATAGCCGTGGGTGATAGTTGCTACGACACGTTCTGCGCTGCTGGCCGTGATGCCGATGCAATGTTAGCTATATTAGGTGCAAAACGCCTGATCAGCCGTCTTGAAATCGACATGTCACAAGACGATCCGGACGAAAAATCATCAACATGGCTCAGATCTTTTATCCAATCCCTGTGATTAATTACTGTATAAGATCAATTTTACCTTGTTGATACTCACTGAATAAGATTGTTGATAACTTCATCTGTGGATAACTAGACTAATTATACACAACATAGTCACCTAAAGGATCAGGATCTAATCACACCTTAACAGATCGTCGAGATCCTTATCAGAATTGGCTTACAATCAGTTATCCACAAAAATGTCGCGACTAATAATAGTAATAATAAAAAGATCATTATAAAGATCTTATTTTAATTACTATCGATCGTTGCAGGATCAGCGACTAAAATTTAACCGTTTTGATCTGATCGCTTTCAGGTTAAAATACTCGGCTACGTTGTTACTTTGCTTTGTACAGATATCTAGGATCACACGGTATGCCAAACACCTTTTCTTACCACCAGCATTATGACGTTATCGTTATTGGTGGAGGACATGCAGGTACTGAAGCTGCGCTCGCTGCAGCACGAATGGGCTGCAACACGTTACTACTGACCCATAACATCGATACACTCGGCCAAATGTCATGTAACCCTGCCATTGGAGGTATCGGGAAAGGTCATTTAGTAAAAGAAGTGGATGCCTTAGGTGGCGCCATGGCACAAGCTGCTGATCGTGCAGGGATTCAATTTAGAACGCTGAATTCGTCAAAAGGCCCTGCTGTACGAGCAACTCGCGCACAAGCCGATCGTGCGTTGTACAAAGCAGCTATTCGTCACATGTTAGAGATCCAACCCAATCTGAGTTTGTTCCAACAAGCTTGTGATGATTTGATCGTTCACAATGATCGCGTGGTTGGCGTGGTGACCCAAATGGGGTTGAAATTTTCTGCAACAACAGTGGTATTAACCGTCGGTACCTTTTTAGGAGGCCGTATTCACATTGGTTTGAATAATTACCAAGGTGGTCGAGCAGGTGATCCACCAGCCAACAATCTAGCACTACGATTACGTGAACTACCGTTACGGGTTGATCGCTTAAAAACGGGTACGCCACCACGTATCGATGCAAAAACAGTTGATTTTAGTGTCATGCAAGAACAACCCGGGGATACGCCAGTCCCGGTATTTTCATTTATGGGTAGTGTTGCTGATCATCCGCCGCAAATTTCATGTTTTATTACCCATACCAATGAGCGTACACATGAGATTATTCGTGGTGGCTTAGATCGTTCCCCCATGTATTCAGGAATTATTGAAGGTGTTGGACCCCGCTATTGCCCATCCATTGAAGATAAAATCATGCGCTTTAGTGATAAAAGCTCACATCAAATCTTCGTTGAACCAGAGGGGCTAAATACGCACGAGTTGTATCCAAACGGGATTTCTACGAGCTTACCGTTTGATGTACAAATTGAGTTGGTCCGTTCAATTAAAGGCTTTGAGAACGCGCATATTACACGGCCAGGCTACGCCATTGAATATGATTACTTTGATCCACGTGATTTAAAGCAAACGTTAGAAACCAAGTACATTAAGGGGCTCTTCTTTGCTGGCCAAATCAATGGTACCACGGGTTATGAAGAAGCTGCGGCACAAGGTTTAGTGGCGGGTGCTAATGCGGCCTTACAAGTCCAAGATAAAGAACCGTGGACACCACGTCGTGATGATTCGTACATGGGCGTGTTGATTGACGATTTAAGTACGTTGGGGACTAAAGAACCTTATCGTATGTTTACCTCACGGGCGGAATATCGGTTATTACTACGCGAAGATAACGCGGATATTCGACTTACTGAGATTGGTCGTAAACTTGGCTTGGTAGATGATAAGCGCTGGGCCGCATTTGAAGCGAAAATGGAAGCGATTGAGCTTGAGCAACAACGGCTGCGACAAACCTGGTTCCATAAAGATCATCCGGCAGTAGAACAGGTCAATGCGTTGCTGAAAACGCCTATCACGCGTGAAGTTAATGGTGAAGAGTTACTACGTCGACCGGAAGTAACATACGCCAACTTGATGGAAATTGATGGTATTGGCCCTGGCTTAAGTGATGTTAAAGCGGCTGAGCAAGTTGAAATTCAAACAAAATATGCGGGTTATATCTCGCGTCAGCAAGATGAAATTGCTAAACAGCGTCGTCACGAGCATACCAAGCTACCATTTAACTTTGATTATGGCACCATAAAAGGCCTATCCAATGAAGTGGTTGCCAAGCTGAATCAACACCAGCCAGAAACCGTGGGGCAAGCATCGCGAATTTCAGGAATTACTCCTGCGGCCATTTCAATGTTATTGGTCCATCTAAAAAAACAAGGGTTGTTGCGTAAAAGCGCTTAAATCATGCAGTTAAAATTACAACAATTATTGGCTCAAACTACGCTGACTATACCAGCTGAGCAACAGCAGCAATTGGTTGCCCTAGTTGGCATGCTGCATAAATGGAATAAAGCCTATAACTTGACGTCAGTGCGCGATCCGCAGCAAATGTTAAGTCGGCATATCATGGATAGCTTGGTAGTATTACCCTACCTTAACGGTCAGCGCTTTATTGATGTGGGTACTGGGCCGGGGTTGCCTGGGTTACCTTTAGCCATCACTGCCCCTGACAAAGAATTTGTGTTATTAGATAGTTTAGGTAAGCGGGTACGGTTTATTCGTCAAGTATGCCATGAGCTAGGTCTTAACAATGTCACCGCCGTGCAAAGTAGGGTTGAAGATTACCAACCCGAGCTACCCTTTGATGGGGTGATTAGCCGAGCCTTTGCGTCGCTCAGTGATATGCTGAATTGGTGTGGGCATTTACCGGCAAAACATGGTAAGTTCTTGGCATTGAAAGGGGTATACCCCACCCAGGAACTCGAGGACATACCCGCTGAATTTCAGGTGGAAGAGATTATTCGATTACAGGTTCCTGAAGCCGATGGTGAACGTCATTTGGCGATTATAACAACGAGAGGTTGATCCTGTGGGTAGAATTATAGCGATTGCTAATCAAAAAGGCGGTGTGGGCAAAACCACCACAGCGGTGAATTTAGCCGCTTCAATGGCTGCTACACGGCGTAAAGTGTTACTGATTGATCTCGATCCGCAGGGTAATGCCACTATGGGAAGTGGTGTCGATAAGTATTCGGTAGATAATACGGCGTACGAGTTACTGATTGAGCAAAAACCTATTGAAGAAGTCATCATTCGAGAAACCAATGGGAAATACCATTTAGTTGCCGCTAACGGTGATACGACTGCTGCTGATATTAAACTCATGGAAGAATTTGCCCGTGAGCAGCGCCTAGCTAATGCGCTAAAACCAGTCGTGAATCACTACGATTTTATTTTCATTGATTGTCCACCATCATTGAGCATGTTAACCGTAAATGCGATGGCAGCGGCAGATTCGATTTTAGTCCCGATGCAATGTGAGTATTTTGCATTGGAGGGTCTTACCGCGTTAATGGATACGATTGAGCGATTAGCAGAGGCGGTGAACCCACGCTTAACAATCGAGGGAATTCTGCGTACTATGTATGACCCACGTAACCGATTAGCCAATGATGTATCAGAACAATTAAAAAATCATTTTGGTGATAAAGTATATCGTACGGTTATCCCGCGAAATGTCCGCTTAGCGGAAGCACCAAGTTTTGGTTCACCGGCCATGTATTACGATAAATCGTCTGCAGGTGCAAAGGCTTACCTTGCTTTAGCGGGGGAAATTATTCGCCGTGCGGAACAACAGAAACAAGCCGACGTGGCGGCTGAAGCTTAAGGAAAATTCGCTTTATGTCTGCAAAAAAACGAGGACTTGGACGCGGTCTTGACGCGTTATTAACGACCAGTAAAACTGCGCGTGAGAAAGAGCATTCGAGTGCAGCGGTTGACCATGAACAGCCAAAGGGCGAGTTACAAAAACTCCCCATTGAATGGCTCCAGCCTGGCCGCTATCAACCTCGTAAAGATATGACCCCAGAAGCATTGGAAGATTTAGCAGCTTCAATTAAAGCCCAAGGTATTATCCAACCTATTGTGGTGCGCTCCGTTGGCCATGAAACTTATGAAATTATTGCTGGGGAGCGGCGCTGGCGTGCGGCACAAATGGCGCGGCTGGAAACAGTACCCTGTTTAGTGAAAGAAGTTCCCGATGAAGCTGCAGTAGCTATTGCGTTGATCGAAAATATTCAACGCGAAGATTTGAACGCCATGGAAGAAGCGGTGGCGTTACAGCGATTACTCAATGAATTTCAACTCACTCACCAAGAAGTGGCCGATGCGGTTGGAAAATCACGTGCAACAGTCACTAACTTATTACGGTTAAATAACTTACAACCTGAAACCAAAACCTTGCTGGAACGTGGTGATATTGAATTGGGGCACGCCAAATTATTGTTGGCACTTGATGGTGATCAACAAACAGAAATCGCGCGCCTGATTGCTGCCAAAGGGATGACCGTACGGGAAGCAGAACGTGTGGTTCGTCAAGCGCTCGAGCCAGTGAAGGAAAAACCAGCGAAACCGGCGCCCGACGCTGACATCCAGCGGTTAGAAAAACGTCTAAGCGAACACCTTGGAGCATCTGTCGCGATTAACCATGGTCGTAAGGGTAAAGGTAAAGTTGTTATTAATTACAGCAGTTTAGATGAGCTAGACGGAATCCTTCATCATTTCCAACTCGATTCAGAGAGTTAACTGTCCCAATTTGTTTGCATTTCAACGCTAAATCTTTATACTATCGCGGGCTTTTAACCAAGGGGTTTTAGCCCGTGAAAAATACTTTAACAGCATCAGGAAAACAGCTCGCAGCGAAACTTATTCGCGCCCAAGTCGGAACCATTTTTTTGCTGGCTTGTGTGTTTTCATTGGTTCAACCAATTGCTGGGTATACTTATTTTTGGGGTGTTGTTGGCGGTGGATTAGCAGTCATTATTCCAACAGCACTGTTCGCTTGGCGCGCTTTTAGTGCAGGCGGTGCACGCGCAGCGAAGCAAATTGTTAGTAACTTTTTTGCGGGCGAAGCATTAAAGATCTGCTTCGCCATAGCCTTGCTTATCGGCTTGCTGGTGTTTACCACGCTCCCGCTAGTTGCGGTGTTGAGCGGTTACATCGTCGCTTTGATAGTGCAATGGCTGACACCAATTTTATTTTTAAATTCAACTTAAAATTGTGGGAAATAACATGGCTGCAGAAGAGTTAACTGTTCAAAGTCATATCCAGCACCACTTATCGAATGCAAAAATGTGCTCTGTTGAGGGCGAGATTGCATTTAATAAAGCGTGTGAAAACGCTGGATTTATGACATTGCACGTCGATACGCTGGCTTGGTCCATTGGGCTAGGCATCATTTTCTTAATGATCTTCCGCGCCGCAGCAAAAAAGGCGACGACAGATGTGCCTGGTAAGCTGCAGTGCTTCATCGAAATGATCATTGAATTGGTCAGTAACAACGTTCGCGATACCTTCCACGGTAAAAGCAAATTGATTGCCCCACTCGCCTTAACCATCTTCGTCTGGATTTTCTTGATGAACCTGATGGACTTAATCCCGGTAGACTTCTTACCAGCATTTGCAGGCTGGGTTGGTTCGACGATGTTCGGCATGGATTCCCATGACGTCTACATGAAAATCGTACCGACCACCGACATTAATATGACCGCGGGCTTGGCCATCGGCGTATTCTTGCTGATGATTGGTTACAGTATCGGTATGAAAGGTGTGGTTGGTTTCATCAAAGAATTGACCTTGCAACCGTTTAGCTCAAACAACATTTTTGCTCAAATCTTATTGATACCGTTTAACTTACTGCTTGAATTGATTGGTTTATTCGCAAAACCATTCTCATTGGCACTGCGTCTTTTCGGTAACCTCTATGCTGGCGAAATGATCTTTATTTTGATCGGCGTTATTGGCCTGTGGCAGCTGCCATTACACTTCCCGTGGGCAGTTTTCCACATTTTGGTAATTACGCTACAAGCATTCGTGTTCATGATGCTGTCCATTGTGTACTTAAGTATGGCCAGCTCGGATAGTCATTAATAATTTTGGTTTTTGTTTTACTTTTATTTTTAACTCTTAACTTTAATTTTTGGAGAAAACAATGGAACTAGCATTAGGTCTTAAATATATCGCTGTTGCTTTATTGATTGGTTTCGGTGCTATCGGTACTGGTCTTGGTTTCGGTAACATGGGCGGTAAATTCCTAGAAGCATGTGCTCGTCAGCCTGAATTAGCACCTTCTTTGCAAGTTAAAATGTTCATTCTTGCTGGTCTGATCGACGCCGTTGCTATGATCGGTGTTGGTATCGCCATGTTCTTATTGTTCGCTGCGTAATAAGTCATCCACTTTTCGAACAAAAGAACTTATAGGAGGGGGGGTTAATGAGTTTAAACATGACCCTATTCGGAGAATTAATCGCGTTCATCGTCTTCGTACTGTTTTGTATGAAGTTCGTATGGCCTCCGCTAAATAATGCGATTGAAGCTCGTCAAAAACGCATTGCTGACGGCTTAGCTGCCGGTGAGCGAGCCGAGAAAGATCTTGAGCTTGCCCAAGCAAAAATTGCTGACGAGTTGAAAGAAGCGAAAGCGCAAGCTGCTGAAATCATCGCTCAAGCAAAAAAACGTGCTGAGCAAACAGTTGAGGAAGGCAAACAACGTGGCGAAGTTGAGCGTGAAGCAATTATTGCTGCTGGTCATGCTGAAATCGCTGCGGAGCGGAATCGCTTACGTGAAGAATTGCGCAAGCAAGTTGCCGTGTTAGCGGTTGCTGGTGCAGCTAAAATCATCGAGCGTGAGATTGATCAAAACGCTCACAGTGACATTGTTGAAAAACTGGTCGCTGAACTCTAACCAAAGGGGTTTGTGCAAATGTCAGAATTGACTACGGTTGCTCGCCCCTATGCAAAAGCAGCTTTTGATTTTGCACTTGAGAACGGCGCTATCGAAAAATGGCATGAAATGTTGGTGTTTGCGGCAGCAGTTGCCGAGAATCCAACCATGTCAGCGTTTTTAAGTAGTGCCGAAACGCTAGATAAGAAACTTGAAGTTTTCATCAATGTATGTGGCGAACAACTGGATGAAAAAGGCCAGAATTTTGTTCGCGTCATGGCCGAAAATGGTCGTTTGAAAGCTTTATCTGCTGTGGTTGCGCTATTCGCAGAATTGCGCGCCGAACACGAACAAGAGATTGTGGTTGAGGTAACTGCTGCAGTCGAATTGACGAAGAAACAGCAGGAAGATCTAGCGAAGACGTTGGAACAACGTTTTTCACGCAAAGTTAAGCTGAATTGCACTGTCGATGCAGAAATTGTAAGTGGCTTATATATCAAAGCTGGTGACACGGTAATCGACGGCACGGTGCGTGGCAAGTTAGAACGACTTGCGCATGCGCTGCAATCCTAATTGGGGACTTGAGCATGCAACTGAATTCAAATGAAATCGCAGAGCTGATCAAAAAACGAATTGAACAGTTCGAAGTGGTCAGTGAAGCTCGTAACGAAGGTACTATCGTTTCAGTAACCGACGGTATTATTCGCATTCACGGCCTTGCAGAATGTATGCAAGGTGAGATGATTGAGCTTCCTGGCAATCGTTACGCTATCGCCTTGAACCTTGAGCGCGATTCTGTCGGTGCCGTAGTAATGGGACCATACGCAGATTTGCAAGAAGGCGTAAAAGTTAAATCAACCGGTCGTATCCTTGAAGTACCAGTCGGCCGTGCATTACTTGGCCGTGTCGTAAATACGCTGGGTGAGCCAATCGACGGTAAAGGACCAATCGAAGCAGATGGTTTCGAGCCAGTTGAAAAAATCGCACCGGGCGTTATCGAGCGTCAATCGGTCGATCAACCTGTGCAAACAGGTTATAAATCAATCGACGCGATGATTCCAATCGGTCGTGGTCAACGTGAATTGATCATCGGTGACCGCCAAACCGGTAAGACTGCACTTGCTATCGACGCAATCATTAACCAGAAAGATTCAGGTATTAAGTGTGTGTACGTAGCGATTGGTCAGAAAGCATCGACTATTGCTAACGTTGTACGCAAGCTTGAAGAGCACGGAGCACTTGCAAACACTATCGTGGTTGCAGCATCAGCTTCTGAATCGGCAGCGTTACAATACCTAGCGGCGTACTCAGGTTGTACTATGGGTGAATACTTCCGTGACCGCGGTGAAGATGCCCTGATCGTATACGATGACTTGTCGAAGCAAGCAGTAGCGTATCGTCAAATCTCATTGTTGTTACGTCGTCCACCAGGTCGTGAAGCATACCCTGGTGACGTATTCTACCTCCACTCACGTCTACTAGAGCGTGCGGCACGGGTAAATGCGGATTACGTTGAAAAATACACCAACGGTGAAGTGAAAGGTAAAACGGGTTCTTTAACCGCATTACCTATCATTGAAACTCAAGCTGGTGACGTTTCAGCGTTCGTACCAACAAACGTAATTTCAATCACCGACGGTCAGATCTTCTTAGAAACTGACTTATTCAACGCCGGTATCCGCCCTGCTGTAAACGCAGGTATCTCGGTATCGCGGGTTGGTGGTGCAGCGCAAACTAAAATCATCAAGAAATTGGGTGGTGGTATCCGTTTAGCATTAGCTCAATACCGTGAGCTAGCAGCGTTTGCTCAGTTTGCCTCAGACTTAGACGAAGCGACTCGTGCACAGCTTGAGCACGGTCAACGCGTTACTGAGTTGATGAAACAAAACCAATATAAGCCAATGAGCGTGGCTGAAATGGCAGTGTCCATTTTCTCTGCTGAAAAGGGTTACCTGAAAGACGTAGAGAAAGACAAAATCCTCGACTTCGAAAGTGCGTTATTAGCGTACATGCGTAGCGAGCACGCTGAACTAATGGCTGATATTGATAACACTGGCAACTATAACGACGACATCGAAGCCAAGTTGCATGAAGCGTTAAAAACCTTCAAGCAAACGCAAACTTGGTAAGCGCAGCGTGGCTACACTTGGTGTAGCCACAAGTCGTTGAGTTAACAGGAGAATATCATGGCCGGCGGTAAAGAGATAAAAACCAAAATCGGGAGTATTGGAAATACTCAGAAGATCACCAGCGCAATGGAAATGGTGGCTGCGTCGAAAATGAAAAAGGCGCAGGAACGTATGGCTGCAAGCCGTCCGTACGCCGATAGCATTCGCAAAGTGATCGGCCATGTTGCCTACGCCAACTTAGAGTACAAACACCCGTATCTCGTAGAGCGGGACGTAAAACGAGTTGGTTATATTGTTATTTCAACTGATCGTGGTTTGTGTGGCGGCTTAAACACCAACGAATTTAAAATGGTGGTGAAGCACGCTAAAGCACAACGTGATAGCGGTATTGAGGTTGATTTTGCAGCAATAGGCAATAAGGCTACGGGTTTCTTTAAACGCTTTGGAGGCCGTTTACTGGCACAGAAATCGGGTCTTGGTGATCGTCCAAGTGTCGAAGATGTGCTCGGGACTGTACAAGTTATGTTGAAAGCCTACGATGAAGGCAAAATCGACCGCTTGTATTTGGTGTATAACAAATTCGTTAACACCATGAAGCAAGAACCAACGATAGCGCAATTGCTACCGTTGCCAAAAGCTGAGTCTCGTGACGAGGTGCAATCAGGTAGCTGGGATTACCTGTATGAGCCGAATCCACAACCTATTTTAGAAATGTTGATTCGTCGCTACGTTGAAGCGACCGTATATCAAGGTGTGGTGGATAACATCGCCAGTGAACAGGCAGCGCGGATGGTGGCAATGAAAGCCGCTACCGACAACGCCGAAGACCTCATCGATCAGCTGCAATTGGTGTATAACAAAGCACGTCAAGCAGCGATTACGCAGGAAATTTCGGAAATTGTATCGGGCGCCGAAGCGGTTTAAGGCGAGCTTGCAAGAATTTTAGAGTTAGAGGATATGTCATGAGTCAAGGTAAAGTCGTGCAAATTATTGGCGCGGTTGTGGACATCGAATTTCCACAATCTGATGTGCCAAAGGTATACGACGCGCTGCAAGTGACTGAAGGTGAGCTAGCAGGGTTAACCCTCGAGGTTCAGCAGCAGTTAGGCGGTGGTATCGTGCGTGGTATCGCGCTTGGTACAACTGACGGTCTGCGTCGCGGAGTAGCCGTGAAAAATACTGGTGAGCCAATCATGGTACCGGTGGGTAAGAAAACCCTCGGCCGTATCATGAACGTATTGGGCGAGCCAATTGATGAAGCCGGTGAGATTGGTGCGGAAGAGCGCATGTCGATTCACCGTGCAGCACCTTCGTATGAAGAACAATCAAACACTACCGAATTGCTTGAGACTGGGATTAAAGTGATTGACTTGATTTGCCCATTCGCAAAAGGTGGTAAAGTTGGTTTGTTCGGTGGTGCGGGTGTTGGTAAAACCGTTAACATGATGGAATTGATCCGTAACATCGCTATCGAGCACAGTGGTTACTCAGTGTTCGCGGGTGTTGGTGAGCGGACTCGTGAAGGTAACGACTTCTATCATGAAATGAAAGACTCGAACGTACTTGATAAAGTAGCGTTAGTGTATGGTCAGATGAACGAGCCTCCAGGTAACCGTTTACGTGTTGCGTTGACCGGTTTGACCATGGCTGAGAAGTTCCGTGACGAAGGCCGTGATGTACTGTTCTTCGTTGACAACATCTACCGTTATACCCTAGCCGGTACTGAGGTATCAGCATTGTTAGGCCGGATGCCATCTGCGGTAGGTTACCAGCCAACTCTTGCAGAAGAGATGGGTGTATTACAAGAGCGGATCACCTCAACTAAAACAGGTTCAATCACGTCAATCCAGGCCGTATACGTACCTGCGGACGACTTGACTGACCCGTCACCAGCAACAACCTTTGCGCACTTAGACGCAACTGTTGTATTGTCGCGTGACATCGCGTCATTGGGTATCTACCCTGCGGTTGACCCGTTAGATTCAACGTCACGTCAGCTTGATCCGTTAGTTATCGGTAAAGAGCATTATGATGTAGCGCGTGGCGTTCAGTCGGTGTTACAACGTTACAAAGAGTTGAAAGATATCATCGCGATTTTGGGTATGGATGAATTGTCTGAAGAAGACAAGTTGACCGTAGCTCGCGCGCGTAAGATTCAACGCTTCCTGTCACAGCCATTCTTCGTAGCTGAAGTATTTACTGGCTCACCAGGTAAGTATGTTTCGTTGAAAGACACTATTGCTGGCTTTAAAGGCATCTTAAACGGCGATTACGACGACCTACCAGAACAAGCGTTCTACATGGTTGGTGGCATCGAAGAAGCAATCGAAAAAGCCAAAAAAATGTAATAAACCGGGAGGTTTAAATGGCAGCTAAAACTGTACAGCTTGATGTGGTCAGCGCCGAAGAACGGTTGTTCTCTGGTGCGGTTGAGACCCTGCAAGTGACCGGTAGCGAAGGTGAACTGGGAATTTACCCCGGCCACGCCCCACTTTTAACAACGTTGAAGCCTGGTATGGTTCGCGTCGTAAAAGAAGGTGGTGAGGAAGAAATCATCTACGTTGCTGGTGGTGTGCTTGAAGTGCAGCCTCATAACGTCTCGGTCCTTGCTGACACAGCCGTTCGCGGTGAAGAGCTTGATGAGCAGAAAGCGCTCGAAGCGATGAAACGTGCTGAAGAAGCAATTGCAGATCAAAGTTCTGACTTAAGCTACGCAGAAGCGGCAGCAGAACTGGCTCGAGCGATGGCACAATTGCAGGTTATTCGGAGATTACGCCGTTAACCGAGGTACGCCAAAAGCTTTACCAAATGAAAAAAACCCGCAAATTTCGGTTTGCGGGTTTTTTTATACCTGTTAATTTGTTGTAAACAGTACTAAAATAATCCGTCCAAATTACTGTCTACAAGAGTGGAAAAGTTCATGTCTCTGAGTGTTGTTGTTCTGGCCGCAGGAAAAGGCACCCGCATGCGTTCGGCGCTCCCGAAAGTACTTCATAAAGTTGCGCATAAGCCCATGGTTCAACATGTCATAGATACTGCTAAAACGCTAGCACCAACGCAAATCCACGTGGTCTATGGCCATGGTGGTGATGTTCTTCAGCAACAACTGCAAGGGCAGCAGTTGAACTTTGTAGAGCAAGCAGAACAGCTCGGTACAGGCCATGCAATGCAACAGGTTGCTCCTCACCTTGGCGACGATGACACAGTTCTTATCCTCTATGGTGATGTCCCTTTAACGCGCACAGAAACACTAAGTAATTTGTTATATAACGCCGCGCATTCACCCTTAGCATTGTTGACGGTAAAACTACCTGATCCAACTGGTTATGGCCGAATTGTTCGGGAAGCCAATGGTACCGTGGTGGGTATAGTAGAGCACAAAGACGCACAACCTGAACAGCTCCTGATCAATGAGGTTAATACGGGCATTATGGCGGTTCAGAGCGGTGCTTTGAAGCGCTGGTTAGGCCGTTTAACCAATGATAATGCCCAAGGCGAGTATTATCTGACCGATATTGTCGCTATGGCTGCAGCTGAAGGCATCGCTATTGCAACTGCTCATCCATTCGAAATCACTGAGGTGGAAGGGGCAAATAATCGTATTCAATTGGCAGGTCTTGAGCGCGCATATCAAGCACGGCAGGCCGACCAACTTATGCTCGATGGTGCTACGCTAATGGATCCAGCGCGCATCGATGTGCGCGGCACAGTGACCGTTGGTGCCGATGTCGTGATTGATGTGAATGTGATATTCGAAGGCAACGTTGAGTTAGCCGAAGGCGTTGTGATTGAGAATAATTGTTTAATTAGAAACAGCTACATTGGTGCGGGTACTCGGATTAAAGCCAATAGCGTGATTGAGGATGCCGTGATTGCAGAACGTTGCTCGGTGGGCCCTTTTGCGCGGATCCGTCCAGGAACTAAGTTAGCTGATGATGTACATATTGGTAACTTCGTCGAAATTAAGAAAACCACGATGGGCCATGGTTCAAAAGCCAGCCACCTGACCTATTTGGGTGATGCAAAAATTGGGGCGGCGGTGAATATTGGCGCCGGTACCATTACTTGTAATTATGACGGTGTGAATAAGTTTGTGACTGAAATTGATGATGGTGCCTTTATCGGCTCAAACAGTTCATTAGTAGCACCTGTGCGGATTGGCAAACAAGCGACCATTGGTGCAGGTTCTGCTGTTACCAAAGATGTTGCAGACAACGAACTTGCCATTGCCCGAGGAAAACAACGCAACATTCAAGGTTGGCAACGACCTGTTAAAAAAGGATAAATGCCTATGTGTGGAATTGTCGGCGCCACGTCAGAACGTCGGATTAGTGAAATATTAATTGAAGGATTAAAGCGACTCGAATATCGCGGCTATGATTCAGCAGGCTTGGCTGTACTTAATGACAACGGTGACATTGAACTGGTTCGCCGGGTTGGTAAAGTACAGGCATTAAAAGATGCCGTTGGTGAGCAACCACTGTCAGGTACTACAGGTATTGCTCACACCCGTTGGGCAACCCACGGTGGTGTTACAGAAGCCAATGCTCACCCTCATATTTCTGGAAATTGTATTGCTGTTGTGCACAACGGCATTATTGAAAATCACGACAAGCTGCGCCAGCAATTACAACAACTTGGCTATACCTTTAATTCAGATACTGATACTGAAGTTATTTGCCACTGGATCCACCACGAGCGAAAAAAACACGATGATTTTTTTGCTGCGGTACAAGCAACCATCAAACATCTCGAAGGTGCTTATGGAACCTTGGTTATGGATTGTCGCAATCCTGGCCGTTTAGTGGTTGCTCGTTCCGGCAGCCCATTGGTGATCGGCTTAGGTATTGGTGAAAACTTTGTTGCATCTGATCAGTTGGCATTGTTACCCGTTACCCGTCGTTTCATTGTGTTGGAAGAAGGTGATATGGCTGATATCACCCGTACCGAGGTGAAGGTTTACGATCGCGATGGTAACCCCGTTGAGCGCGAAGTTCATGAGTTTGATGGGCATTATGATGCGGGCGGCAAAGGTGAATATCGCCACTATATGCTAAAAGAAATCCATGAGCAGCCATCAGCCGTACGCCATGCACTTGAAGAACGGTTAACCGACCACGGCCTCGCTGACGATGTATTCGGCAAGGGTTCGCTAGAGTTGTTGAAGCGCGTTAAACATGTACAAATTGTCGCTTGTGGCACTTCATACCATGCTGGTTTGGTTGCTCGTTATTGGCTTGAAGCGTTAGCGGGCGTGTCATGTAACGTAGAGATTGCGTCTGAATTCCGGTATCGCACATCACATGTACATCACGATAGTTTGCTTGTGACTATTTCACAATCGGGTGAAACAGCGGATACCTTAGCAGCGTTACGACTCAGTAAGCAATTGGGCTATTTAGGTAGCTTAACCATTTGTAATGTCCCTACATCATCGATGGTTCGGGAATCTGACTTAGCGTATTTAACTCGGGCTGGTGCTGAAATAGGGGTTGCTTCTACCAAAGCATTTACCACCCAATTAGTGGGTTTATTGATGTTAACCTTGGCGATTGGACAATTCCGTGGCATGTCACACGAGCAACAATCTGCTGTGGTTCAATCATTAAAAGTTCTGCCCAACAAACTTGAAGAAGCGTTGTTGCTCAGTGATGCGATAGAAGCTTTAGCCCCTGAGTTTGCCGACAAGTATCACAGTTTATTCCTAGGCCGTGGTACGCAATATCCGATTGCAATGGAAGGGGCGCTGAAACTCAAAGAGATTTCTTATATTCACGCTGAAGCTTATGCTGCCGGTGAGTTAAAACATGGACCATTGGCGCTGATTGATGCTGAAATGCCAGTGATTGTTGTTGCGCCAAACGACGAGTTGCTTGAAAAGTTGAAGTCGAACGTGGAAGAAGTACGTGCACGCGGTGGTATCATGTATGTGTTTGCCGATAAGCACGCTCACTTCAAAAGCGACGATTCTATGCGAGTCATCAATGTCACTCATTGTGATGAGCTGATTGCGCCTATCGTGTACACAGTGCCGTTACAATTGCTATCTTATTTTGTTGCCATTATCAAAGGAACCGACGTTGACCAACCGCG
>Ga0209075_1002320_pt1 | contig 16853 bp, 14 predicted proteins | sample Stecom2011_FD_187523 | JGI IMG/M metagenome (GOLD analysis project Ga0209075, IMG submission 187523) | Agricultural soil microbial communities from Utah to study Nitrogen management - Steer compost 2011 (SPAdes) (version 2) | ecosystem: Environmental > Terrestrial > Soil > Agricultural land...
TTACTATAATTCTAACGGTCAGCGTCAGTCCTTCACAGAAATAGAGATTAACGATATGGTTATCCTATAATTAATTAATCACATAAAAATCAAATATCATGAGAAATCAAGTTCAATTAATCGGAAACATAGGCATCGATCCAGAGATTACAAACTTTGAAAGCGGTGCAAAAAAAGTGCGTTTTACACTTGCAACTAACGAGCGTTATGTTGACCAAGAAGGAAATAGACAAGATAGGACTTTTTGGCACAACATTCATGCTTGGGGTCCTACAGCAAGTTACATTGCAAAGTCAGGTAAGAAAGGTACACAACTGGCTATAACAGGCAAACTCGTTACACGAAAATACTTATCGAAAACTGGTGAGTCGAAATCATTCACTTCTATTGAGGTTAAAAACGCAGTGGCATTGAGTTAAAAAACTCTCGCTAATTGACTTAACTTAAAAACCACCTAAATCAAAACGGTATGCAACCATAGGTTTGCGGTTAAGTTCATAAAAAGTACGTGGCTTGCTACGTACTTTTTGTTTTTTGTTCCCACAAGTAACTTAAATACTCGTGTACAACAACTACAGAGAAAAATAAAGAAAAATTATAGAAGATTTGTTCCATAGGAATATTGAAAATTCTAAACCCTATAATTGCACTCTCGTTATACCAAATAATTGGTGAGTAAATCATACTTACTGTTAACATTCCGTTTATGAAAAATAAAGGAAGTAACAGGATAAAAAATGTAATTATAAAGTATGGATACCATCTTGGAGTATATCCGAAATAAATGATCCAGTTAATAATTCCTGCAGTTAATAACGTAACAAAAGTATACTGATTATCGCGATATATAATAGCTAAGAGAACCGCAGTAAGCGTAAATAAAAGAGAAAAATAATAAGAAAAATGGATGGGCCTAAATTTTGGAAAATAAACCTTTATTACTTCGTATAGAAATACAAATACAAAAGGAATCGTTAAAAGGAACAGACACTCTTCAATAGGTAAATTGAAAAACAAAAGTCCGCTTAGACTACTTGAATTAAATCCCCATACTCCAATATCAGTAAAGTAAACACTACACGTAATAAAAATACTTCCAACTATTAAGATAGCAGGAAACAATGTTTTCCATAGAGTGTAAAAGCGCACCTTCTTATCGAATGAGAAAAGCAGTGTTCCAATAACACTTAGAATATTAATCCACAAATATAAACTCATCACTTATTCCCATTCTTTTATCCCTTTGTCTAACTCTAAAACATAATGAAAACCAAGTTCTTTCATTCTTTCCATAGCAACTTTACTCCTTACACCAACCGTACAGTAAACTAAATAACTATGATTCTTTGATAGTTTTTCGAATTCGGCATCCATATCACCACCGTTATATTCAATTAATTTAGCACCTTTAATATTACCTTCTTTAAATTCTTCTATAGTTCTAATATCTAACAGTATAAAATCACCAGAAGCTAAAGCCTCTTTAAACTCATCGTTACCGACACTTTCAAACCTATGCTCCATAGTTACTTGCGCTACTAAAGCAGAATTCGATATCATAAATAATGCAGTCAATAACATTAATAAACTTTTCATAATCTGTAGTTTTAGTCTCTCAAAAATAGACAAGTTCTAACTTACAACCTATTCATTTAATGATTTTTTAGAAGAAACGAAATAGTAGTTGTAAGTTTGTCATCGCAATAAATAATTTTAATATTATTGTTCCAATAATAAAGATGGTGAAAAAGGTAGAAAAGCGTATTGTTTTAATAGCTGGTGGTTCAGGACTAATTGGTCAAAAAGTACAAGAAGAACTTAATAAACAGGGTCATGAGGTTAGGATTCTTACCCGACAAGACAATCCAAACGCACCTTTTTATCATTGGAACCCTAGAAAAAAAGAGATTGATCGCGAAGCGTTAAAAGGGGTTCAAGTTATTATTAATCTAGCAGGAGCTGGAATTGCTGATAAAAGGTGGACTGATAAGCGCAAGGAAATTATTTTCAATTCTCGTATTAAGCCTACTCAGTTTTTGCATGAAATTAGTCAAAACACACCTGCTTTAACACAATATATATCAGCTTCTGGAATTACTTGTTACGGGTATGATGATCCCATAAGAATTTACAAAGAAAGTGATGATTTCGGAACTGACTTCCTTTCTACCGTAGTTAAAAGATGGGAAGAGGTTGCAGATTTGTTTTCACCTCAACAAAAGGTGGTAAAAATTAGAACTGGAGTTGTTTTAACTGAAAAAGGTGGGGCGCTTCCTAAAATATCAGGTACTATAAAAAATTATATCGGTGCTCCTCTTGGCTCTGGCGAACAGAAAATGCCTTGGATCACCCTTAAGGATATTGCAAGAATTTACGCACATGCTGTAAGTCATCAATTAGACGGTTCATATAACGCTTCGGCTGCAAACATTTCAAATGCCAAATTGACTAAAGAAGTAGCTAAACACCTTAAAAAGCCTTTATGGCTTCCAAAAGTCCCTGCTTTTGCATTAAAATTTGTATTAGGAGAAATGTCTACTCTTGTTTTAGAGGGACTTCGTATCGATAACAGTAAAATACTGGATACTGGTTTTGAATTTGAGCATAAAACCATCGATGAAGCCTTAAACTTTATATATAACGAAGAAGAAAAAGATTAAAAAACCTTTCCTTTTAACTTTCTCCAAAGATATAAAAGTAAAAATGCAGCAACTAAGGTGATTACTAGAAATATTCCTGCATTTTGATATTCTCCGTATATAAACTTTCCTGTTGTAAAAAGAGCACCATAAACAGCAACAGTTCCAACAAGGACTGCTAAGATTCCTGTGGGAACAGTCCATGCTTCTTTACTTTCGATTATATCTATCCCTTCCTCCTTTGCATCTTGGACTACTTTTTTCCACCCTGGCCCTCCAGGTTGTGTTTTTTTGTAAAAGTTAAATAACACATCATTCTTTTCCTTTGGGGTAATAAAAGTAACAAAAAGCCAGCAAGCAGTTGTTGTAAGAACAACAAAAGGATACTGTAACCATGCTACAAAAACACCTTCATTAAAAACATCATTTACCGTTTCTCCAAATAACCAAGCTCCAATAAAAGTAAAGTTGATCAGTATAGAAATAATTCCAGAAACAAACATTGCTGTTATTTCACTCCAAGCATTAATTCGAGACCAAAACCATCTTAAAATAAACACAAGTCCAGTTCCTGCTCCAAACATGATAATGATATCAAATAACTGTGTCGCATGATTCAGCATCAGTGCTACAACGGTACTGATAATCATCAAAACAACTGTTGACAATCGACCTACACGTACTAACTCTTTCTCACTCGCATTTTTATTGATATGCTGATTATAAAAATCATGAACTATATAAGAGGAACCCCAGTTCAAGTGTGTAGAAATTGTAGACATATATGCAGCTCCTAATGAAGCTAAAACCAATCCTAGCAAACCTGCAGGAAGCATGGTAAGCATTGCCGAATAAGCTAAATCATGACCCAATTTACTTTCTTCTACATTTGGAAATGCAGCTTGAATACTCGCAATATCTGGAAAAATAACCAGCGATGCTAAAGCAACTACAATCCAAGGCCAAGGACGCAATGCATAATGCATCACATTAAAAAAGAAAGTCGCACCAACAGCATGGTTTTCATTTTTAGCGGCTAACATTCTTTGTGCGATATACCCTCCACCACCTGGCTCTGCTCCAGGAAACCATGAACTCCACCACTGAACAGCTAAAGGAATAATTAAAATAGTAATGAATTTTTCTTTGTCGCTCCAGCTTGGTAGCATAGCTATTTTATCCTTGACATTCTCGTGTGTAATTAACTCAGTCATTCCACCAACTTCGGGAAGGTTAACAAGATAATAAGCGGCGCCAATGGAGCCTGCCATTGCAACAAAAAAGAGCAGGAAATCGGTATAAATTACTCCACGAAACCCTCCCACTGCACTGAAAAAGACAGTAACTGTACCTGCAATACCCACAACTTCAAGAGAGGAAAGTCCCAACATCACTTGTCCGATTTTAATCGCTGCAAGCGTTACTCCAGCCATTGCTAGAACGTTAAATGCTAAACCTAAATAAACAGACCTAAATCCACGTAAAAATCTGGCTGGAGTTCCGCCATATCTCAATTCGTAAAACTCCATATCTGTTTCTACATTTGACTTTCGCCATAACTTTGCATAAACAAATACAGTAAGCAGACCTGTAATTAAAAAAGCCCACCAAATCCAGTTCCCAGAAACTCCATTATTTCGAACAACATCTGTTACAAAATTAGGAGTATCCGTTGAAAATGTAGTTGCTACCATTGAAAAACCAAGTAACCACCATGGCATATTCCTTCCAGACAGAAAGAACTCAGAACTGCTTTTTCCTGACTTTTTGGACACAACAATCCCTATTGTAATAACTGCAAGGAAAAAAAAGATAATTATCCCGTAATCTAATGTTGTTAATGTCATGAAATCTACTTCTAAATGGGCTTAAAACTTACTGCCTAACAGCGTCATAGCGCTTTTTCAAATCATTATGAATGTTCTTTAAGCGGTTAAACTCACTACTGGTTTGTCCGTTCAACTTCATATTGTCTAGATGTACAGAATACTTCATTGCATCTGTCCAATTATCCGTATAGATAGCTGTTGCAAATAGATTAATCAACAAACCTTGTTTAACCTTATTATTTATTCTTGCTTTTTTATAGTCTTGGTGCTCATCTAATGCAGATTTCCATATACCATAAGCTTGAGCTAAACTTTCATATGCTTTGTTTGGATTAGAATGCAGTTGTTTAAAACCCATTTGAGCTAAAATATTTGCTTCTTCTAAATCGGAATAATCATGGTCCTTATTAGAATCAATTTGAAATAAATTGACTGTATAATTCATTACTTTAGTCCCAAACTGGCTATTTAATACCTGATTAATTTCAACAACGTGTTCTTTATATATATTTTGTTCCTGACTTTGAATCAGTTCATAAATTTTATTCTCTGCTTGATATCTTGCACCATAATTTTGAGTGCTTAACTTCTTGTACCTACGACTGGATTCAATTTGATTGTTGTAAGATTCTCCTGTAGTAGCAACAACACTAAGTCTTAACGGATGTTTAACTTCGGCAGTAGAGGAAAAAATAGAATCTATCTTTTGAACACCATCCTTAACTGTTTTTTTAACAGTATCATTGATAACTATATTTCTGTAATCAAAACCTTCTAAATAAATATTAACCTGTAAGCCACTACCCTGATTTTTTTGCATTCCATCAATCTTAATCATATTCTCTAACTCACTTTTATTAATCATATATGGCATGATTGGAGGATTTGGCAAAATAAGCTCTGGTTGAACCAAGCCTTGTGTTATTCTCTCCACTACAGTTGCATTATTATATCGCTCGAGCGCAACCCTGAAGTCTTCTTTACGTTTTAGAACTTCTCTATTATAATATTCTTGTTCTAATAAAGGTTGCTGAGCATATTCTAAATGAGCAATTGCAGTATATTCATTAACTCCTTTATGAGCAATAGGATTAAGTGGAGTCCTCATCTTTTCAAAGCTCGTTGCCTTATAACTTGATCCACAACTTGATATAAAAAGAATGAGAAACAATGATAATGTTCCAATAAGTAGCTTCATCTTTTAATTTTTTATAGTATTTGTTGCCCAAAGTTACAACTTTCATTCCTTTTATAGTTTCTAGTTGCTGATTTAATATTTTTGATTAACTTATATATAGAATGAATTTTAAGAAAGAAAAATAAAATATTTAGTAATAATTCGACAATACTAAAAAAATGTTACTACATTTGATTATAATATTGTCAATATAATGTTTAAATAAATATCAAAATGACGAATTTACAAAAAGGAGATACGGCTCCATCTTTTACATCAAAAGATCAAAACGGAAAAGAAATTAAACTTTCAGACTACAAAGGAAGCAAAGTAGCATTATACTTTTACCCAAAGGACATGACTCCAGGTTGTACAAACCAAGCGTGTAACCTACGTGATAATTTTGCTGAATTAAAAAAAGAAGGTATTGTTGTTTTAGGCGTCAGTCCAGATGATGAAGCACGCCATCAAAAATTTATTGATAAACATGAGTTACCTTTTCCATTAATAGCAGACACAAATAAAGAAGTAATTAACGCTTATGGGATCTGGGGACCGAAGAAGTTTATGGGAAAAGAATACGATGGTTTGCACAGAACAACCTTTTTAATTAACGAAAAAGGAAAAATTCATGAGGTAATAAAAAAGCCTAAAACAAAGGCGCATGCTGAAGAAATCCTCAGTCTTTTTCAATAAGAAATCAATCCAATCTATATAAATTTTTCAGAACGTAAAAAGATTACGATCTACTAACCTAAATTTGCTAAAAATAAACGATATGGCAGAAACTAAAAAAGTAAAAGAGAAAGCAAAAGTAAACGAAGATAAGCTTAAAGCACTTCAGCTTACTATGGACAAAATGGACAAAACCTACGGGAAAGGTTCGGTAATGAAATTAGGCGATGGAGCTGTAGAAGATGTAGAAGTAATTTCTTCTGGGTCCGTAACACTAGATATCGCACTTGGTGTAGGTGGCTACCCAAAAGGACGAGTTATAGAAATATATGGACCTGAGTCATCAGGTAAAACAACTTTAGCAATACATGCTATTGCCGAAGCTCAAAAGAATGGTGGTATAGCAGCATTTATTGATGCAGAGCATGCTTTTGATCAGTTTTATGCAAAAAAACTAGGAGTTGATACAGATAATTTAATTATCTCTCAACCTGATAATGGTGAGCAAGCATTAGAAATAGCAGACAACTTAATTCGCTCTGGAGCGGTGGACATACTTGTTGTTGACTCAGTTGCAGCACTTACACCAAAAGCAGAGATTGAAGGAGAAATGGGTGATAGTCAAATGGGACTTCAAGCTCGTTTAATGTCAAAAGCATTGCGTAAGCTTACAGGTTCTATTCACAAAACTGGAACATGTTGTATTTTCATTAACCAACTACGTGATAAAATTGGTGTAATGTTCGGAAATCCGGAAACAACAACTGGTGGTAACGCATTAAAATTCTATTCTTCAGTACGTGTTGACATCCGTCGTTCAAGCCAAATTAAAGAAGGTGATGAAGTGATTGGAAACCGTACAAAAGTTAAAATCGTTAAAAACAAAGTAGCACCACCATTTAGAAAAGCGGAATTCGATATTATGTATGGAGAAGGAATTTCTAAAGTGGGAGAAATTTTAGATCTAGGGGTAGACTTAGATATTGTTAAGAAAAGTGGTTCTTGGTTCTCTTATGGAGAAACACGACTTGGTCAGGGACGTGATGCGGTAAAGCAAATCATAGCTGACAACGAGGAAATGATGTTAGAACTAGAAGATAAAATTAAGGAAGCTCTTGCTTCTAAACGGGAGCAAGTGTAATTGCATATCGTTTATGTAGAAGGTGTGGATTCGTCCACACCTTTTTTTGTTATAGTTTGTATATTGCGACTGAGATCAGTTTGACTATCAAAAAGTAAGCATTGGTAAAAGTAAAAAGAAAGTATATGAAAAGTAAAATATATGGTGTAGTTGGTTGTGGTTGGTTAGGATTACCTATAGCTAAAAAATGGATTGAAGAACAAAAAACTGTTCACGGAACAACAACATCCTTAAATAAAATTAAAAGCCTAAAAGATGAAGGAATTGTAGCTCATATTTTAGACAGTAAAAAAGTTACACAAGAGACAACATGGCTTTCTGAATTAGACTATATCTTATTAAATATTCCACCATCAAATCTAAAGGAGGAGTATGGAAAGTACATGTTAAAAATAATAAAGCAGTTAAAACCTGATGCTAAAATAATCTTTATTAGCTCTACTTCAGTTTATGCAAACAGCAATGGAGTCGTTACAGAAGAAGGTGAATTAGAAGGGTCTCGAAGAAACTCTGCATACTTGATAAATGCTGAGAAAATGATGAAAGTTTTTGCAAAAGATAGATTGACAATTGTTCGTTTTTCAGGACTAGTAGGTGGAGAAAGACATCCAGCTAAATATATGCAAGGTAGAAATATATCAGGCGGAAATGAAGCTGTGAACTTAATTCACCTGGCAGATTGTATAGGAATAGTTAATCACATTATCGACAATGATATTTGGGGAGAAACAATAAATGCTTCTGCACCAGCAAATCCAACTAAAAAGGAGTATTACACTGCATCTGCTAAAAGTATGGAAATTGAAGCACCCATATTTGATATGGAAAAACAAGACAGTAAAATAATCAGCAGTGAAAAACTAATTAAGCATTATGGATATAATTTCAAATATCCAGACCCGTTCCTTTTTCCATTATAAATGATCTAAAAATAAAAGTATACAAAATGCTTTGAAGTATCAGCGACCAATTGGTAAATTCCAATAACAAAGATACAGCTGGCTACAATTTGCATTGCAAAGGATGTCTTGGTAAACTTGTTCGTTAACCAAGTTTCATTTCTTTCGGGCAACCAATGTAAAATGAGTCCTAAAACCAATATGATTAGAGGAATTGAAAAAGTAGTACACATAAGCATGAAAGACTCATTACTCCATTGGAATTTCGTAACCATGTGAATAAAGTAATCGAACGGTTCAGACTTTCCTTCAACTCTAAACCAAATTCGTGCAATAGTCATAAAGGTAAACGTTGAAAATATTTTCCAAACCCTAACCATCCAGTGATTAGAGGTTTCATAGGGAGATATTTTCTTCCAATGGTTATAAAAGACCAACCCTAGTCCATTTAACGCTCCCCAAATCAAATAGTTTTGATTTGGATTATGCCAAAGACCACCGACGACCATGGTAATCATAAGATTCATATCTCTATAAATAATCGACTTTGCTTTAGGAAATAACCAAAGAATCGTAAAATAGATGGCAATAAAAGCAAGCAAGATGTACAATAGCCAAAACCATTTGGTAAAGAAAAACAAAAAAATAAATATGATAGAAATAGAGGTAATCGAAGCTAAACCCCCTGTTCTGTTTCCTCCTAAAGGAATGTAGAGGTAATTTTTCCACCAGCTACCAAGTGATATATGCCAACGTCTCCAAAACTCAGCAGTATTAAGTGATTTATAAGGAGAATTAAAATTCTTCATTAGCTTAAAGCCCATTAATCTTGCAACACCGACTGCCATATCGGTATATCCTGAGAAGTCTCCATAAATCTGTAATGAATAAGCGAAAATTGCAACAAGACTGACAAAGCCAGGATAAGCTTCTGGAGAATCGACAATTTTATCTATAAAATGAACCGCAATATAATCGGCTAGGACCAGTTTTTTAAAGATTCCTTTAAGGATTTGAAAAATAGCCCATCCAAACTCATCTTTCGTTAAAGAATAGGGTTTGTTTATCTGAGGTACAAATTCTTTTGCTCTAACAATTGGACCCAGAATTAGATGCGGAAAAAAGGATATAAAGAATGAGTAATGGAATATGTTTTTAATGGGTGGAACATCCTTCCTGTACACATCAACGATATAACCAATAGAACTAAAGGTGAAAAATGAAACACCTGCTGGAAGCAGCAGGCGATCAAAAATTCCATTTGCTCCATAAGAACTAAATCCGTTTTTAAAATATGAAATCATATTAAAGACTTCATAATTTGTATGGAAAAACTCATTAAAGGAGGTTGTGAAAAAGTATGCATATTTGAAATAAGACAATACAAAAACGTTTAAGACTACCCCAACAGTAAGTAAAGTTTTTCTTGATAATTGTTTTGTTCGACTCGCGATAAGATGACCAATGCTATAGTTAGACGCAAGGGTGAATACAAGGATGAAAACTGAAAGTCCAGAAGTTTTATAGTAAAAGAATAAACTAATTGCTGTAAGATATATACTACGAACTAGCTTGTTTTTATGCAGTAATGAGAAAAATATCATCACCACTAAAAAGAACAACCAAAAATCTAACCTTGAAAAGGTTAAATCAATAGGATTCAATGAAAAAACATCGAGCAAACGTTGCATTTATTCTCTTTTTAAAATCGTTGTGTGTGGTCTGTTTTCCATCTGCTCAATCCACTTCAAAAAAGCTTCAAAAAACAAATCTCCTTTTAAATGGTATCCATCTGCAGTGAAATGGACTAAATCAGTTTTCATTAATCTATTAGTTTGCCAAGTTTTTGATGAGCCTAGTTCCCCCATTACACCATATAAATCCCAAATAGGAACTTGATATTTCTTTGCTAATTTAATCATCACCGTTCGCTCTCGGTCAATATTTCTATTCAAATATCTGCGTTTATAGTAAGAATCATTAGGAACAGTTAGCAATATTGCGCAATTAGGATTTGCTCTTAAAACCTTCTTCATTAAGTCCTCTAAATTTGTTTCAAACTCTTCAGGTTTAAATTGATCATAAGGTACATTGCCATCATTAGTCCCTACCGAAAAAGCAAAGAAATCAGGAGGAGATTGCGATAACTGCTGAGTAAAGTTTTCATTATCTCTATAGGTATATAACCCTGCTCCATTCACTCCGATAGCGGTATACGAAATTCCGGGTCGATTATTCATCAATTGAAATCCATAAAGATAAAGCGGCTGTTTTCGGATAGAGTCAGCCAATAAAGAATCTGATCTTTTTATAAACTTAATGTCGAAAGAGGTAAACTCATTGCTAAAATAAGTATCTGTAATCCCTAGTTTTTTATTTGTAAATTGTCGAATGACCGGGTTTTTAATAGAATCATAAATTATTTCATAAGGAAATTCCCCTTTGTTGTGATACACCCGTATGTGATCAATTGGTGAGTTTTCATTATCTCCTTTATATCTAAATGATAAGTCAATTAAAGAATCTGATGATGCAATTGCTACACCTAAAAGTCCATACTGAACGGAGTCAGGACGATGGATTACAGAACGGTAGCCTGTCCATTTGTTTCCAGATGTAAAACCATAATTCCAAGGATTATTTGTTCTTGCCATCTTAAAAGGAAAAACCCAACCTCTTTCTCCTGGCAAATCACCCCAATACCTCTGAAGATATTGACGCATATCATTAGAGTATATATCAGCTTGAAGATGCGAGCCTCCAATATGATAAAAGTTTAATTTTCCTTTTTTTGTTTTTACCATTTGCTGTAGGTCAAAAAACAGCTTATCAAAATTAGGACTCTCTTTGGTATAAAACTGATAATGATTCTTATTAAATTGAATAAATGGAAATTGACTTTGTATAGAAGTATCAATAATTCCAAATAAATCTTCATTTAGGTAACCATTAAGTGAATCACTGTGTCTGCTCAATAGAGACCTTGCTATAGAGTCCATCTTCTCTTCTAAGGACAAAGTATCTTTTAATACTAATGAACGGTCTTCTTGTCCATAGAGGCTGAACATCAAAGTAAACAGAAAGAACACAACTATTATTTTACTCCTTTTTTGATTCATTGGCTATCATTAATTTATTGTATGTAGTCATAAAAGCATCGTAAAACTTTTGAGCGGCTATTCTTTCACCTTTTGGTGAAAAGTGCACATGATCCTGACTTGCTAAACCTTTTTCCACCCATGCCACCATAGCATCTTCACCTCCCATTGCTGTATACATATCAAAATATGCACCATCAATCTCTTTAGTCATTTCTCGAAGTTTATCTATAAACAGAGGTAATAAAGGATACGTTCTATATTCCTCTTCAATAAGAGTTGACATATCACTTGGTCCTACCACTAAAATCATAGCATTTGGTCGCAAGCGCCTAATCACATTCAACTGTCCTCTAAAATAATTAGTGCTTCTGTAAACAGAAGCAGTGTCTTTCATATAAGGAACAGAATTTCCACCAAATTGCATAATGAATAGTTCTACATTTTGTTCATCATATATTTGCTTTGCTAAGCTTTGATCAATTTTCCCAAAGAAAGTCCCGCTTGACCCCCTCATGGCAATATTATCTACTTGTATTCCGCTATTCCCATCCATAGAATAACCTAAAATATTGGGACTCACTTTCGAAAAGTATTCAAATTTTATCTTTCCTACAGCATCAGGGAAAGTATAAGTGTATTTATGGTATTTTCCGTCTGCAATTAAAGAGTCTGTTTTTACCAACTCTCCATTGTTCCATATTTTTAATTCACACTTTGCAAAAGCGTCAGAATAGTGCAATGTTATACTATTGTAGGTTTTTACCCTACTGTATGCATGATGTCCTGGCTCCACTTCCATCCACGCAGAAACAGTTTCTAAACTATCTAAGTTGATTGTGTCGCTATATTCAGGAGTAAAACGACCTACAGAATTCATAATCCCATATCTCTTTGTGGATAATGCTTGTCCTCCAAAGTTAGTATACCGTTTGAAGTTTTCAGAATGTGTTTGAGTATATGAAAGGGTATTATAGACGTTAACTGCCGGTATAAATCCGGGTCCATTTCCACCAAATTGAGTCTGCAAGCGTTGCCTTAAAAAAGCTGTCACTCTATCTCCCTCAATTTGTGAATCGCCATAATGTAGAATTCTAATTTTGTTAGAGCTACTAGCGTTTAATTTACTAAAAAAATCTTTGAATTTCTCTTTACCACCTTCGGAGTATGCTAATAAGTCCTGCTCACTGATCTTATAGTTTTTCACTTTCCCTACTGGCTGCTCAACCTCATCAACTATAGATGTATCAATATCCACAAAAAGCGAATCTATATTTACTTCATTTCTTACTTCATTTTTCAGTAGTTTATTTTGAGATAAAAACCGAAATTCATACCCAAATATATCTTTTCTACCTGATGGTAATGCAAAAGTTACTACACCTAAAACAATTAGGCATGCTAATATAAAAAGTACAATATGAAAAGGTTTATACGACTTTTGCATAGCTGACAAATTTAGTCAAGAATTTATTCTTTAAACTATTCATTCGTTTATTTTCATCAGGTTAGTGTTAAGTCTTATAAACTTTTAGAAGTTATCATCAAAGTATATTTCTTGTTCCTGGTCAATTAATGACATGAATTCTATTCGTAAACAGATCAAAAGCGCTGTCTACTTATTCACTTAACATCTGATATAGACCTATATACATTTCCTAAAATCAAAATAGGTGATTTATAACAATTTATGTAGTTTTGTAAGGTAATGAGACTGATAAAACTTATACTGATTGTTTTACTTCCTATTCAACTTATGGCTTCACATATAGTTGGAGGGGAAATCTATTACGACTGTTTAGGGGATGAGGCTTATAGAGTAACGGTTAAAGTATATCGAGATTGTAACAGTAATGGTGCTGATTTTGATGCTCCTTTGTTTTTAGGGGTGTTTAAGAAATCAGACCGATCACTTGTAAAGGTAGAACATATCGATTATCCAGGAAGTGAAGTGTTACCTGTTATTTTTAGTAATCCATGTGTAAGTGCCCCTACAGATATTTGTGTGCAAGAAGCGGTTTACACAAAGGTAATTAAACTCCCTCCAATTCCTGGTGGATATATACTATCTTATGAGAGGTGTTGTAGAGGTCCAGAAATTGCAAATCTTAATAACCCAGGAGATCAAGGTTTAACCCTAACCACTGAAGTTCCAGGAACAGATAGTGGCATTACTTGTAACAGTAGTCCACGCTTTACTAATTACCCTCCGCTTTTATTGTGTAACAACGAACCCTTGATTTTCGACCATTCGGCTATTGATCCAGATGGCGATGAACTTGTATATGAATTAAGCACTCCACTTCACGGAGGTTCAATAGCAGATCCACGACCAAGTCCGCCAAACAATCCTCCATTTAATACTGTTAATTGGGAGAATGGCTTTAATGCAAACGAACCCTTTAGTCCTTCGGGCCCTATATCAATTGACCCTACTACAGGACAGTTAAAAGCAGCCCCTGATCTTATAGGCAAGTTTGTTGTTGGAGTTACTGTTAAAGAATATAGAAATGGCATATTGATTGGAAGCACACAAAGAGACTTTCTTTTTACCGTATTTAATTGTATAATTAGTGTAAATGCTGAAATTGTTGACCAAGAAAGCCTAAACACTTTCAATAGTTTTTGTGATGGTTTAACCATTAACTTTGAAAACAACAGTCATGGTGGAGATATTTATAAATGGGATTTTGGAGTGCCTGGCGATCCAAATGCAACAAGTTCTGAAAGAGAACCAAGTTATACATTTCCTGGCCCAGGTGAATATACAGTGACAATGATTATCAACCCAGGATGGGCTTGTTCAGATACTTCAATAGAAGTTTTTAAGGTCTACGAAAGTTTAGATATATTTTTCGAACCACAAGCTCCACAGTGTATTATAGATAATTCGTTTGATTTTATAGGTACTGGAGATTATAATACTGGCGCAACTTTCTTATGGGAGTTTGGAAACAGTGCAAATCCAAGCACGCAAAATACAGAAAATGCTAGTAATGTTGTGTTTGATAGTGCCGGAACCCACCCTGTTACTTTCACTGTTAACTGGAATGATTGTGAAAGCACCTATACGGATTCGGTTATTGTTCATCAAGCACCTACAATTGGTTTTGAAGTGCTTCCAGGTTTATACTGCGCCCCTCAAAAAGTACAGTTTATCGATAGTAGTCAAGCAGATGTAGACATCGATTATTTATGGTATTTCGGAGATGGAACAAGCTCTACACAGCAAAACCCAACACATATTTATGAAAATCCAGGAGTTTATGATGTACTGTTAGAAATCTCTACTAAAACAGGATGTGTTGGAACTTTATCTTTGAACAAGCCCGGTATAATTGAGGTTTTTCCTTCACCAACAGCAGCTTTTACGGTCTATCCACAAGAACTAACAGTATTTGATTCAGAAGTCCAAATTACAGACCAAAGTACAGATAGTGAAGAGCATTATTACCAATTAACTCCAGATTTAGACACTACTGAGCGAGACCTAAAATTTCATTTTATTGAGGGTGGACATCATCGTCTTTACCAAGTTGTTACCAATGAATATGGTTGTGTAGACACCGCATACAGAACTGTTTATGTTCGACCGCACACAACATATTATGTGCCCAATGCATTTACACCAAATGGAGATAAAATTAATGATGTTTTTATTCCAATTGTCCATGACGTTACCGAGTATGAGTTTGAAATATATAACAGATGGGGCGAAGTTATTTTTAAAACAACAAATACAGAAGAAGGATGGGAGGGTCGATATAAGTCACAACCGTCACCTGATGGAGTATATCTCTGGAAAATAAAATATGTAAATCACTTTCAAATTGGAGAAGAACATCAAGGGAGCTTTTCTTTAATTAGATAATTAATCAATAAAAAGCATAGCTGCAATATGGTCAGCTTGTAACTTGCCTTTCTCTGTCAGATAGATCGTTCCTTCAGACTCTATAATTAATTTATCTTCTTTAAAAGCTAATAATTGTCTATTAAAGCCACTGGTTAAACAATGTCTGAAAGTCAGCATTTCTATATTCACACCCCACTTAGTTCTTAGACCTGTTAAAATCAACTCATTAAATCGGTCTTTGGGAGTTAGAAGCTCTTCTTCGAAATATACTTCATCAGATAGAACACCTTTCATATATTTTTGATTGTTGGAAATATTCCAACGGCGACTTTCACCATCAAAGGAATGTGCAGAAGGTCCTACCCCAAGATAACTTACTCCTTTCCAATAATTAGTATTGTGCTTTGAATATGCATTTTCTTTAGCAAAATTTGATATCTCATACTGAAGGTATCCTGCACTTTTTAAACTACTAACCAACACTTCAAACTGATCTGATTGATCATCTTCACCAACTTCTGGCAGTTCTCCTTTCTGAATTAATTGATATAAAGCAGTACGTTTTTCAACAGTTAAACAGTATGCTGAAATATGGTCCGGACCTAAAGCGACCAATTGATTGATGTTGCTTTTCCAATCCTTTATCGTACGATTTGGTAAGCCATATATTAAATCTACTGTTAAAGAAAATCCATGTTCTTTTGCAAGTTTTACAGCACTTGTAGACTCCTCAGCGGAATGGGCGCGATTCATCCAGTCTAAATCTTCTTGTAAGAAAGATTGTAATCCTATACTTAAACGATTTACACCTATCGCTTTCCAAGCTAATAACTGTTCGCTGGTTATGTCATCAGGATTGGCTTCTAAAGTAAACTCTACCTCATTATTTACCTTATAATTTTTATAAACAGCCGCAACTATTGCTTTTAATTCATTACTCGTCAATAAAGAAGGGGTTCCTCCTCCAAAATAAATGGTTTCAACTTCTTGTAGATTTAAATATCCTGTTCTGGTTTCTATCTCTTTGATTAAAGCTTGAATCATTTTACTTCGATAAGCACTAAAAGTCGTACTAAAGTGAAAGTCACAATAAGAACATTTTTGCTTACAAAAGGGAATATGAATATATATACCAGCCATTTTTCAAAGATACATTTAATCTCTGCGATTTAAAGGAAAAAAACAGGCCTCTCTCTTGAGCAATGCATTCAGGCACCTTTTATTCTACAATTAATTTCCTGATGATGCTACTGTTTTCATTAGAAATCATCAACATATAAACTCCAGGTGCTAAATGTGATCCATTGATTTGAAATTTATTTTCAGTGGATTGATAAGTCCCAACAACTTTACCAGTAATATCCGTTAAAGCAATGTTTTTAACCCCTTTAAAATCCATTTCAATATTGAAATCTCCTTTGGAAGGATTAGGAAAAATATTAACCTTATCATCTAAGTTATTCGTAGCTAAGGAAACGTTATCAACACAAAAGTTAAAAGATACAGAATATCCAAAATTTGCTTCTGAAACAAGTAACTCTG
>Ga0209075_1002321_pt1 | contig 16853 bp, 16 predicted proteins | sample Stecom2011_FD_187523 | JGI IMG/M metagenome (GOLD analysis project Ga0209075, IMG submission 187523) | Agricultural soil microbial communities from Utah to study Nitrogen management - Steer compost 2011 (SPAdes) (version 2) | ecosystem: Environmental > Terrestrial > Soil > Agricultural land...
TCAAACATTCTTTCTTTTTTTTCATCACTTAAAATCACATCCTTTACAGCAGTAAAGTAGTGATTTTTTACATGCTCTCTTTCAAGGAAAATTTTTACTTCTGACGTCCATTTACTATATCTTTGCCTCCTAGCCGTCATTGACCGATCGAAAACATATTTCTTCCATGCCTTAATCAAAGGTGTAACGCCTGACTTTTCCCACTGCCGCTCTTTCTTTTGCATAGAAACCCCATTACTGGAAGCCGCCCCTGGAGTTTTTCTAAACACAAGCACTATCATTGACTCAAGTCTATCTCGGTAACTTGGCAAGCTTTTTTCAAATCCATCTACCAGTTTTTTGCTATAAGCCCTGTCTACCTTCTTCCCGTCAGGGGTTTTGTCCCATATCCAGACCGCCAAGGTTGCAAACTCAATCAATCGCTCCTCGCCCAATAAATCGCCTTCCTCAATACCAGCCTCATTACATATCCACTGAATAGCTATTTTTTTACACTTCTTATAGTCATGATCTAACTGTATATCTAGATAACACTTAGCGGCATTATCACCTGTATTGGCATCAACATAAGTTTTAGCCTTAGCCTTAGCCTTAGCCTTAGCCTTAGGGACAGCGCTCAATAAAACCTGCTCATCACCTGCAAGAAAGAAAAGATCGGAGGCTGTTATTGTTATCTTTTCAGGGTAAGGCACAGTGAATAAAGCGGCAGCCTTTTCAACTTCTATCCAACCTCCAAGAATATGGCAAAGCCCGTACTTATATCGAGAAGAAGAACATAAAAAAACATCTTCATTTATCGATCCTGAAGGCATCGATGAGTCCGATTCGCACCGCGAACTCAGTGATTCATGAGGGACTCGAAAAACCTCATAGTTAATCCACTTTTCTATATATTTCTCTGCTCGCCACTGTTCATACATCACACGAAGATGATAAGCAGCGAAGAAACGCCCCCCATTACGAAAACACCAGGAAATTGACTGATGGCAGGCCCCAAATCCGGCCAAACTTGATGAGTAAAACTCAAAAAAAGGTTTAATTTCTACACCAGGATCAAACTCATAAAGACTTGTGCAAGCGAGAAGAGTCCTAATCATCTGATTAGAAAATGAATTAAAACCAGCAAGATAAGATTCACTATATACCGACTTTAAAAGCGCACCAGAAAAGTTATTTACCGGGAGTTTTTCTTTATAGAAATATCTCAGTTCAACTTTACATTTAAGCTTATCTTCCTCATAAACACCCCCTGAAGAAAGAAAAGCTTTATCACGCTCAATATCTTCTTTACTTTCATAACAATGAAAGCTTTCTTTAACAAAGGGAATATAGTTTCTGGTTACTGTTGCATACTTAATCGGTGTTCCTTGATCATCAAACCCAACGCCAATATCAAAATACAAGCACTTCGCTTGGCCTAAATTAATGATGTCTTTAATAACATCTTGATCAACCTGAAATGCTTTCACTGCTTCTTGCTTTACGGGGGCATAGAGACCGTAATCTTCAGGCTTCTTTATTCTTTCACCCTCATAACCCTGAATCACCGAGTAAGGCTCATCTACTGCTATAAAAGCATCTACCTCCCCCGTTAAAACCAACTTTAAGACCTTGTCCCGAGCCTCGGCTTTACCTTCAGTGATCTCATCAAGTCCTACCAGCAGCTTTCCCATACAGCCCTATCCCTACGCCTCATTATTCTTCTGCTTCTCCAAGTAATCTGCCCACAACTGCATCATCTTCTTTCGCTCTTCCAAGTGTGCAGTTCTGTTGTAGGCGCGACCATTCGGATCTCTTACAGCATGCGCTAGTTGATGCTCGATATAGTCAGGGCGCACATGGAGTACTTCATCTAAAATTGTCCTAGCCATGGCCCTGAATCCATGACCGCTCATTTCATCCTTCTCAAACCCCATACGTCTTAGTGCCGACAAAATAGCATTATCACTCATAGGACGCTGGGGGGAACGTGCACTCGGGAAGACATAGCGACCACCCCCCGTGTAAGGCTGGATCTCGCGGAATATAGCCACCGCCTGATGAGATAGCGGCACTAAATGTGCCTCCCTCATCTTCATCTTGTCAGCAGGGATATTCCACTCTGCTGTGTCGAGATCGATCTCCGCCCATTCCGCCTGACGCAACTCCCCTGGGCGAACAAAAAGCAAAGGTGCCAACTTCAAAGCAGACCTAGTGACATGAGTGCCATCGTAGGAGTCGATAGCGCGTAGCAAGCCGCCTACAGCTTTAGGGTCAGTAATTGCGGCAAGGTGTGTCTTGTGGGCCTGTTGAAGAGCCCCCTGCAGGTCCGGAGCAGGGTTACGCTCGGCGCGACCTGTAGCGATAGCGTAGCGAAAAATCTGACTGGAAATTTGATGAAGACGACGAGCCGAGTAATGAGCCCCCTTACCCTCCTTGCGCCGCAGCACTGCAAGCAGTTGCGGAGCTGTAATATCAGTAATCGGATGTCGGCCAAGCAGTGGAAACAGATCATTATCCAAACGCGCCAAAATCCTGATCGAGTGGCGTTCCGTCCATCGATTGACCTGCTTGCTGTGCCACTCGCGAGCAATCACTTCGAAAGAGTTCGAGTTTTCTTCCGCACGCGACGCCTTGATAGCCTTGCGATGTTCACTAGGATCGACGCCATCAGCCAGCAACTTACGAGCCTGATCGCGACGCTCACGGGCATCCTTAAGACTGACCTCAGGATACGTGCCCAAGGAAAGTAATTTCTCTTTGCCTTCAAAGCGGTACTTCAAGCGCCACCACTTACCGCCATTAGGATTCAAGAGTAAAAATAGACCGCCGCCATCAGCCATTTTCTTTGGCTTGGCCTCTGGTTTAGCTTTGCGGATAGCGGTGTCCGAAAGGGGCATTGGGGGTAACTCCTTCTGAGTCATCTAACTTACCCCCAAGGTTACCCCCGCCTACACTAGGATTTCAACGAACCTCTTAGGTCGCAATCGGACAAAAAAAAGGCCGGAAGCCTTTATATATCAGGGCTTACCGGCCTTTCTGGGTCTTCTTAAGAAGCTTGATTGGTGCGCCAGGAGGGACTTGAACCCCCACGCCTCTCGGCACCAGAACCTAAATCTGGCGTGTCTGCCAATTTCACCACTGGCGCGCGGGCGGCATTGTAACAGGTAACTTCTGCAACGCCAGCCTTCTAAGGCAGAAAATTAGCGTCCCATCTCCAGCATCCGATAAATACTACGAATATCGTTATTAAGTCGCTTTAGTTGGCTGTCCATTTCTTCTAGCTGTGCTGCCTGGTCTAGCTCGTCCTGCTGCTGTTCTTGTGCGCTGGATTGTTGGGCGAGAATCTCGCGCTGGCTACTCGTCCAACTTTCTATCCGCTGAGTGCGTGACTGGAGGGCCGTCAGCTTATCCGTTAAGCCATCAACAGTTACTTTCAAGCGACCGTTCTCAATATCCAGCTTACGCACTCTGGCGTTCACTTCGCTCAAGGCCACATGGCCAGAGCTATCACTGCGGCTACTGCTTGCCGCCGCCAGTGGCGCCTCCTCCAGCCGGTCTAAACGCTCATGCAGTAACATCAGCTGTCCTTCTAAAAAGCTGGACTGTGCCTGCAAAGAGGCCACATCAACTGCCGGTTTCAGCGCGCCAACTTGTGTCTGTAGTGAATCAATACGCTGCTGCATATTGATTAGGATCATGGCACCCACAGCGAGCGCAAGCAGCATCGTGATGGCGAGCAAGATCAGCATTAAAGACCCACCCGCGCTGCGTCCAGAGGGCAATACGCTGTCCCCTTTGCTGCCCGTGTCACTGCCCGAGACTTGCCGGCTAGAGGTAGACGGTACGGAAACAACATCCTGGTCTAATGACTGCAGCCGTTTTTGTTTGCTATCTGTCATATCCGTTTACTCTCTTGCTAGCACAGCACTTCCTACAGCTTTATGGAGCGCCGCCATCGAGGCGATCCAGCCGCACATTGACCTGACGTCGGTGCGCATCAATGGCATTAATTGCCGCTTCAATTTCTGTCAGCCGATTACTCAACCCACCGCCACTGCCTTCCATCCGTGCCAATGACTGCATGGCTGGCAAGAGTTTAGTCACTGCTTCCAGTTGTTTTTGCTGGGCGGCCGCTTTACTTTCGAGCTGCTTTAATGTTTCCGCCTGCACACCAACCTGAGTCTGTAACTGATTTTTGACCCGTTGTAACTGCTCATTGGATGCCTTTATTGTCGCCAGCTCTTTTTTGAATGACTCCACCGCTTTGCTCAGCTCGGCACGCTGCTTACCAAGCTGGACAATATCCGCCTGGCTCTTTTCAATCCACTCGCGATTACGCTTGTTAGATACATCCCAAAGCTTGCGGATTTCGCTGTCATGGGTGATCAGCGTTTCTTTGACTTGATCGGTAGACTGGGTGACCGTTTCATCCGTGGCGGACAGTTGTGAAGCCAGCGAGCCAAGCTGCTCCGTGGACTCGCTTAAGCGATTATCCACCACCGCCTGCAGTGTGTTCAGCTGGCGAAAGAACCAAGCGCCAAGCACCACAACCAATACCAGTAGAAATGCCGTGGCCGCCATCCAGATGCTGTTGCCATCGCTGCGTGGCTGCGGCTTTGAAGTTGCGGCCTTTGCCTTGCCTGACTTACTTGGCTCTGTTTTGTCCGCTGTGGGGCGGCGGCTGGAGTCTGGCTGTCGGGCTGGGCGGCGTGGCTCTGCGCCAGGCTGCACTTCTGCGTCCACATCCAAATCTTTGATATTGCCTAGCCTAAGATCACGCTCGTCGTTCATGTTCTGCCATGGGTATGAAATAAAGCAGCAAGTGTAGCAGTCTGAGGGCACCTCTGAATAACCCCATCGACATCGCTCCGTGGGTTCGGTCTAATGCCTGCACTGACACAGGTTTGGGGAATATGATGACACGCTGGCTACTGCTGTTTTTGCTGATACCCACCTTGGCGAGCGCCGATATACGGCTAGAAAGTATGCTCCAACAAGGCCTCAGCAGCTATGAAGCCGAACTGTATGATCAATCCATGGCGCACTTCAGTGCTGCCCTCACCCACAGTTTGGCAAATGGTGAGAGCACCATGTATCCAGCCGTTTATTTGTGCGCGATTTGGTATTTTGGACGGGGCGTTGGTGCGGATCTACAACGTGCCCAAACCGCCTGCCAAGTAGCCCATGGGGATAAAAGCCGCTTTCAGCTCAGCCTGTTTCAGCAGGCACTGGAGAGCAATAGCACTACCGAAACGGTGTTCCCTTTTCGCAAGGGAATGGCCGATGCGGCACAGGCGCTGGCATGGTACCTGCGCCTGACCGCACCTAAAAAATAGAATTTAATTACTTGGCAGGTAAAGGGAAGATGCCTTCCTGAGCCTGCTGATAAATCATCTCACCGAGCATGTAGTGACCTGGCTTTCTCTCGATCAGTGGCTGAAACATTACCCATGGTTTTTGATTGCGATGATCGACCGTCGCCCAGATACCGGGAATGTCTTTACCTTCGTCTGTGGTCACATGAAATGGCTTTACCACTACTGCCGCTTCTATATCGGCATTCTTGTGGGCCATCTGCCTGACCTCCAAAAACAGAGCGATAGTAAAGTCTTCAGCTTTTGGCTTGGTTTTTGGGTCGCCGCGGTAGCCAACCAACTGCAGCTCCTCGTTGTTTTTGTTATAAACCAGCGCGTACGGATACACTCCGCCGCTTTCTTGCACCACTTTTAGTGCCTGCTGAATGGCGCTTTGTGCCAGAGTCTCCATCTGTTTGATGTCTGGATTTTGGCTCTGCTCACCAGCCTCTTCTTTGCCTTTTTCTGCCGCTTGTGTCGGCAGTATGAGCAGTGACAGTGGCAGCCATACCAGCAAAGTGATGAGGAGTTTTTTCATAGTTATTTTCTCCAAAATAAAAAAAGGGTGCCGGCGAGCTGCGGGCACCCTTTTCTGCGACCAGAATTAAGCAGCGAAGTTCTTCGCCGCAAACTCCCAGTTAGCCAGTGCCCAGAATGCTTCTAAGTACTTAGGACGGGCATTGCGATAGTCGATGTAATAAGCGTGTTCCCACACATCGCAAGTCAGCAGCGCAGTTTGACCTTCGGTGGTCAAGGTGGTGCCAGCGTTGCCAGTGTTAACGATGTCGAGCGAGCCGTCAGCCAACTTAACCAGCCAAGTCCAACCAGAACCGAAGTTGCCAGTGGCGCTGGCGTTAAAGGCTTCCTTGAATTTAGCGAAGGAGCCCCACTTAGCATTGATGGCCTCGGCCAGTGCGCCTGTCGCCTCACCGCCGCCCTTAGGGCTTAGGCTGTTCCAGTAAAAAGTGTGGTTCCAAACTTGGGCCGCTTGGTTAAACAGCACACCAGGACCTGCGGTCTTAATGATTTCTTCAAGCGTCTGCTTTTCTTTATCAGTACCGGCAACCAGCTCGTTCAGCTTGGTCAGGTAAGCGTTGTGATGCTTGCCGTGGTGGAAGTCGAGGGTCTCGGCAGAAATGTGCGGCTCGAGAGCATTTTTGTCGTACGGAAGAGCAGGCAATTCAAAAGCCATAATAGGTTCCCCTGACAGTAACAGTTTTCGAAATAGATCATCCAAGGCAGACATGCCCCAGACGTGCGAACAGAGCCGTATGATAGCAAAAAAACGGCCGAATTGCCAGCTCAGCCCCGCAGCAACGCTGCTATGCACGCATCTCTGCGGTACAATATGCCCCTTTTTAGCGCGCCAACTTGGTGCCAGAACTGAGGGTTGAAGTATGAGCCAAGATCCCGTTGTTATTGTTAACGGTGCCCGTACCGCTATGGGTGGTTTTCAAGGCAGTTTATCTGGCCTAACGGCACCACAATTAGGCGCCGCCGCCATTCGTGCCGCCATCGAACGTGCTGGCATTCAGCCCGAGCAAGTGGAAGACGTGATCATGGGCTGCGTGCTGCCCGCCGGCCTGAAACAGGGCCCTGCCCGTCAAGCCATGCGCCAAGCAGGCCTGCCTGACGCTACTGGTGCGGTCACCATTAATAAGCTGTGTGGCTCCGGCATGCGCGCCACCATGTTTGCCCACGATCAGATTATCGCTGGCAGCAGCGAGATCATGGTTGCCGGTGGCATGGAATCGATGACCAACGCCCCTTATGTGCTCGACAAGCATCGCGCTGGCGCCCGTATGGGCCACAGCCAAGTCTTTGACCACATGTTCTTGGATGGCTTGGAAGATGCGGAAACAGGCCGTCTAATGGGCTCGTTCGCGCAGGAAGTGTCCGACCAAAAAGGCATCACCCGCAAGCAGATGGATGACTTTGCCATTGAGTCACTCAAGCGCGCCAATGCCGCCATCGACAACGGCTGGTTCAAAGACGAAATCACCCCGGTCACCGTGTCCTCGCGCAAAGGCGATACCGTGGTTGATACCGACGAGCAGCCAGGTAAAGCCAATGTGGAAAAAATCCCGCAGCTGCGCCCTGCTTTTGCTAAAGACGGCACCGTCACTGCCGCCAACGCCAGCTCGATTTCTGATGGCGCTTCTGCATTGGTACTGATGAAAGCAAGCAAGGCAGCTGAGCTGGGCCTGGCGCCTCTGGCACGCATTATTGCCCACAGCACCAATAGCCAACACCCGAGCGAGTTCACTCTGGCCCCCTGCGGCGCGATCAACAAAGTGCTGGCAAAAACAGGTTGGGATTTAGCCGACGTGGACCTGTGGGAAATCAACGAAGCCTTTGCCATGGTGGCCATGCTGCCCATCATCGAGCTGGGCATTGAGCACAGCAAAGTGAACATTCATGGCGGCGCCTGCGCCCTTGGTCATCCAATCGGCTCCACTGGCTCACGTATCATTCTGTCGCTGATTCATGCGCTAAAGCGCACCGGTGGCAAGAAGGGTGTGGCGACACTGTGTATCGGTGGTGGTGAAGCCACGGCTATGGCGATTGAGATGCTGTAACAACAACTGCGAAAAAAACGGGCCCAGCCTAGCGTTTAGTGCTGGCTGGACCCGTCTTTTAGTTATTCATTTAATGGCTCACTTAGCCATGCTTTTGACAAAAGCTTACCAATCAATTCGCCGGGTAAGAATATCTTTAAACATGACAAAGTCGCCGGCCAAGCTATAAAACGGATGCTGGAAAGTGGCGGGTCTGTTGCGCTCGAAACGATAATGCCCCAACCAAGCAAAGCCATAGCCCACTACGGGCAAAGCCAGTAGCCACCAAGCGCTTGCCCCAGCGATCACCGCCGCAATAATCAGTAATACAGATAACGTGCCAAAGAAGTGCAGCCGCCGACTGATGGGATGGCCGTGTTCCTGCAAATAAAAAGGATAGAACTCGGCAAAGCTCTGAAAATCACTTTGTTTGATCGCATTCATTATGACTCTCCCACTTTTTATTACTTATCGCCCGTTAGGGTCACTGTCAGCGCCACTTGCATCAGCAGCTTTGCCCAAGCATAGCGCAGAACGGCCCGCTTTAGGCTGTACTTTGCGTGCAGTGATTGCGGCTGCATCGTTGGCCCACTTGCCGCTGTTATTGTCCTGCCCTGTCATTGACCCACCGCTACCAGCACGGACAATCGATAACACTTATTAGCCATGGACTACGCCATGCCCGCTCTACCTCTACCACGTCGATTTTTAACCCCGTCTCTTATTCCTCTGCCCAAGCGGCTGAGCGAAATCAGCGATCGTGGTACTGAGGCACCGCCGGCAGCGGCTGGCCTTAACGATGACAAGGTCACCGCTATCTGGCGGCGCATGAAGGGTTTGTATGCCACCGGCATGAGCCCTGGTATTGCTTTGTCGCTGCGCCGTCACGGTGAACTGTTCTTTGATCGCACCCTCGGCTACGCCGACTTAGAAAGCCGTCAAGCGCTCAGCACTGACACGCCGGTATGTTTATTCTCCGCCTCGAAAGTCGTCACCGCCATGCTGATCCATCATTTGGTCGAGCGCGGCGAGCTGGAGCTGAATACACCGGTCTGCCATTACTTGCCTGAGTACGGCTGCGAAGGTAAAGAGCGCACCACCTTGATGCACTTGCTCACTCATCGCGGCGGCATTCCACGAATTCGTGAGACGGTGGGCCCAGAGGATATTTTTGATCCCGAACGTATTAGCACATTGCTGCACAGAGCCGTGCCACAAAAACCTGGCCGCCGGCAGGCTTACCATGCGGCGACAGCGGGCGTCATACTTGGCGCCGTGATTGAGCGCGTCACCGGAAAGCCGTTAAACGACTTGCTCGACGAAGTGATTCGCAAACCAATGGGCATGCGTTACTTCACCTTTGGTTTGCCACAAAGCGAGCAGCCATCTGCAAGCAACCCCGCCAAAAACTACAGTACCGGCTTGCAACTGTCGCCGGTGAATAGCTTTATGAAATATGCGGTGGGTGCGGGCCTGCAAGAAGTGGTAGACCTCTCTAACGACCCACGCTTTCTCGACATTGTTATGCCTGCAGGCAACCTTTACGCCACCGCCGAAGAAGCCAGCCGATTTTTCCAAATGCTACTTAATGGTGGCAGCTGGCATGGCAAACAAATTTTTCAAGCAGACACCGTGCGACGGGCAACCTCAGCCACAGGTAAAGGCAGCCGTATTGATCGCACTTTAATGATCCCACTGGAGTACTCCCCCGGCTTTATGCTTGGCGCGCGCAATTTAAGTCTTTATGGACCAGGCACAGCGCAGGCATTTGGCCATCTGGGCTTTATCAGTATTTATTGCTGGGCAGATCCACAGCGGCACCTCTCCGGTGCGCTGCTCACCACGGGCAAAGGCGTACTTGGCCCTCACCTGCCGGCACTGCTGGCCCTGCAAATGCAGATCAACCGACAAACACTCTAAAAAAACAGGCGAAGAAAAAGCCCCTCAAGATTTTTCCTGAGGGGCTTAGGGTGTGCCAGCTAAATATTAGTCGTTAGCTATTACATACGACCGAGGATGGCATCCTTCACCGACGACAAGTTGGCATCAATGGTCACCATACGACTGTCGCCGCACTGTTTGATCGCTGTGTCCGGATCTTTCAAACCATTACCGGTGAGCGTACAAACTACGGTTGAGCCTTCTGGAATACGGCCATTTTTAATGTCACGCATAGCGCCGCCAATAGAAGCTGCAGAGGCTGGCTCACAGAAGATACCTTCACGCTGAGCGAGTAACTTCTGTGCAGCGAGAATTTCTTCATCGCTCAACTCTTCAAACCAACCACCGGACTCCTCTTTAACTTTCCAAGCCCGCTCCCAGCTTTGTGGGTTACCAATACGGATAGCCGTGGCCACCGTTTCTGGATTCTTAACAGCTTCGCCGCGCATAAAAGGGGCAGAGCCGGCAGCTTGATAACCAATCATCACTGGGCGATTGCCGACAACCGGGCCACCAGCATAACGACACACACCTTCACAGAAGGAGCAGGCAGCAGTGACATTGGTGCCCTTGGCTGCAGAGTATTCGCAGTAACCAATCCAATGAGCGGTGATGTTGCCCGCATTACCCACTGGCAAGCAGTGGTAATCCGGTGCACGACCCAGCTCTTCGATAATTTCAAAGGCTGCCGTTTTTTGTCCCTGTAAACGATAGGGGTTGACCGAGTTAACGATGGTCACAGGGGCTTGCTGAGCGACTTGCTTAACCAGCTCCATGCCTTCGTCAAAGTTGCCACGAATCTGAATGGTCACCGCGCCATACATCATCGCTTGGGCCAACTTACCCATAGCAATTTTGCCTTCTGGAATCAGCACAAACGCCGTGATGCCGGCACGCGCAGCGTAGGCCGCCGCAGCAGCAGAGGTGTTACCGGTGGAGGCGCAGATAATGGCATTGCTGCCCGCCTCTACTGCCTTGGTCACCGCCATAGTCATGCCGCGGTCTTTGAACGAACCGGTTGGGTTTAAGCCTTCATACTTGACGTAGATATCAACATCTTTGCCAAGTGCTCTAGGAATGTTGTTCAGCCGGATCAGCGGTGTATTGCCCTCACCCAAGCTAATCAAACGAGTGTCATCACTCACCGGAAGGTGGTCACGGTAGCGGTTAATCAAGCCGGTGTAGCGGTCACGGAATGCCATAGCAAACTCTCTTGTTACGCTTGTAAAAGTTCAACGCGAATGCGGACAATATCATTATCCACAGTACCCAAAGCAGCAATTTCTGCCAGTGCGCCGTTCATATTGCGCTCAAGCACTGAGTGGGTCATCAGCATAATGGGCACGGTATTACCTTCGTCCACATCTTTCTGGAACATCGCTTCGATGCTGATATTGTGCTCCGACAAAATGCGCGTGATGTCTGCCAACACCCCAGCACGGTCTTGTACGTTCAGGCGAATATAGAAGGGGCAAACGATTTCATCGATGGGCAGTATCGGATCATCCGACAACACGTCAGTATGGAAGCCAAGGTAAGGCACACGATGCTGATGGTCGATAGTCAGCAAGCGGCCCATCTCAATAATGTCCGCCACCACCGCACTGCCGGTTGGCTCAGCGCCGGCGCCAGCACCATAAAACAGAGTTGGGCCAACGGCATCGCCATCAATCATCACGGCGTTCATGACACCATTCACCGAGGCTAACAACACTGACTGCGGAATCAAGGTGGGGTGCACACGCAGCTCAATGCCGTTACCAGTATCTTTAGCAATACCAAGGTGTTTAATGCGGTAGCCAAACTGCTCGGCCGCAGCAATATCCTCGCGGGTCAGCTGGCTGATGCCTTCGGTATAGACCTTGGAAAACTGCAGCGGAATACCAAATGCGATAGACGCCAGAATGGTCAGCTTGTGCGCGGCATCAATGCCTTCCACATCAAAAGTTGGATCCGCTTCGGCATAACCTAACAGCTGTGCTTCATTAAGCACGTCGGCAAAGCCTCTGCCTTTATCACGCATCTCAGTAAGAATAAAATTACCAGTGCCATTGATAATGCCAGCGATCCATTTGATACGGTTGGCTGCCAGTCCTTCGCCTAAAGCTTTGAGAATAGGTACGCCACCGGCAACCGCACCCTCAAAAGCAATATCGACGCCTTTAGCGTGGGCGGCAGAAAAAATTTCATTACCGTGTTCTGCAATCAACGCCTTGTTAGCGGTGACGACATGCTTGCCATTGGCAATCGCCAGCAGCACTAATTCACGCGCTGTCGTGGTACCGCCCAGCAACTCAACCACAATGTCGACTTCCGGATCACGGGCCACGTCCATGACGTCACGAGACACTCGAATGCCAGTGATATCACAGCTAGGATTATCCCGTCGGGCACCAATAAGGGTGACCTCAATCGGCCGGCCAACACGGCGGGCAATTTCATCAGCATTACGGCGTAAAATATTGACCGTGCCAGAACCGACGGTACCAAGACCGGCGATGCCCACCTTGACTGGATTCACTCGTACCTCACTTTACAGTCTTGCTATTTCAATAATAGGCGCGGATTTCGGGACGGCACACCTTACTGAGACGCCCCGTTAACGTCAATCTGATGTCAGCGTAGACCGAGGCTTTCTGCCATCCGTGCGGGCGCTAGATAACCACCAATTTGCTCACCTTCAGTGGTAAAGATAGCTGGCGTGCCACGCACACCGAACAGCTCACCAAGCTTATATTGCTCTGCCACTGGGCTCTGGCAGCTTGCTGGAGTTTGACTGATGGGCTTTTCTAGCTTGGCTTCTGTCATGGCTAGTTGCGGATTTTTCGAACACCAAACGTCGTTCATCGTCTTGGCGCCTGGAGATGCAAGACCTCCACGAGGGAAGGCGAGATAATGCACCGTCACACCCAAGTCATTGTATTCGGCCATCTGCCGATGCAACTGACGGCAATAACCACAGGTGGTATCGGTAAACACATAGATCTCTGCTTTTTCTTGTTTCGCAGGAAAGGTGATCAACTGAGTCGGATCCAGCTTTTTTAGGGCAGGCACGCGCAGCTGTTTCTGCCGCTCTTCAACCAAGCTCACCGCGCCTTCTTTGTCGCGCAGCTCAAACACTTCGCCGGCAAAAACAAAACGACCATCTGCCGTTACATGCAGCCACTCACCCTGTACTTGCACCATAAACATCCCCGGTACAGTGGAGGGCTCAGCAGTGACTGCTGGCAATCCAGGGAAGGCTTGGCGCAACTTCTCAAGCGCAACACTACTGTCCGCGGTCGACTGCGCCGCGTGCGCCTTGTTGGTCGCCGGAGGGGTGGCGTCGGCACAGGCCGTATTCACCAGAAGTGCCATTATCACGACAATAAAACGCATGGTTGTCTCCATAATTCAGTTGCCCTTCAGACTCTTAGCGGGTCCGTCAGTTCCAGCCCGCGGGTGGTGGCGAGCATGTAGCTCATGCAGCCGTTGGCGGGCCACATGGGTATAAATCTGCGTGGTGGAAAGATCACTGTGTCCCAACAACATCTGAACCACTCTCAGATCAGCACCGTGATTCAACAGATGAGTGGCAAAAGCGTGGCGCAGTGTATGGGGAGAAAGTGGTTTTTGCACCCCAGCGATCAGTGCTAGCTGACGAATTCGATGCCAAAAAGTCTGTCGTGTCATCGCTTGCCGGCGTTGGCTCGGAAAAACGATGTCATCACTGACACCTTCCAGTAGCAGCGGCCGACTGTCGCGCAGGTAACGAAGTAGCCAATCCTGCGCCTCTTCACCCAGCGGCACTAAGCGTTCTTTATTGCCTTTACCGACAATACGCACCAAGCCCTGACGAAGGTTAATCTGCGATAAGGTCAGCCCAACCAGCTCTGACACTCGTAGCCCAGCGGCATACAGCACTTCTAGCATAGCTCGATCGCGCAGCCCCAAGGGGGTGTCCACCTCGGGCGCGGCCAACAACGCTTCGACATCGGCTTCAGTCAGTGATTGTGGCAAGGGACGACCTACTTTAGGCCGTGAGATCAGCAGCGTAGGGTCTTCCGCTAAGAGTCGTTCGCGTAGCGCCCAGCGATAGAAACCACGCAGCGCCGACATTTTTCGCGCCACTGAGCGCGCACCCAAACCTTGTTCCATCAGTGAGCTGAGCCAATCAAGCAACAGGATGCGGTCAGCAGCGAGTAAGCTTGCTCGCTGCTGCGCCAGCCACAGGGCAAGCTGCTGCAAGTCACTGCGATAGCTGGCTAGGGTATTCTCACCTAGGCCCTTCTCCATCCAGATATGATCGAGCCAGCGCTCCAATAAAGCCTGCTCATCTATCGCTAATAACGGCTCGCTCATGCCACTCCACTTCGTGATCCATCCTGCCCAGATTAGATTTAGGAGCTTAGCAGCTCAGCAGCAGAAACAACGGTCTAGCAAACATGGAGTGACACGGACAAACAAGCTGTCGCTTACTGTTGATGTGCTTGTTGCACCAGCACAGTCTCATTGCGATAAGCCGCACTGCGCTCATATTCATAGTTACGTGCGCCGACTGCTACAACACCGGGATCACCATTTTCTAACCAGCGCCGCACTCGGGCCGCATCCCCTAACGGGCTGCGTGTACCCAAGGAGTCGAGTAGCACCAACACGGTCGGCTCACCATTAATCTCTGACACCATCACCAGGCAGCGGCCCGCTTCTGACAGGTAGCCGGTTTTGCTTAGCTCCACCTGCCAACGAGCGCTATTCACCAATGGATTGGTGTTGCCATATTGCAGCGAGTAACCGGGCTTGCGAAAACGTACCTGCCGATAGGTTGAGGTAGTGACTTCACGAATTTTGTCGTACTGATAGGCGGCACGCACCATTTTCACTAAGTCTGACGCGGTGGACTGATTGTTCGGTGACAGTCCCGCAGGGTCAAAAAACTGCGTGTCATCCATGCCCAGTGCCGCCGCTTTATCGTTCATGGCGGCGACAAAAGCAGGCAGGCCACCGGGGAAGTGTCGCGCCAACACATCGCAGGCAATATTCTCTGAGGACATCAGCGCGATGTGCAGCAAGTCGCCTCGCTTCGCTTCAGATTGATTGCGCATCCGTGTCCAGTTGCTCTTATCCAGTTGCTGCTCGCGTGGCCGTATCACCAACCACTCATTCAAATCTTGCTGCGCGTCGAGCACTACCATGGCAGTCATCAGCTTGGTAACGGACGCAATCGGCGTCTGCCGATCGGCATGCTTGGCCACCTGCAACTCGCCACCTTCTAGTGGTGCTACCGCGACATGCACAGAAGCTAGCTGCACCGCTTGCTCAGCGTAACCCTGCGCGGCGAAAAACATCAGGGTTGTGGCCAGCCATAGGGCCAAGGATCGTATCTTCATTTGTTAGCGTCCTAATTTGGTCGCACGGTTCAATAAGTGTTTGGGCTCACCCTGGAGCCAGCCCGTGCTGATGCAGCCATGGTAACCTGATGCAGTGATAGCGACAAAACTTGGATGACGCTGGCATGACCTGCATCACAGCCGCTATCCTTAGGTCTTTGTCGGCGCTGTTTGCGACACTGGTTACCGCCCTGTTTTGCCACACCCGCGGCCTATACCCCCCCGTTTCATCTATCGGAGTGCACCCCATGAGCCAGACCCTGACCTTGACCCGCCCGGATGACTGGCACCTGCACTTTCGTGACCATGACCAACTGCAAGGCACTGTACCAGCCACGGCAGCAGTGTTTCGGCGCGCTATTGTCATGCCTAACCTAACGCCACCGGTGACCACTGCCGCTCTGGCACTAAGCTACCGCCAACGCATTATGGCAGTGCTGCCGAGCGACACTCACTTTGAAGCCTTGATGGTGATTTACCTGACCGACGCCACCAGCGCGGCAGACATTGCTGAGGCCGCCGCCAGCGGTATTGTTTACGGTGCCAAGCTGTACCCTGCTGGGGCAACCACAAACTCCGATAGCGGCGTGAAAGATCCCAGCGCCATTTATCATCTTTATGAAGCATTAGAAAAACATGACCTGCCACTGTTGTTGCACGCAGAGGTCACCGAGTCAGAGGTGGATATTTTTGACCGAGAGAACGTCTTTATTGAGCGCTATCTCAACGACATCAGAGCCAAGTTCCCTGCGCTACGGATTGTTTTAGAACACGTGACTACCGCTGATGGCGTGCAGTTTGTTCAAGCGCATGATTCATTCACTGCAGCGACTGTTACACCGCAACACTTAATGATGAACCGTAATGATCTGTTAGTAGGCGGCGTGCGACCGCACAACTACTGCTTGCCAATTCTTAAACGCCGCGAGCATCAGCTGGCCATTCAACAAGCCGTGTTAAGTGGTGATGCGCGCTTCTTCCTCGGCACCGACTCTGCCCCTCATGCGCAGAACAAGAAAGAAACAGCCTGTGGTTGTGCCGGTTGCTACTCCGCCCCCGCTGCTTTGCCGCTGTACGCCACTTTCTTTGAGCAACATAACGCCCTAGACAAGCTGGAAGGGTTTGCCAGTTTCTTTGGTGCCGATTTTTATCGGCTGCCGCGCAACACGGAAAAAGTGACCCTCAAACGGGAAAGCTGGTTTATTCCTGAGCATGTGGATGTCGGCGGAATAACCATGGTGCCGTGGCAAGCAGGCATTGAAGTGCCTTGGAAAATGGCAGAGTAAAGTTAATAAGCGTTTGCTGAGAAGATCAAAAAAAGCGCTCTGTGAAAGCGCTAGATAAAACACAAGAAGAGCTGCCTGAGCTTACTCTGGCAGCTCTTCTTGTTGCTGACGCCATAAGCCTGCGTAGAGACCATTGCGGGCTAACAAAGCAGTGTGATCACCACGCTCAACCACCTCACCCTGATCCAACACAAGAATCTCATCGGCATCACGAATGGTGGATAGCCGGTGGGCAATCACCAAGGTAGTGCGTTGCCGCGCCACTTCATTAAGCGCGGTCAACACCGCTTGCTCGGCGTGGGAATCCAGCGAGGAAGTCGCTTCATCCAGCAATAAAATCGGTGGATCTTTTAACAGCACTCG
>Ga0209075_1002322_pt1 | contig 16852 bp, 16 predicted proteins | sample Stecom2011_FD_187523 | JGI IMG/M metagenome (GOLD analysis project Ga0209075, IMG submission 187523) | Agricultural soil microbial communities from Utah to study Nitrogen management - Steer compost 2011 (SPAdes) (version 2) | ecosystem: Environmental > Terrestrial > Soil > Agricultural land...
ACGTGTGAATGTAACGATGCCCTTTGCCATTTACACGACTGTTAATCATCCAAGTGCCATCGGCCAATTCGACTATCTTTGATTCGTCACCTGGGTGAATCGCATTGTCTATCAAATACCACGTTTTCCCATGGTCGTCACTGGCAAAAACGTGCAACCCGTTTTGAAGATTTACTAGCGTGTGAACCAATTTTCCTGTTTGGGTTTGAATTCCGCGACCCGAAGTAATGAACTTAAAATCGTCATGCCATTCGGGTTTCGAGATTTGTGAGGTGATATCTACAGGCGTACTCCACGTCTTTCCATTGTCAATACTTGTTGTGACTTTAAAATAGTAGACGTCTTTTTCACGGTGCAAATCCATATAATTAAAGAACATGAAAATAGCATTCGTTTTACGATCCACAATCATCGATGGGTCCGAAGCCGATTGCCCCAAGGGATAATCCACTACAGTTTCTATTTCCGACCATGTTTCGCCGTTGTCCGTACTCCTACGAATGACAATGTTGATGTCTTCGCTCCATTTTAAATCCCCACACGAAGGCACCCGCTCGTCGATGGCGGCAATCAAGTCTCCATTTGGTGCCGTAATCAATGCTGGAATTCGATAGCAGAAAACCCCTTCCTTCATCTGAGAACTGAATAAATCCGTGATCTCCGGTGTGTTATTTGAAGACTCTGGGTTTCCTGATTGGGAGTAAACTTCTAAATTGAGGGCTAAAAACAATAAGGCAAATAAAATTCTCATATGAGATGTGATTTAAGTATTTAGCCTAAAAAACAATGGTGTTTTACAACGTCTTACATTCCAAGGTAACTTCTCCTTATGGTTCTCACTCTAATAAAACCAAACCGTTCAATAAGGATTCGCTTTCCTCCTTCAATTTATCCATCAAGTTTTGAGATGTAAATGTGATAAATTGAACCGTTCCATTTTCATTGGAATAGTAGTAGCCATAGTAGGCAAACTTAATTCCTTGCATATTCCCATGCATCATAAGAAGCAACACCTCCAGGCCGTTGACATTGCGGTACTCTTCTTTTACAATCTTCATATCGGGAGCAATAGATCTCGCGTTTTCTATGGCCAATTGCTTTAAGGTAGTCAATGGGATTTCAATTTTCTCTGTAATCGCAATACCGTATAAATCTTCACCTTTTAATTCAAACTCATATTCTGCTGCAGTTTGAGGATCAGTAGATTTTATAAAAGTCCATGTTTTTGGATTCACCCAAAAACCAATATTAAAATTGCTACTCTTTAACAAAAAACTGGAAGCTTCGTCTTTCTCAAACTTTTCTGGATTAGTGGGTATTTCTGTTTCCAAGAATTCCTCTCCAGGAAGGTATTCCCACGTGTTATCAGCGTGTAAAATTACTTGCTCGCCTCTTTCTGTTATAGCTTTCTGCTGTGCTTGGGCGATACTAATTGCAAGCATGCACAGGATGAATAATGTCGCTCTTTTCATAATGGTAATGGGTTAGGTTATAGGTTATTTCGGCATTCTATTAGGTAATTTATAGTAGAATATGCTGTGATTACAGACTTTAGTCAAATATATAGAAAATAGCTATTCAGCGTGAATAGTTTTTAATGAGGAAACTACATTAATCCTATTTTATAAGACTGAAATCGCTATTTGTGCGTTGTCAAGACGCTCTTTTTCTACCGACAAAGCGCACCACGTTCCCGAGTCCTTGATGGAATTCACCTTCCTCCAAATGCACTTCTACTTCTTCTAATTGAAGCACATCGAAATCAGCAAAGTCTGTGGCTATGACCTCCTTAGAAAACAAGAAATCGATGTTTTTAGGGCCGCCAACTTTTGGATTTTTCTTTTGATAAGCAATATGATGCTTACTAAAACCTTCTAAGACTACAATTCCGTTCGGTTTTATCAATGCGCCAATCTCTTTGTGGTATGCTGATAATAATGATGGCGGAAAATGTGCGAATATCAATGCTGCCGCGTCATATTGTTGCTTGACGATATCGAGTTCTAAAAAATCGCCTACAGCATACTCGATGCTTACTCCTTCTTTGGCTGCTAATTGTAAGGCTTTTTTCTTGCCTGATTCGCTAATATCAAAGGCTGTTACATCCAAACCTTGTTTCGCTGCATAGACAGCATTGCGCCCCTCACCTTCTGCCGGAAGCAATAGTTTGCCCGCAATCTTATAATCTTTTAAAGCATTCTTGAAAAACACATTGGGCGCTATTCCATAGGAGTATTCCTCAGCGGCATAACGATTGTCCCACATTTTTTTTATTTCATTCATCTGCTGTTACTTTATTTAACGAAACGACACTCTTGCATTGCCCTACCTGCTACAAACCTCGTTACTTTTATTTATTCTCAATTTCAAAGGTCTCAAAATAAAAGCGATCCAAGTATTCACCCAAATCGCTCGTAATCTTACTTATTAAAAAGGGAAGCGTATTAGTTTTCAAACACAACTTTTCCGTCTTTTGTCAAAGTTACTTTATCACCTTTCCCTCTCAGTTCGTAGGTGTCGTTTTCGTACCAGAATCCTGAAGCCGAAACAGTTTGATTCAGTTTGATAATTGTTTGATCAAAGTTGAGAAGCGCTGTTTGTTGGGTGTTGTTGTACGCTACTTTTAAAACCTTTCCCTCTGAATTTGTATACGACGCAGAAACCACATCTTCTTTAACAAGGCTATTGGTTTTCAGTCGATTGAACCCTGTATTTTCTACCCGATCCGTTTTAACCTTAGTCTCAGCTCTCGCAGTGTTTCCTTCCTGAGGTACGCTTTTGCAAGAGACTACAAGTAATGCCCCTAAAACGGTAAGTGTCAATACGTGTCTTGTCATTTTTGTTTGTGTTATTTAATATTTAAATGATTGTTGTTGTTAACGAACCGACCTAAACTTCTTCAAACATCACATCCACCGGCTTGCGCACTTTTTCAGCATGCTGCGCCACATCATCTTCATGCCTGTATCCAATGGCAAGCAGAACAGCTGCATTCCACCCTTCTTCTTTCAGCCCTAATTTTTCATTGATCGGATCGGCATCAAAACCTTCCATGGGCGTACTGTCGATTTGTAATTCGGCACACGCACTTAAGGCAGTAGAAAGCCCCATATACGCCTGCTTGGCGGTCCAATGGAACATTACCTCGGGTGATTTTACATTTAAATTGCGCTTTAAGGTTTTGCCATAATTTGCAATGCGCTCCTCGTCATCCGGATTCTTTTTGGCGCGCAACGCCATCATCGCATCGATGTCTTCTTCCTTGACTGCTACTTTATTACAAAAGATAAACAAATGCGATGCATCGGTAATCGGTGCTTGATTCCACGCCATCGGCCTGAGTTCTTCCCGCAAATCAGGATCAGTAATTTCTAAAACTTTATAAGGTTGCATACCATACGAAGAGGCAGTGAGTTGTACTGCCTCTTTGATATAATCTATATGGTGTTGCGATACTTTTTTAGTAGTATCATACTTCTTTGTGGCATATCGCCATTTTAGATGGTTTACTAATTTCATTTATGCTTGTTTTGTAAACTGTACGTCGATAACTAATTTCACCTTGTCGGAAACTACAATGCTTCCTGCCTCGGTAACTGCATTCCAAGTTAGGTTGAAATCTTTACGGTTTATTTCGCCTCTAATTTCAAATCCAGCTTTAGTCTGTCCGTAAGGATCTACGGCAATACCGTTCAATTCGGCATCTAAGGTAACTTCTTTGGTGACGTCTCTAATCGTCAAATCTCCAACAATTTTATCGTTTTTAAAAGATTTTGATACAAATTTCATTTCTGGAAATTCTTCTGAATTAAAGAAATCATCCGATTTTAAATGGGTATCTCTGTCTTTGTTTTTTGTATTGATAGACTCGGTTTTCGCAGTGAATTCAAAATGAGCATCCTCGAAATTGTCGCCATTTGTTTTAGCAGTAGCTTCAAAGTCCTCAAAATGACCGGTTACTGTCGAAATCATCATGTGCTTTACTTTAAAAGCAATTTCTGAATGTGCGTTGTCTAATGTCCAAGTTGTGTTATTTTTCATTTTTTATAATTTTAATGGTTACTATTTATTTATTGTTTTAATACATCCTGAATGTCTTCCAGCTTCTTAAACATAGCCGCTGCAAACGGACATAAAGGCATAATTTTTAATTCTTTTTCTCGCGCCATTGCTACTATCTTATAGAGCAATTGTTTCCCCACTCCTTTGCCGCCAAAAGCTTCTTCCACTTCTGTGTGATCGATAATGATGAAGTTTGAGGATGGAACGGAGTAGGTCATTTTACCCGCGGTTTTTCCATTTTCCGTTGCGATAGCAAATCCCTTGCTCCCGCTTTCTTCAATTTTTACTTCCATAAGTTTTGTTTTTTAGTTTCTTATAAGCTCATCGGCACCTCCATCAAGAGAATCCGTGCATCTTCTGTGGCTTCTACTTTAAAGGAATCGGTATTCCAAATTCCCATTCCATCGCGTTTTGATAGCGATTCACCGTTAATGGCAACTTCGCCTTCAAGGATAAAGGCATACACGCCATTACCTTCTTTTTTGATGGTATACGTATCGGAATTTTCTTTGGTGAGTTTTCCGATGTGAAACCAAGCATCTTGATGAATCCATACACCTTGCTCTTCTTTGTTTGGCGATACCACCTGATAAAAGGCATTTTCTTTTGCGATGTCTCGAAGCGATATCTGATCGTATCGCGGCGTGACATTCTTCTTATTCGGGAATACCCAAATCTGCAAGAACTTGACTTCCTTATCTTTATTTTTATTGTATTCTGAATGTGTAACGCCCGTTCCGGCACTCATCACTTGCACGTCGCCTTCTTTAATAACCGTTACGTTGCCCATACTATCTTTATGCTCCAAATCACCTTCCAACGGAATCGAAATGATTTCCATGTTGTCGTGCGGATGCGTTCCAAAACCCATTCCAGCACTCACTGTGTCGTCGTTTAATACGCGTAACACACCAAAATTCATACGCTCTGGATTGTGGTAGTTGGCAAAACTAAATGTATGGTAGGAGTTCAACCAACCGTGATTGGCGTGTCCTCTTGTCGCTGCTCTGTGAATTATTGTCTTCATAATGGATCGTATTTAAATGCGCTACTAATTTGACTTCCACGCGTTGCTTCGTTGTGATTGTATGTGTTGAAATCGTATGGTGCAAATATCCGACACCTTATCAGACTGTGGAATATAAAAATAAGGGAGAAGCTTATGAAAATCCGATGTTTGAGTGATTTTAATATGAAATTAACACGATATTAAGCCTTTGTATTCTAATTCGATAATTTGAGAACAAGCTTTAAACATGATGGATTACCGAAAAAACTATCAAGATAAATTACCCGGTAATTTCACTCTTTCTAAATGCCGACGGAGATACATCGGTGTGTCGTTTAAAAAAAGCGCTGAAGTTGGCAGGTTCGTTAAAACCCAATTCGTAGGCAATTTCCTTATTCGTTAATTCGGTGAAATACAAGAGTCGTTTTGCTTCGGTGATGATGCGCGACTGAATATAATCCTTTGCGGTCTTGCCAGTTTTAGATCTAAATGTTCTATTCAGATGGTCTGGTGTAATATGAAGCATTTCAGCATAGTAGGTTGTTGAGTGCTCTTTTTTATAATGTTCGTTCACCGCTTTTCGAAACGATCGGATCAAGTTGTCGCCGGTAGTATCCACATCCGATTCGATAGGATTGATCGAGCAGAAATTATTGCATTCAATCAGTAAAAGTTTTAAGAAAGAACCGATTGATAAGTGCTTCATATCGGCATCGCTGTGATAGTGTGTGAAAATCTGCTGGGCATAATTCACGATGGTATCGTACTGCTTTTTGTTGGGTGTCAAAGGCGGACTCTGTCCGTAATTTTGGAAGAGGTTTAAACTTTCTATGAAGGATATCGGAATCGAATTTTCAATCAAAAACAAATTCGAAAAAGTCATCACATAACCAAAAGACTTTTCCTCTTCCACCACTTGGTGCACTTGACCGGGCGCTACGAAAAACACTTGGTTCTCACCTAATTCATACGTATTGAAATCGATTTTATGCACCCCTTTAGCGCGTTCGATGACAAGCACCGTATAATAGTTATGCCGATGCGGCACGTCTACTTCCCCTGCGCGTTTGTCATAAATATCCTCCATCTTCGAAATAGCAAAACTCACGCTATCTTCTTGGGCATTTACGCTTTCGTAAACCTTAACGCTTTCCATAAATAATTACTATCGATTTTATCAATTAAATAATTCGAATATAACCCCGCTTTTCTTTAAACAAAAGTGGTGTTTATTTTGTTCCTTTTAAAATCCTTCTGCACAAAACTGTTTGACTTAAGCATGGCTAAACCGACAGTTATTTTTCCCATTCTTGATAAAAGCCCATTCTAATATATTCTTTGTCTCGCGTGCTTATTGTCGTGGCTTTATGTTCAGCAAATATTTCGTAGGCATCATCGACAGTATTGACACCAATATGAAAACAAGCTCGACCCCATTTGTAAAGGGCTACACTCTGATTTGTAGAAAATACCCCTGGTTTTATCTGTACTCCATCATTTTCCTTTCCTTTGATTTCGGTAAAAAAATCAAGGTTACCGCCTTCTTTTGATTCGTTAAGCACGAAAGATTTAATCTCTTGTTTTGAACGTAATACGAATTCAGATGGCTTTTTACGATCTAATTTTTCTTTTTTAATCAAGGCTAAAACAGCATCCTCAATATCTTGGTTGGCAATGATTTTAAATTCCTTTCCATTAAACATCAATTTACCATTATCAATGCTTGCCGAAGCATCGTAGTTTTCTTTAATTATTTCGTTTGCTCTGTTTTCGGTAATATCGCCGATTAGGTTGCTGGTAAAAGTTGATTGCTTATTTGTTCGCATCTCAATAACCATAAATTGGCTTGAATCGTTTTCTAGGATAATCATTACAACAATATTCCGATCCTTAGTCAATATAAAAAAATCTGAAGGAAGACTGGTAGCAGCTTCTTCAACTTGATTTAAGGTTGGATTTTCAGAAACAAACACAGAAGAATGCGTATTCTCAATATTGTTTCTGAGCGTATAATAATTTGCATTAAGCATAAAATCATCAAACGGTTTTTCGGTAATCGATACTGAATTAAACACTGGATTCCCGTTGCTGTCTGTTTGTCCAAAAGTCTGTCCTATGCCAATGGATAGGATTGTTATAAGGATTAATGTAATTTTTGTCATTGTTGTTTTATAATTCGAATAATCTATTTAACTCATATTCAGTGCTTATCAATATTTCTTCAAAAGAAGTAGCCAATACCTAAATCCTTATTTTCGTTTTAAGGTTGGATATGGAATATACTCATCCTCCTCTCCTTTTATGGTTGGAAACCCCTTGTCTATCCATTTTTGTTTGGCAGCGCCAATTCGCTCCTTGCTGGACGAAACAAAGTTCCAGTCGATGTAGCGTTTTTCTGGGAAGGGTTCTCCTCCAAAAATATAAATCGTACTGTTTTCAGCGATCGTAAACTGACACAAGGTGCTGTCTTTTGCAACCAACAATTGTTTGGGTTCGTAGAAGTTACCGTCGCTTTCAATTCCGCCTTCGAGGATATACAATCCCGATTCGCCATAGAGCTCATCGCCGATATTGACTTCTTGTTTGGTCTTGCTTTTAATTTCGATCATAAAGAGTTCGCTAAATACAGGGACAGGTGATTCGTGGCCCAACGCCTTCCCTGCAACCAATTTGAATTGCAGATCGCCTTCCGTCCACGATGGGATTTCATCTTCGGAAGCATGATAGAATTGCGGCTCCATTTCTTCTCGATCTTTTGGCAATGCTACCCAAATTTGAAGGCCGTGCAGCGAAATGTCTTCATTGCGCAAGTAATTGGGTGTGCGTTCTGAATGCACGATACCCTTCCCTGCAGTCATCCAGTTAACCGCACCAGGTTTTATCTCCATCTCTGTTCCTAAAGTATCGCGGTGCATGATGCTGCCTTCAAACAAAAAGGTTAAAGTCGACAAACCAATGTGTGGATGTGGCAAAATGTCGAAGTTTTTGCGTTCGTTCAATTTTACGGGGCCCATGTGATCGATATAAATAAACGGACCCACCATGCGTTTTTGCCGAAATGGCAACAACCGACCCACCATAAAACTTCCGATGCTCGTGGCTCGTTCTTCAATAATCAATTGGATGTTCGACATGAAATGTAATTTTTACAATGATTTTTTCTGTGGTGAATAATTTTCGCAAGCTTAAGGAGGGTAATCCCTGCCTTTGCCGCTTTCTATTTCTCATATTCCAAAGATAATGGAATTTGAATAGTGCATCACCATAAATATCCGATACTGCAAAAGAATCTGACAGTCCCAATGTCTAACGGTATCTAAACCACATATATATTGCGGGAAAAACTATGGTTTTTGTTTCCAAACCTTATCGGAATACGGCAAGTATTCAGACAGGGCCGCCGAACCATACCACGGGTATATTTCGTAAGCGAGCAGTCCGTTTTTGATAGCCAAATCGGTTTGCAACAGCGCATCTGCTTCTTCCATAGTCTTTATGTTATTTAAGATGAAAATTCCTCGGTATTGATTGTCATTCTTACCTAAAGGCCCTGCGACGATGAGTTGGCCACTTTCAACCAATTTGTTAATGTTGTCCATGTGTCCTCGAAAACTATTGCTAATCATCGCGTCATCGGCTGTTGTGTTTGTTCCGGTTTTTAGGATGACTAAAAAATAACTCTTCATACCGTAGTCGTCCGCACCGAGCTTTTCAGCTAAAACGCTGTCGTAATTTGGATTTGAAATCGTGGTATCCTTAACCACAGTTTGTCCAAAAGACACGTGTACTGTAAATATTATAATAAGTAAATACTTGTAGTTCATTTTGTTTTAATTAGGATTCTGATTTGCAATTTACCCCTATACTTACCAAAGATATAAAAAACGTAGGCTTTCGTCCGACTCCTTTATTCTTTGATTTCTTTAAACACCCTTCGAAATAATGATACTCACTATGATATCGTGATAATAGCCTTTAATTAGGCGCCGCCAAATGGAGTTCCAACAATGCCCACGGCCAGCTCTACCCAAATGAGCAACAATACAATCAACAAAGCGATTATAAGACTTACCTTGTAGCTGGTCTTCCTGATGTTTTTCAAAATAATTTCCAAAAGCAATCCAGTGCCAAAAAGCAAAATTCCTGCGACTACAAAATCCATGGTCGACCAAGCCACTTCATCTGTGAACTGCATGGCTAGGAAAGGTGTCAGCATTAGCAAAACCACGACCAGCATAATCATCAACAACCTTCTGTTTTTCATAACCCAGATTTTTTAGAGATTTATTCGGTATTTAACGGTTAATCTATCAGAATCATTGCGTGACAAAACAAATATTTATGTGTTAATGAGGAAGATACAGTTCCGACAGCAAGTGAAAAAATAGCGTTACACTATTTTAAAAGGTATTGCTTAACAGCTTCAAAATTTAACTACCTGACTGCCTTAATCTCATAAAAAAACGGAAAGTTTATAGAGAAGTAGTTCTCCGTTCATCCTATGTATGAAGCAATATTAATCTTGGATACAGCGTACGCTGTGTGCACTTGTACGGTGGCTACTAACCATGTAAGCACTTGTTCTGAAGTTCATAAATCGTGAATAGATTCCTCCTGCCTCATTTGATAATGTACTAGACCAGTAGTTTCCACTAGTCCCTACACTAAAGAAAGCACCGTCGCTAAACCTCCTATGACCTCCTACAGGCAGCTTTAACGGTGAATTAAAAGCACCAATGGGACTGTAAAATATTTTGTGTTTTCAACTTCTAAGATAGTCGAAAAATGATTTTGAAATTCATAGGCAAAAAATTTACTTTTAAAATTTTTATCATATGAATCCAGAATTAGAAAAACAATTAGAAGCATTAATCGGCAAGATTAGCAACAAAGAAGATTTTGATACTGTTAGAGATCAACTTCTTAAACGAGGAATAGAATCCTTACTTAAAGCTGAAATGACAGCTCATTTAGGTTATGAAAAAGGAAGTTCTGCAACAGAGGGTAATCAAAGAAACGGCTTTTCAGAAAAGACTATAAAAACTCAACAAGGCGAGCAGCGCATTAAAATACCTAGAGACAGGAAAGCATCCTTTGATCCGGTGATTGTTCCTAAGCATCAGTCCATTAGTCAAGAGCTTGAGGATTGTGTTCAGCTATTATATGCCAAGGGAATGAGTAATAGTGATATCATTGATTTTATTGAGAATACCTATGGCGTAGAATACTCTACCTCACAAGTTTCGGTTATAACCAATCAGTTGCTGGAAGATATCCAGGAGTGGCAGAATAGACCATTAGAAGATATATATCCTATTATTTGGATAGACGCCATTCATTACAAGATCAGGCAAGAAGGCAGCGTAATATCCAAAGCATGTATGATTGCTTTGGGAGTGAATATTGATGGACAACAAGATATTTTAAGTATGACCATTGTAGAAACAGAAACAGCATCTTCTTGGATGGCCATTTTAGATGATTTAAGAAAGCGTGGAGTAAGAGACATATTCTTCTTATGTTCCAATAATCTTCCCGGATTAGATAAAGCCATAGAGGCGATTTATCCTAATAGCATACGACAGATCTGTATTGTTCATCAAATTAGAAATTCAATGAAATACGTAAGTTATAAAGATCGAAAAAAGGTAGCATCTGACATTAAAGAAATTTATAAAGCAGACAATGAGCAACTTGCCTTAGAAGCATTAGATTCCTTTAAAGAAAAATGGGATTCTAAATATCATGCAGCCGTACAGTCCTGGGAACGAAATTGGGATAATCTTGCTGCCTTTTTAAATTATCCGCAGGAGATCCGAAAACTCATCTATACCACCAATATCATCGAAAGTTTCAACGCCAGCTTGCGCAAGTATACCAAGAATAAAAAAGTCTTTCCTAATGATAACGCGGCTTTAAAGTCAATTTACCTTGCTGCTCAGAATATCAGTAAGAAATGGAAGAAAACACGCTTTAATTGGGCTCAAATTTACAATCAGTTGTACATTTGTTTTCCAGGTAGGTTATAATCATTAATTTTAAAACCTATGAATTTTGAAATTATTTTTCAAAAACACAAAATTCTGGATAGACTCTCTCAATTCCTTATCATATACTCTTTAAAATGCCTTCATCGGGCATTTTTTTATTTGTGTAAGTTGAAAATAAATTCCAATCCTGCGTTTTTCCTGTTTTTTGCCGTTATCATTCCTTTGTGAAATAGCACGGCATTCTTCACGATAGACAGTCCCAAACCACTTCCGCCTGTATCTCTTGTTCTGCCTTCATGAACGCGATAAAAACGCTCAAAAATACGGTTGAGGGCAGTTTCATTTTGAATCCCTTTTCCGGTATCGTAAAATGAAAAATAATAAAACTTTTCATCTTCTTTATACACGGAAATATTGATAACTACATTCTCTCCGGCATAGCGTATGGAATTTTCAATGAGGTTTCTGAAAATTGAATTTAATAAACTCAAATTTCCTTTAACGATGCATTTTTCCGGCAAATCCCATTGCATTTTCATATTTTTCTCTGCCAAAGCTGTAGCTTTTTCTTCTTTTAGATTCGATAATAGATGTCTTATATCAACCGCTTCCAAATCAAATGAATTTGGTGCTTCTTCTACACGACTGATAATGCTTATATCTTTAATCATTTCTGATAAAGTCATCGTTTGTGTATACGCCTGACGGATAAAATATTCCTTTTTATCATCGGGAAGCTCATGGTCTAAAACCGTTTCCAAATAAGCGCGAATACTTGTTACCGGTGTACGCAATTCATGAGCAATGTTTCCGGTGATTTCTTGTTTTAGTTTTTGAGTTTTCTCTTGTTGAGAAATGTCGGTAAGAATAATTTCAAAACTCTTATCCTCAAAAATAATGGCACGCAAAGAGAATATTTTCCCGTGTTTGTTGATTTGAGTATCAAAATAATTGTCTTCTCCGTGAATTAAAAATTCATGAAGAGGTTGAAAGGTAGAATCTATCAATATTGCAGCAGCTTCACTTTTGGGTTCATCGGTTAATTGATTTAAATGCTGGATAAACAAACCGTTGTGATATTCAACTTTTCCCGATGTGGAAACAAAACAAATTCCTTCTTCGGAAATCTGAATGTGTTGCAGTAATTTTTGTTTTTCTAAAGTCAGATTTTTTTTATGGGTTTCTATCTGCTTATAATTTTCTAAAATTTTATTCCCGATAATTCCTATTTCATCATCCCCGAAATTAATAGATGTGTCGGAAGGTTGTACGGCAAAATTGTGTAATCGTTTTACAGAGGCTCCGAATCGTGTTGTTATTCTGTGGATTAGAAAAAGAGAAACCCCACCGATAATGAGAAGAAAATACAGAAATAAATTATCTGCTTTTATAAATTGTTGTACTTGAATTTCATAAGGCAAAGCCACGCGAACATAATTGCTCGGATATTTTTTGGCAAAATAGAGGTATTTTATATCTGTGGATTCTGAAAGTCTGATGTTTGAACCGGTATTCGTTGTTCGTGCATCGATTATTTCTTCTCTGCCGATATGATTTTCTAAAGTTTCTGCATTTTCAACCGCATTGTCAAACAACACATTTCCAGACAAATCGAGGATTGTAATTCGTAATGCCGGAGGAAATACATTTCGGACATTATCGATGGAAAAAGTTTGAAAATCATTGTTTTCTGTCAGTTGCGATTGGATAACATCGGTATAAATTTCGAGCTGTTCTTTTAACGCTTCAGTTTTAAAGTGTCTTTCCCGGGAATTTTCAAACAAGGCAATCCCTACGGCTACTATAATAAATAATAAAGCAACATATAAAAAAAGCCGCTGTCGAAACGTTAACTTCATACATTTTCTAAATTAAATCGGTAACCGTAACCCGAACGATTTGTAATAGCGTCGCCATATTTGCCTAATTTTTTTCTCAAACGTGTAATGTGAACATCCACCGTTCGTTCATTTACATAAGTATCTTCCCAAACTTGACCGATTATTCTATCGCGAGAAAAAATCGTTTCCGGATTTTGAACCAATAATGCCAGTAATTCAAATTCAGTTTTGGTCAATGTGATTTTTTTGTCGTCAATAACGACTTCTTTTAAATTAAAATCTATGGTAATCGGTCCTAAATCTAAAAGACCGTTTTCCGGAATACTTTCTGAATTTTGCGGACTTCGTTTTAAAACTGCTTTGATTCTTGCAATTACTTCTTTAATTGAAAACGGCTTTGGAATGTAATCATCGCCACCTACAGAAAAACCGGTGAGCATATCGTTTTCTGTGTCTTTTGCAGTTAAAAATATAATGGGGATGTGAACGTTTTTACCTCTTAATTTTTCGGCCATTTTAAGACCGGACATCCCGCCCATCATCACGTCCAATAAAATTAAATGATATTCTGAAATAGGTTGTTTTAACGCTTCTTCAGCAGATGAAACTGCCTTTACTTCAAAACCTTCGTTTTTTAGATTAAACTCCAATATTTCCGAAATATTTTGATCGTCGTCAACCAATAAAATTTTTTGTGTATCCATTTGTGCTTCAGTATTTGAACGATAAAGATTCTTTTCGTTCAATTTGTTTTAAAAATACAAAGATATTGTCTCAAATAAAAAATAAGAGAATGCGTAAATTTTCATTTGCGCATTCTCTTTAGCTAATTAAACAATTATGAGGCTATCACTTATTTAGAAATTATAGTTTGTCCAAGCAAAAATTGAGGTTGGACATCCTGTATTTCCGGATTCAATTACAGCTCCCGGGAATCCTTCTTCTGGATTGATCGTTTTTCCGATGTGATCATTTGTCAATTGGTTTGTAAGACTTACAAAAGAATCTGAATCACCGGTTCCTTTTCCGTCAGTGAAATCAATCAAATCAATAGCAGTTCCGGTTCCTTTAACCAACGCATTGGTAATATGAGCTTTTGCACCGCGGCGAATCTTGATAACATCTTGCATTTTATTGGTAACATTTGAAGGATCGTTGTCGTTGGCTTTACTTAAACGCAAATCGAAAGTAATGTTTCTGATAACAAAATCGGATTGTCCTGTTTGTGAAGGGAAGTTTCCGTCTAAGTTACCATCTGCTTCAATACCTCTCGGGTCAGATTCTGAACTGGTAAAACCTTGTTCCCAAATTCCATAGGCATTTTCTAAGGTTCCGGTGTATCCTTGAGTAAAGTCAAACATATCGTCATCAGAATTAACAACCAGAAGATTGGTTACGTTTACGGTTCCTCCGAAAAATTCGATACCGTCATCTGCTGCATTTCTAACAAAGATATTTTCAATTTTGGTTCCGTTTCCAACTCCGTTTAACGTTAATCCGTTGTGCTCAACGTCTGCACTTGAACGTGCACCGGTATAGTCTAAAATCAAATAAGTTAATACTCCGGAACTATCACCGGGGTTCGATCCGCCATATTCAAAAGCAGAGCTAATTTCTGTACTACCGATAGTTCCTCCTGCCAAAGGCGCATATCCATTGATGACAAGCCCGCCCCAGTGTCCTTCTTCAGCGTTTGGAGTGTCCGCAGTCATTACAACCGGCGCTTCTGCAGTACCGTTTGCAAATATTTTTCCACCTTGCAGCACAAGAATGTAACTGTTAAATCCTTTTCTTGCTTCAATTCGTGTTCCCGCCGGAATGGTTAATTCAGCTCCGTCTTCAACGATTACAGGACCCGTAATGGTGTAAGTGATGGAAGGATCCAAAGTTTTGTTTCCCGTAATGCTTCCAACCAATTCAGAAGCTGTAGGAGGGGTGTCAATTGTTTCTCCTTCGTCATCATCGCTTGAACAAGCGACAAAGGTCATTGTTAAAATTAATGCTGCAACAGGGCTAAAACGCATTATTCTTTTTTTAAAATTCATAGTAATTCCGTTTAAAGGTTTAAATAAAAGTTGGTTTTTGTTTATTGATTTCATTTCAATTGTTTTCTTTAGTGGCAAAAGTCCCATGGTCTTGTTACATAGTCTTTGAATTATTATTATCATTTTGTTACATTTATGGACGTATTTAAAACGCGGATATACAAATAGTTACTTTTATATTTCGAAACTAAATCCGAGACTGAAGTTGATTCCGCGATTGAACTTGTTAAGCGTTATTTTTTCGTTGGAACTGCTGATTTTTCTCGTGAGTTCTATCGGTGAATCCAAAAGATTGGAAACTTTCAAACTGATTCCCATATTATTTGAGAATTTATACGAAGAGATTAAATTCAGGGTCGCCGTTCCCTCTTCCATAATGTCTTCATAACCAATGGTTCCAATGGTGTGAATGCGATCACTGAAATAATTAAACACAAGGGAGGTAGTCCAATCATTTCCCTTATTGGTGTATTGATGGGTTAAATCGGCATTTAACAGAAAAGGAGAGGCGCCTTCCAATTCGGATGTGCGTTCCGGGGTATTGGTCAAATTTAATTTAGTAGTCGTTAAAATATACGAAGCGTTTGTTCCTAAAGACAATTTGTTTCTCTTTTGATTTTCAAGATTTTCTGTGGTTAACAAATTTTTTCGCACTTCTATTTCCACACCCATTACATCGGCTACATCACTGATGTTTTCATAAGTAAGCAATCCTGCAGAGTTTCCTTTGTCAACCCTACCAATCGGATTTTCAATGCGCTTGTAAAAAACAGTTCCGGATAATAGTTCCGAAGCGCTTAAATAATTATCCCATCGGAAATCGATGTTGTAATTATCTGATGGTAAAAGATTTGGGTTTCCTTCACTGGCAAAACTGATATTTACATATTGAAATGGTGAAATTTCCTTTGATTGCGGTAAGGTGTATGTTTTGCTTGCACCAAATCGGAGTGAGTTTTTATCGTTTAAATCGTATTTTAAGTTCAAACTCGGTAAATAATAAGGATTCACAATACTGTTTGCTCCCATTTGTCCCGGAACGTCATATTCAACATTGAGATCTACAAAATCCATTCTGAATCCGAGATTTGCGCTGAAAGCTTCAGTAAATTGATAATTTCCCTGAGCAAAAACAGCGTGATTGTTTTTCGTAACGACATAACTGTTCGGATTGCTTTGGGTCAGACTAAACAAGTTATTTCGATAGTTTTCTTTGTTATAAAGTTGATCCAATGAAAAATCATCCAATGAAATATCACCAGGAATATGTGAAAAGTTATATTCTATCGATTCAAAATCATTGGTAGAAAACTGACCGTGATAGCCCAATAAAATTTTTGAATTGCCACTTTCTAAAGCATCATTTATGGAATAATCAAGAATGAATTTGGCATTGTAATCGTGTTCTGAAAGTTCCGAGAAAAATCGTTTTTGACGATTGCTTCCGGTCAATCCGAAAGTTCCATTTTCTTTTTCAGACAAATAATTTTCACGACGGTCAGGCTCCAAACCACGGATGGTGTTTAATGAAAAATCTGCAGTTAAATCGAACTTGTCATTCAATTGCCATCTCGATAAAAGTTGGTGGGTAAACAAAAGGTTTTCATTTATTTGCTGACGTCTGCTAAATCCACTTTCGTTGTAAGAATCTTGAAATTTCTCTGAATGCCTTCCCAAATAATCTCCCACATATTGATGAGTCGCATGAAGCATCATAAAATTATAAGCAATTGAGTGTTTGTTGTTTATGTCGTAATTGATATTTGCCAAGGCTAATTGATTTGTCTTATTTCCATATCTTTTTCCGATTTGATTTTGATAAATCGTTCCGTTGCTTGTCATATTTTTCACCACTTCTTCTGTAAACATATTTTCAACGGAATGGCTTGCCACTACATAAAAAGT